>ENA-OQHF01002181-OQHF01002181.1-human-gut-metagenome-genome-assembly--contig:-NODE-2181-length-10077-cov-3.769146_pt1 | contig 10077 bp, 8 predicted proteins | sample MGYA00242559_ERZ504709 | MGnify/ENA primary metagenome ERZ504709 (study PRJEB26092, sample SAMD00036203) | human gut metagenome | host: Homo sapiens | study: EMG produced TPA metagenomics assembly of...
GGCACTGTGGAGATGATCGACAACCCCTCCAGCTACCCGGACCCCAGCAACATCGTCAAGCAGGAGGAGCCCTTTGTGGATGTGCATCTGTACACCCCCAACGACTATGTGGGCGGCCTGATGGATCTTTGCCAGAGCAAGCGCGGCGTCCTGATCGATATGAAGTATCTGGACGATGTGCGGGTAGATCTGCACTACGCGCTGCCGCTGGGCGAGATCGTGTACGACTTCTTTGACGCCATCAAGAGCCGCAGCCGGGGCTACGCCAGCTACGACTATGAGTTCAAGGAGTACCGCGAGAGTGATCTGGTCAAGCTGGACTTTTTGCTCAACGGCGACCCCGTGGACGCCTTGTCCATGATCGTGTTCCGGGACAACGCCTACGCCAAGGGACGCCGCATCTGCGAAAAGCTGCGGGACAACATTCCCCGTACCCTGTTCGAGATCCCGGTGCAGGCCGCCATCGGCGGCAAGATCATTGCCCGCGAGACGGTCAAGGCCATGCGCAAGGACGTGCTGGCCAAGTGCTACGGCGGTGATATCTCCCGTAAAAAGAAGCTGCTGGAAAAGCAGAAGGAAGGCAAAAAGAAGATGCGTCAGCTGGGCAGCGTTTCCCTGCCCAGCGAGGCCTTTACCGCCGTGCTCAAGCTGGACAGCGACGACGATTGATCTGCAAATATGCAAAAGGGATGCTGCGTGCGCGGCATCCCTTTTTTGATGGGAACTCCCAAATGTGAAATCCGCCCATGGCAGAGATGCTCTCTTTGCTTTTCCTACTAAATATGTTATAATTTATTTATATATCAGTTTTTGTATCCGTTTTTGGAAAGATGGGCTGCGGCCTTGTGCTGCGCCCTTCTCTATGCAACGTTCCCCGGCAGAAAGGATGTGGCCTTTATCAAAGCAAAACACGGAAAAGGCGCAGCGCAAAACAGCAGACATACACACAGCGGCGGCGCACAGAGGGCAGCGTTCCTCTGGAAGCAGGTGCTGCTGACGCTGCTGGTTCTTGTTGCCCTGCTTGCCCTGCTGGGCGGGGCGCTGTGGCAGAATATCTGCTATAACCGCACCCACTATACGGCAGAGTTCTATCAGATTCATTCCCGCAAGCTGACCCAGAGCTGCCGGGTCGTTTTTCTGACCGATCTGCATCTGCGGGAGTACGGAGCAGATAACTGTGAGCTGGTGCAGGATGTCCGCAGCCTTGCCCCGGATCTGATCCTGCTGGGCGGCGACTTTGTGACCTACGGCGAAGGCACCGACTATGATAATATGCTTTCCCTGTTCCGTCAGCTGAGCGAGATTGCCCCGGTATGCGGAGTGCTTGGCAACCACGAGGACGAGCTGTATTTTCTGGACAACGACCGGGAACTGGTGGAAAAGTTCACCGCCGCCGGGGTGACCGTCCTGCGCAATCAGGAGGCGCGCTATACCGTCCACGACAATGTCATCAGCATTCTGGGCGTGGAGGGCAGCCCGGCGGATTTTTCCAACTACGGTGCCAGCACCTTTATGGACAGCGTGGAGCCGCAGACAGACTACGACCTGCGCATCTGTCTGGCACACGTTCCCACCTACTTTCCCGAGCATCTGGAAAATTATTCCTTTGAGCTGGGTCTTGCCGGGCACACCCACGGCGGCATCGTGCGTCTGCCGAAGATCGGTCCGCTTTATACCGCCGAGGAGGGCTTTCTGCCCGACTATGCCGGAGGCAGCTATACGCTTGCCAACAACGCCACCCTCATTGTAAGCCGGGGACTGGGCGATTCCAGCCGGGCGCCCCGCATCAACAATGTGCCGGAGCTTTCGGTCATTGACATCGACTAAGCAACCTGCGCTGCGCGTGCAGGCCGCTGCAAAAGGGTAGAATGCCATGGATGACATCAAAGAAAAAATCAAACAGGCGCTGCGTCATATCTGGACAAATAAATACCGCCTGTTTCTCTGCCTGCTGACCTTGTGCTGTCTGTTCGGGCTGGTTCACTATTTCAAAAGTGCGGACAGCGCCACTGCCAGCATCTCCTTCAATTACTCCGAGGCTTCGCTGGGCATGAACCCCAACAAGACCCGCTTCAACGCCTACGAGATTGTTTCGGACGAGGTGATGGAGCGCGCCATCCGGCGGGTGGGCCTGCAGGACAGCCTGACTGCCTCCCAGCTGGCAGAGTGCCTTTACCTGAGTCCGGACGGCACCGGCAGCGCCAACGGCAGCGAGTATATCAGCACCAACTACTATCTCTCCATCAACACCCGCAAGCTGAACCTGGGCAACCGCAAGCCCACAGATCTTTTGCAGAGCGTGTGCGAATCCTACCGGGAGATCTTTCTGAGCAACTACTGCGATAACCAGAGCATCCTCAAGGAAAAGCTGGAAGTGACCACCGCGTGCGAGCCTTACCTGCGACTGAACGAGCTGGAGGTGCGCGCCGCCGCGCTGAACCGCTATCTGAACGCCCGTCTGGGGGAGAACAAAAGCTTTACGGACGAGGCAAATCCCGACCCTTCCACCAACAACTTTACCACACTGGGCAAAATGATCAACAATCTGGTGGATTACGACCTGCCCAACGCCATGGCCTTTGTCATTGAGGGCGGCGTTGCCCGCGACCCGGCCATGCTGACCAGCATTCTGGAATACAAGAACAAGATCGACGATATTGACATGCGCACCCAGCAGGCTTACTATGACGCGGACAAAAAGGGCATTTCCATCTACGAAAAATCCATGACCTCCATCATGATGATCCCCACCGTGGATGAAGCAAGCGAGTACTATATGTCCCGCACCAAGACCGCCATGGATGCGCTGGCGCGGGCGGCAGACGCTTCTCTGGCCGATGCCACCGACTACCAGTCCGAGATCGTGAGCACGAATTATGTGATCCAGAAGATCCGGGAGCTGGATGCCGGCCAGCCGCGTCTGGCCGAGGCGCAGGCCATGGTGAACAAGCTGGAGACCGCCATCAACGAGATCTCGGAGCAGCTGTTTGTACTGGACAAGGCGTATATCAAGTACAAATCCCAGAACTATATTACCTTTACCTACGGCTCGGCCTCCTTCCTGCAGCGCCTGAGCCTGAAAAAGACCCTGATGGAGTCCGTTGCCGTGATGCTGGGCAGCGCATGGCTGCTCCACGAACGTAAACGCAGAAAGGCAAGGCACCGCAGATGAAAAAGTTTGAGATCCTGCGCTATCTGAAGCGTTTCAGCCTGCTGATCTTTCTGGTGTCGCTGGCAGGTGCGGCCGCCATCTACCTGTATGCAGACGGTAGGCAGAAGTACACTGCATCGGTCATTATCCGCTATACCAACGACGGCATCTCGGACGGCTACACCCCGGACGGCAGCGAGCTGGACGTCAACGAGATTTACTCCTCCACCGTCATCTCGCAGGCCATGGATGCACTGGGTGCTTCCGGGCGGCTGAGCACCATCCGTTCCAACATCTCGGTGACCCCGGTAATCTCGGAAGATCAGCAGACCATCAACGAGGCACTGCTGCAAAAGGGCGAAGAGGTGACCTATTTCCCGGATACCTACAAGGTGAGCCTTGTGGTGGATGGAGAGCAGGGCGCGGGTTATGCCCGCAATATGCTGGATGCCATCATCCAGAGCTACTGCACCTATTATACGGAAAAATATGTGGAGCAGAAGCTCTCGCTCAACCCCTCGTCCGGTCTGCTGGACAACGGCTACGATTACTACGAGTGCATCCGCATTCTGGAAAACGATACCAACGAGATGCAGGACTATCTGCTGAGCAAGCGGGAGCACTACCCGAATTTTCGCTCCTCCCGCACCGGCTACACCTATGCAGACCTGTGCGATATCTATTCCGACTTCAAAAAATACACCATCCCGGCGCTGTACGCCTATGTGCTCAACGGCCCGCAGGTGCGGGACGGCACGGTGCTGCAAGAGTATCTGGCCAATACCATCGAAACTGCAAAGCAGAACGAACAGATCACCACCGAGCAGCGGGACAGTCTGTGGAGCCTGACCGACCAGTATGTGTACAAGAACGCCGATCTGCTGCAAAACTACTTTACTGACCGGGGCGAGGTGGTGTCCTCGGACTATATCCTGAATAACATCGAGCTGGAAGGTGCTGGCGATAAGGCACAGACCACCTACGACGGTCTGGTGCTGAAACTGGTATCGCTGGAACAGCAGGTCGCATCCAGCCAGATCGACCGGCAGTTTCAGGAGGAGATCCTGCAAAGCTTCCGCAACGTGGATTTTGGCGGTACAAGCGAACAGCATGCTGCAATGGAAAGCATGATCAACGACTACGAGGCGCAGCTGAAAAGCTACTACGAGATCATCAATACCAGCAGCAAGGAGCTGAACCTGTACATCAGCGCGGATTATCTGAAGATGATCAGCTCGGTGCAGGTTGCTGCTGCTATCAACGTCAAGCTGTATTTGATGCTGGCGCTGGTGCTGTTCTTCGTCATCGGCTGCTGCGGTGCCGTTCTGCTGGGCCGTATCTCCGATATTGTGGATTACCTGCTGTATGTGGACAAAAAGACCGGGCTGCCCAACCGCGAAAAGCTCAATGTTTATATCAGCAGTATGGCAGACCGCATCCTGCCGGAAGATTATACCTGCTTTGCTTTGCAGCTGGATAATCTGTCCGATATGAGCCGCCGCTTCGGCTACCATGTAGGCGATGGCATCCTGAAGGATTTTTCCGGTCTGCTGCAGCTGATGGGTGATACCGACGGCGTGGTTGGCTACAACGGCGTGGGCAAGTTCCTTGCCTTCTTTGGTGAGTGCAGCAGCCGGAAGGCAGAGGTCATGATCCGCATCCTGCAAAGTCAGGTGGACGAGTACAACAAGCTGAACCCGGAGTACCCCATCCTGTTCACCGCCGCATGGGCGACCTCCTCGGAGGATGATATCTATAATGTGCGGGATCTGGTGCGCACGGCGCAGAAAAAGATGTCCCTGATCGCAGAGGAGGGCGGCTCTGCCCTTGCCGGGATCGAAAGAGGTGGAGTATGATCCGCAACCGACGCGCTTACCAGTTGATCCAATGCCGCACCCACAGCCGTCTGCTGGCGGGTGCTGCCGCCGTGTGCGCCGCCGCCTGCGGCCACGCAGACCTTGCGTTGTACCATCTGCTGCACCGGGGCGGTGCGCCGCTGCCGGACAGCACACAGGCCGACCGTGCTGCGCTGACAGCATTGTGTCCGAAGCCCGCAGCGGAGGGGGAATGCCCGCCGCTGCCGCCGCAGGACCCGGCGGTGACGCTTTCAGTCATCGTGCCGGTATATAATGGCGAAGCCACCATCGGCCCCTGTCTGGACAGCATTTTGCAGCAGGAGACCGGCTGCACCGTGCAGCTGATCGTGGTGGACAGCGATTCCACCGACGGCACAGCCGCCGTGCTGGAACGCTACCGGGCACTGCCCGGGGTGTTGCTGTGCAATTGCAGTGCGCCCCGCAGCGCCGCCGCCGCCCGCAACGAGGGGCTACGCCACGCCGTGGGCCGCTGGCTGATGTTCGTGGACAGCGACGATCTGTTATTGCCCGGTGCCATCCGCACCCTGCTGGAGGCCGCACAGCGCCTTGACGCCGATGTGGTGCAGGGCGGCTGGCAGTACCTGTACACCGACGGCACCCACGGCCCGGTGCAGCGCTACCCGGCGGCAGTCTACGCCGGTGCTGCCGCGCCGGAGCGGTTCGAGCTGCCCGGGATGCCATGGGGCAAGGTGTACCGGCGGGAGCTGTTTGCACAGGTGCGCTTTCCGGCTTACTATACCTGCTTTGAGGATGCCATCATCCATTTTCTGGTATTCCGGCTGGCAAAGACTGTGGCCTCTGTGCCGGAGATGGTCTATCTGTGGCGCAAAAACCCCAAGGGGCTTACCGCCACAAGTCAGCACCGCCCTGCCGCCGTGCAGAGCTACTGGATCATGGAGCAGCTGGCAGTGCAGGATGCTGCGCTGGGCCTGCCCCACGATGCGTTGTACCGCTGCACCCTGACGCTGCAGCTTTCGGCTTTCTGCTATGCCACTGTATCCGGCCTGCCGCCGGAAACGCAGCAGGCTGTTTTCCGGCTGTGCTGTGCTTTGTACGCAAAGGCGCTGCCGCAAGAGGGCGCACTGCCCCGCCGTGCCCGCTGGGGTGCCCGGGCACTGCGGCAGCAGGACTTTGGGCTGTGGTGCCGCTACGGCAGAAGATTTCAGTTGTTATAATATAAGGAGTACCCATGATACGAGTGCTGCATTCGGTCAGCAATATGGACCGCGGCGGAATCGAGACCATGCTGATGAACTACTACCGGCATATCGACCGCGAAAAGGTCCAGTTTGATTTATCGTCAACAAGCAAAAGCCCGGCGATTACGACGACGAGATCCGCCGTCTGGGCGGGCATATCTACCAGAGTCCGGGATTAAACCCGCTGCACTACCCGGCGTATCTGCGCTTTGTGCAGCAGACCGTGGCCGCAGACCCCCGCATCCGCATCCTGCACGCCCACAACGAGGCGATGGGGCTTTATGCCCTGAAGGGTGCGGAGAAGGCCGGGCTGCAAGTGCGCATTGCCCACGCCCATAATATCTGGATCGTCCGGGACTACAAGTGGCCGCTGAAGATGTTCTGTAAGCAGCTGCTGCCCGGCGCCGCCACCCACCTGTGGGCCTGCGGCCGGGATGCGGGCATCTACTACTTTGGCAAAGCGGACTGGGAGCGCCGGGGACAGATCATTCCCAACGCCATCGAGCCGGAGACCTTCCGCTTCTCCCCCGCCGTCCGCGCCGAAATGCGGGCGCGCTACGGGCTGGAGGACCGGGTGGTGCTGGGTCATGTAGGCCGCTTTTGATGTCCGCAAGAACCATCGAGCGTCTATTGGAAATCTTTTGCCGCCTTTTTTGCAGCTGGAACCCCGGGCGATGCTGGTGCTCATTGGTACCGGCAGGCTGGAGCAGGCTGTCCGTGCACAGGCGCAGGAACTGGCATCACAGACCATATCCTGTTTGCCGGGTTGCAAAGCAATGTGGCCGACTGGTACCAGATGATGGATCTCTTCGTCATGCCCTCCCGCTTCGAGGGTCTGCCGGTGGTGGGTATCGAGGCGCAAGCCGCCGGGCTGGGGTGCGTATTTTCGGACGCAGTGCCGGAGGAGGTACTGCTTTCTGACCATGCCATCCAGATCCCGCTTTCCGCCAGCAATGCAGACTGGGCAGCAGGCTTGCAGCGGATGCTCCACCAGCCCTGCGACCGCTCTGCCGGTGCAGAACTGATCCGACAGGCGGGCTACGATATCAACATCGCCGCCGCCCGCTTACAGCAGCAGTACCTGCAACTGGGCGGAGAAGCGTAAGTCACCTGCGGGAACACCCACTACAAAAGGAGAACCCTTTTTCATGCGCACACTGGATCAGATCCTGACCAAAAAGGATTACAGCCGGAAAACTCCGGCCTCTTTATTTTATAAGGACAGCCCGCTGTGGCAAAAACTGCTGACCATCGGTTGCGTGGTCTTTTTGGCCGGTGCCGGGCTGGGAGAGTGGAAAACAATCAACAGCGCAGTGGGCGGCCTTCCCAAAGCCATCTCTCTGGGGGTGATCGGGCTGGCAATGCTGTACACCCTGTTTTACCCGGACGAAAAGCGTCTCCGGGAGTTATGGAAGCCTACCCTGCTTTATATGTCCCTGATGGCGGCGCTGTTTTTCTGGTCGATGGTCATCTGGATCGAAAGCTTTGCCGCAGTGTCTTCCATGATCCGAAGCTGCTCCAAGATCGTGTTCCAGAGTATTGCCATCCTCACTGCTGTGGCGCTGGTCTATCTGTTCCGGGAAAAAGCCATCGAGCTGTTTACCATCAGCATCTGCATTGCCAACACGGCCATCATGCTGCTGAGCATTCCTGGCTACGGTTTTGCAGCCAGCATCCAGTCTCTCGTTACCTGTTTGATCACCTTCGGTGATGCGGATGGCTATGCGCTGCAGCTGGAGATTCACGACCTGACCTTTGTGTTCGGGCAGATGATCTTGTACTACGCCGTTTTTGCTCCTCGTACTACCCGGCAGGAAAAGCGCAAGCGCTGGCTGTATCTGCTGCTCTGCTGCTGGTTTTTTCTGGTCGGTATGAAGCGCATCGCCATCCCGGCGGTGGTTTTGTTCGTCCTGATCGCTCTGCTTCTCCGCAAGCGCAAAGTCCCCGGCTGGTTTTACCCGGCAGTGGGCGGCGGCTGCATCCTGTTTTTTCTGGTATTTCTCTACTGTGTGCGCTACGGCATCATCTCGAGACTGCTGAACAGTTTTGGCGTTGACATGATGGGTCGGGATTACCTGTGGAGCATGGCGAACCCCTACTATGAATTTTCCGTCACCTATCTCGGCCACGGCTTTGAATATGTGGATACCATCATCGCCCAGTGGTATAATGACGGGCTCATCAACCAGCCTTACCCCTTCCACAACGACATCCTGAAGGTCTTTGTAGAGGTAGGCTTTCCGGGTTTTCTGCTCTGGTCCAGCATCCAGTATGTTCTGACTCCGCTGTTCTGGCAGCGCTATGCAGACCAAGAGACCACGTTGCTGTATCTGTCCGAGCTAGGCTATATGACGGTGACCTACCTGACCGATAATACCGCCTTTTATTTCTGGAGCACGATGGCGCTGCGTCTGGTGACGCTTGCCTACGCCATGGAGCGCAAAAAGCCCCCGAAGCCCAAGATGTGGATGCCGGATAGTCGACAAGAGATGCGGGACCGCATCCATATTCTGATGAAGGAAGTGTGACGGCAAGGAGTGAAAACAATGCCCTGTATCTCGTTTATAGTGCCTGTTTATAATATGGAGCGCCTGCTGCCCCGGGCGCTGCGCTCACTGCGGGCGCAGACTTTGACCGACTTCGAGGCCATTCTTATCAACGATGGCTCCAAGGACGGCAGCGCCGGGCTGTGTGCACAGGCTGTTGCCGAGGATGCGCGCTTTCGCTTCATCGACCAGCCCAACGGCGGCGTAGCCACTGCCCGCAACGCGGGTCTGGATGCAGCCCGGGGCGAGTATATCTTCTTTCTGGACCCGGATGACTGGGTAGAGCCGGATGCGGCAGAAGTGCTGTATCATGCCGCCCGGAATGCTGATGCGGACTGCGTGGAGTTTGGGCTGTATCTGGACAGCTATGATGAAAACGACCGGCTGCTGCACACGCAGACCAGCGGCAGCACCCTCTCCGGCGTGTACCGGGGCGCGCCCTTCAAGGAACATTTCGACGAGACGGCGTCCTCGTATCTGGTCACCAATAAGCTGTTCCGCCGGGCGTTTCTGGAGCAGCATCGGCTGCGTTTCTCCTGCCATCAGCTGGGGGAGGACGGGCTGTTCTTTGTAGCCTTTTATCGTCAAAATCCCGGCTGTCTGGTGGTGCTGGAAAAGCCGCTGTACCACTACACGATCGCCCGGCGGGGCAGTCTGTCCAACCGCTACCACCCGGAGCGTCTGGAGGATAACTTTTATCTCAGCGATGCAGTGTGGGACACCGTTGCCGCGTGGGGTTTGCTGGACAGCCCCATGCACCGTGCAAAGGCGAGCTACTGCACGATCCGCGACCTGATGATGGGAATCAAGAATCTTGGATGCAGCCCGCTTTCCCTTTCCGAGCAGACTGCTTGGCTGCGCAGTACCCTGCAAAAGCCCCGGGTGCGCACGGCGGTGCGCAGCACCCCGCTGCACGCCATGCAGAGCCGGAACGACCAGGTAAAGCTGTTGCTGCTCAAGCTGCGGCTATGCCGCGCGGTGCTGCTGCTCTCGGGCGCAAATCAGCGTAAGAATACCTGAAAAAAGCCCCCCGCTGCCGATGATATGAACCCCAAAAGTTAGACAAAAAACGAATTAAGCGGCCCCAACGGTCTGAATTCTGTATTGCACAGGACTCAGGCCGTTTAGTTTTAATTTAATTCGGCGGTTGTTGTAATAGTCGATGTAATCGACAATAGCCTTTTCAAGCTGGTCAATGGAATCAAATTTTTCCAGATAGAACAGTTCCGTCTTGAGCAGTCCGAAGAAGTTCTCGGCAACAGCATTATCCAGACAAGTGGCTTTCCTGGACATACTTTGCGTAA
>ENA-OQHF01002182-OQHF01002182.1-human-gut-metagenome-genome-assembly--contig:-NODE-2182-length-10077-cov-3.341709_pt1 | contig 10077 bp, 8 predicted proteins | sample MGYA00242559_ERZ504709 | MGnify/ENA primary metagenome ERZ504709 (study PRJEB26092, sample SAMD00036203) | human gut metagenome | host: Homo sapiens | study: EMG produced TPA metagenomics assembly of...
CTCTGTACAGCCGCACCGACGTCTTCGGCGTGGACCTGTACGCCGTCGGTCTGGGCGAGAAGATCGAGTCCATGGCCAAGGAGCTGTTCGCAGGCCCCGGCGCTGTCCGCGCTACCCTGCACAAGTACGTCAAGGCCCGCTGATCGAACCGTCCCCTGACTTCATAAGCCATTTCCGCACCCATGCTGCGTTTTGCTTTGCCGCAGCATGGGTTTTTATTATGTCTTTTTTCCGGCACAGGAAAAGCCGCCGGGCCTTGCGGCCCGACGGCTTTTCTTATGATAGGAGGATCAAAAATGATCGTAGACTATCTTATTCAGTTCAGGATGGTCTGCTCAGTCTCGACGTCGAACAGGTGGACCTTGTGGGGATCGAAGGCAACGCGGACGGTGTCTCCGTTGCGAGCCTTGGAGGTGGGAGCGACGCGGGCGGTCATCTTGTTGCCCTTGTACTCCAGGTACAGGTAGATCTCAGCGCCCATCATCTCAGAGACATCGACCTTAGCATCCAGCTGGCAGTCGGTGTGCTTTGCCATGAACTCGGGCTCATCGTCGATGTCCTCGGGACGGATGCCCATCTTGACCTTCTTGCCGACGTAGGAATCCAGCTTGCTGTCAGCGGTCTTCTCCTTGGGCAGGGGGATGAGGTCGCCGCCCAGATCGACGCTGTACTGGTCGCCCTTCTTGACGATGGTGCCGTCCAGGAAGTTCATCTGGGGGCTGCCGATGAAGCCTGCGACGAACATGTTGCAGGGCATATCGTACAGGTTCTGCGGGGTATCGACCTGCTGGATGATGCCGTCCTTCATGACAACGATACGGTCGCCCATGGTCATAGCCTCGGTCTGGTCGTGGGTAACGTAGATGAAGGTGGTAGCCAGCTTCTTGTGCAGCTTGATGATCTCGGTGCGCATGCTGGTACGCAGCTTAGCATCCAGGTTGGACAGAGGCTCGTCCAGCAGGAAGACTGCCGGGTTACGAACCATTGCACGGCCCAGAGCGACACGCTGGCGCTGACCACCGGACAGAGCCTTGGGCTTGCGGTCCAGCAGGTGCTCGATCTCCAGGATCTTAGCAGCCTCGTGGACGCGGCGGTCGATCTCGTCCTTCGGGGTCTTGCGCAGTTCCAGACCGAAAGCGATGTTCTTGTAAACGGTCATGTGCGGGTACAGAGCGTAGTTCTGGAACACCATTGCGATGTCGCGGTCCTTCGGGGGAACGTCGTTGATCAGGCGGCCGCCGATGTACATCTCGCCCTTGGAGATCTCCTCCAGACCGGCGATCATGCGCAGGGTGGTGGACTTGCCGCAGCCAGAGGGGCCGACGAAGATGATGAACTCCTTATCCTGGATCTCCAGGTTGAAGTCGGTAACAGACGGGGCAGTTGCGCCCGGATAGATCTTGTAGATGTGCTGGCAGCTAATGGAAGCCATAATCGTTATCCTCCGTAAATATTTGGTGTTTCACGCCCTTGACGGCGTGTTGTTTCGTTGGTACTATAATAACAGATAATTTTGTGATATAAAATAGCATTTTATTGATTAGAGGTGTCAGATATTGCTATTTGACTGGAACACCATCGCCGCACCGGCTGCGCTGTTGGATGTGCAGCTTTCCGCGCCCCGCACTCTGACCGGCGAGGGGCTGTGGGTCTGCCTTGTTTCCAGTGGCCGATGCACAGCCTCCCTGCCCGGGGCGTCGGCCACGCCCGCCGGCTCTGTGCTGGTGCTGCCGCCGCAGTCCGCTGCGGCGGGACACCTGATCTTAAGCCGCGCCCCGCTCACCCTGACCCCGGAGGACAGCTGCCACCTGCTGTGCGTCCAGCTGACCGGGCAGGCCAGCACGCAGTTTTTAAACGGCCTGCGGGAGCTGCCCTACCTTGCCAAAGGCGAGACCTGTCCTGCCGCCGCCGAGCTGATGGGGCGCCTTGCGGAGGAAAAGCTCACCCACAGCCGCGCCCGCAGCCAGCTGGTCTTTGCCCTGCTGTGCGAACTGGCGGATGCCGACAGCGCCGCGCCAGCCCTGCCCCCGCTGGTGCAGGCCGCTATTGAGGACATCCGCGCCAATTACGCCGGGCTGTACGGCGTGGAGGAGCTCAGCGAACGGCTGGGCGTCTCCAAAAGCCATCTGGTGCGCACCTTTACCGCCTCCGTGGGCGTGCCGCCGGGCAAGTACCTGACCACCGTGCGCATCGAAGCCGCACAGCGGCTGCTGCTGCACCGGGAGTATACGCTGGACGTGGTGGCCAGCCTGTGCGGTTTTTCCGGGGCGAACTACCTGTGCCGGGTATTCAAAAAAGAAACCGGCCAGTCCCCTGCACAATGGCGGGCACTGACCGGTCGCGCCGCACAGTCCGGGCTTACGCCCGAGGAGACCATGCGGGAGCAGGAGATGTATATTTAAGCTTTTCCGTTCTCTTTTCTGCGCAGCAAAAACAGGGTCAGCAACGCGGTGAGCAGTTCCGAGGCTGGGAAGGCTGCCCATACACCCGGCATCCCGAACACCGCGCTGAGCACCAGCGAGCAGGCCACAATGGCCACCATACCCCGGCAGATGGAGGTGATGGAGGCCTCCACCGGGCGGTTCACGGCGCTCAGATAGCCCGCCGCCATAATGTTAAAGCCTGCAAAGAAGTAGCCCACAAAGTACATCCGCATCCCGGTGTGGGCGTACTGCGCCATCTGCACCGAGTTTTCGCTGTTGAACCAGCTTACAAAGGGATCGGTCAGGCCGAACACCGCAGCGTACAGCACCGCCGCCAGCACCAGCACCGTGCCGCTGCCCAGCAGCAGCAGTTTCCGCGCCCCGGCGTGGTCGTTCTGGCCGTAGCAGCGGCTCACCAGCGGCTGTGCGCCCTGTGCCACACCGTTGAAGATGGCGGTAGCCACCAGCGCAAAGTTTGCCACCACGCCGTAGGCTGCTACGCCCACGTTGCCTGCCAGACCCAGCAGCAGAAAGTTGAACACCGTGGTGGTCACGCCGGAGGAAAGCTCGCCCACAAAGCCGGAGATGCCCAGCTGACAGCTCTGCGCCAGCAGCCTTGCCGAGGGCAGCTGCCGCACGAATTGCAGGGTGTTTTCCTTTTTAAGAAAATGGCGGCTGCAAATGGCGATGCTGATGATGGGCGAAACCGCCGTTGCCAGCGCCGCACCGGCCAAGCCCAGACCCATGGGGAACATGAAGATATAGTCGAACACCACGTTGAACAGGCTGCCGCTCAAGGTCGCCACCATGGCAAGGGAGGGGTCGCCATCGTTGCGGACAAAGGCCGACACGATGTAGTTGCACATAAAAAACGGGGTGAACAGCAGAAAAATGCGGGCGTAGGGGATGCCCAGCGCCACGATGCCCGCATCGCCGCCCATGAGCCGCAGCAGCGCCCCGGGCGCAAAGACACCCGCCAGCATCCACGGGATGGACGCCAGCACGGCGCACAGGATGGCGTTGGAGAAATACCGCTGCCCCCGGGCATCGTTCTGCGCCTTGGCAATGGCGTAGCGGGTAGCCGAGCCCAGCGCGATCATGGAGCCAATGGCAAAAATAAAGTTATAAATGGGCAGGCAGAGATTGAGCAGAGTAACACCGTCTGTACCGGCGGCCTGCGCAATAAAATAGGTATCGGCCAGAATATAGCACGAGGTGCCCAGCAGGCCAAAAATATTCTGCGAGACATATTTAAAGAACTGTTTTGTCAGAGCCATACACTTTTTCCTTTTTTCCTGTTTTTGCATACGTCTGGAAATTGTAGCATATCTGCCGCCGCAAGTCAACCGCAAAACCCGCCCATTACCGTATAAAAGAAGCAGTTGCGCACAGCGCCTTGCGGGTGTATACTGAACACTGCCGCACCTTGCGGCACACCTGTATGCAGAAAGGAAGAAGCCCTATGTCCGACAGGATCTTATTTTCCATCGGCGAAGCGCTGATCGATATGATCCCCTCCCGGGTGGGGTGCAGCTTTGACGAAGTGCCCGCCTTCAGCCCCCGGGTGGGCGGTGCCCCGGCCAATGTCTGCGCCGCCGTTGCCCGGCTGAGCGGCCGCAGCGCGCTGCTGAGCCAGCTGGGCGACGATCCCTTCGGTCATAAGATTGCCCGGGCACTGGCTGGCTGCGGCGTGGAACTTTCCCATCTGGAATTTACCAGTAAAGCCAGCACCGCGCTGGCCTTCGTCAGTCTGGCAGAAAACGGCGAGCGTACTTTCAGCTTCTGCCGCAAGCCCTCCGCAGACCTGCTGTACGCCCCGGAGCAGATCGACCCGGGCTGGTTCTCGCAGGCCTTTGCCCTGCATTTTTGCAGCGTCTCGCTGGTGGACAGCCCCATGCGCTACGCCCATTTGGCTGCCATCACTGCCGCGCGGGAGGCGGGCGCCATCCTCAGCTTTGACCCCAATCTCCGCTTTCCCCTCTGGCCGGACCGGGAGCAGCTGCATCAGACCGTGTGGCAGTTTCTCCCCCTGACCCATATCCTGAAGCTTTCGGACGAGGAACTGCCCTTCCTCACCGACACCGAGGATATTGAAGCCGCGCTGCCCGCGCTCTTTACCGGAGATGTGCAGCTGGTGCTGTACACCTGCGGCAGCAAGGGTGCCCGCGCCTACACCCGCACCGCCAGTGCCCGCGCCCGCAGCCCCAAAGTGACGGCGGTAGACACCACCGGCGCGGGGGACGGCTTTATCGGCTCGTTTCTGTGGCAGCTGCAACGGGACGGCGTGACCGCCGCCGAGCTGCCAAAGCTTTCCCGCAAGCGCCTGACCGAGTATCTGGCCTTTTCCAACCGCTTCTGTGCCATCAGCGTGCAGCGCCACGGTGCGCTCGACAGCTACCCCACCTTGGCACAGATGGAGCAGCCGGAAGCCGATTTTCCCCGGCTCTGAGGGGCGATTTTACCGCCCGTTCTGTATTTTTTAACATTTATATGCTATATTGTATAAAAAATCCGCTCTTTCACCGCCCAAAAGGAGGAACCCATGCCCTTTGAGTTTGCTTTTCTGGACTGGCTGTACCAGTTCCGCAACCCGGTAATGAACACGATCTCCATCTTTTTTGATTATGCCGGTGCCCACGGCGAGATCTGGATTGCGTTCACCCTGCTGCTTCTGCTCTTCCGGCGCACCCGCAAAGCGGGCTTTGCCATGGCGGTGGCGCTGGTGCTGTACATGGCGGCGGGACACTTCTTCCTCAAGCCGCTGTTCGCCCGCCCCCGCCCCTGCGATATCAACACCTCCATCACCATGCTGGTGGCGCGTCCGCATGGGCATTCCTTCCCCTCCGGGCACACCGCCTCCGGGGTGGCAGCTGCCTACGCGCTTTGGCTGCAAAACCGAAAGCTGGGCACGCCCGCGCTGGTGCTGGCAGCCTTTATCGCCTTTACCCGGCTGTACCTCTATGTGCACTTCCCCACCGATGTCCTCGGCGGCGCAGTGCTGGGCATCGCACTGGCGCTGCGGCCTCTGCAATCGCAAACTATATGGCGAATCGCAAGAAGAAACAACAAACCGTATAAAAGTTCGCGTACCTTTTATTACAACTGCCCTTCCCCTCTACGACCCCTCCCGTGAAAATGCAATGCCGGAGCGTCCGCAGACGCTCCGGCATTGCTTTATTTTAAATATTTTTTCCGCTGAATATATCCAGAGCACAAGCGGCGGATATTCCAAATCGTCCCGCTTAAAATTATTCCTCCGGGAGCTGGACTTTCCGGTTCTGTGCCGGGTCCCAGCACACCAGCTCCAGCCGACTGCCCGCAGGCAGAGCGGCGTCTGGCTTTGCCGCCTGCCAGCAGTGCTTGAGCAGCGCAGCGGCTGCGGCGTCCTCTGCGCCGGGCAGTTCGGTGCACAGCACCGTGCCCTGCCAGCCGTTTTCCGTGTACAGGCTCAGTGCGCCCGCCTTGCCATCCAGAATGGCGGTGATGTCCTGTTGCAGCTGCGTGTAGCCCTCGGCGGTGGCGGCGTACTCGCCGTGCCACTTTTCAAAAAACACCGAGAACTCTCCGCACAGTTCAATCAGCAGATCCTCCGTGCCGGAGGGGCTTTGCACCACCAGCGCCAGATCCTGCTCCTCCATATAGTCAAAATCCGGGTCGTCCCATGTGTGCACGGTGACTTGCTGCCGGCTGAGCAGCATCAGCAGTTCTCCCTGCTTTTCAGCGGTATCAAAATCGCCCTGCGGGCTGTTCCAATCTGTGTTCATCGGTGTTCCTCCGTTTATCCGTTGTGCGGACAGAATTTCAAGCTGTCTGCTCGCTGTCGTCTCCGTGCTTTTCCGCTGCGGCGCGGGCCTTCTGTTCCTTTTTGGCGCAGTAGAGCGCGCGGTCGGCGCGGTCCTTCACTGTGACCACGTCCTCCCCGGAAAAGGCGGCAGAGCCAAGAGAGACCGTCGGCAAAATGGCAAACACCTTGCGCCGCTCTGCCAGCAAAGCTTGCAGCGTTTTTGCGCAGCGGGCTTCGCTTTCCTCGTCCTTCAGCAGCACGCAGAATTCATCGCCGCCGATGCGGTAGCAGTAGCCGCAGCGGGCGTAGGCTTTTTTGATGCAGTCTGCGATCTCGGCAAGGCAGACATCTCCCTGCAAATGGCCGTAGCGGTCGTTGATCTGCTTGAAGTCATCCACATCAAACACCACCAGCACCCCGCCGCTGCGGCGCATCTCGGCGGTGCGGTTCAGGTAGCTGTTCTGGTTCAAAAGCCCGGTCAGCGCGTCCAGCTGGTTCCACATTTCGCTGCAATAAATATAGTACAGCACCGACAGCAAGGTGACGCACAGCCATGTAACGTGCAGCTCCGGCAGCGCGAGCTGGATCACGGTCTCCGCGCCCAGAAACAGGGTCAACGGATAGATCAGCGTGCGGCTGCGGTTCTGAAAGGCCGCCGCCGTGCGCACCGTAGCCACCATAAGGTACAGCATGGCGGCATAGTACATGGCCACATAAATATAGAAGTACGCGCCCCGGGCGTAGAGGTTTTCCCTGCTCACCGAGAACACCAGCCCATAGGGCAGCGTTGCCGCCAGAAAAAGCAGATACGCACCCTCGCAGCACACCGCCGCCTTGAACCCGCGCCGGATGATGGATTTTTTATCCAGCACATATACCAGACACAGCGGCACCGCCGGTGTCAGTCCAAAGCCCAGATAGTTGGACAAAATATTCAGCCAGCGGTAGCCCGGCGGTGCGCCGTCCACCACGATGGTGATGACCTCCAGCACCGAAATGCACGCAATGAGCGCAAAGGCCAGAAGGAACCCGCGCTTCTGCTTTTTATTTAAAGATTCGCTCAGCCTTGTAAGAAGGCACATAAAGCCGAGCACAAAAAGATCAATGGTCGTTAAAATAAAAAAATATCTATCCATTGCAAGTTATTCCGTTCTGTGAACTGATGCCCCGGACAGGGCACATACAATATTATTGTATCACTCCACAAAGCTTTTCTCAACCGGGAGCTGCGGATTTACCTTCGCAGTCCATTTGCAGGGAAAATTGCAAAACGTTCTTTTCTCTGCATAAAAGTCCTCGGCAGAGAGGACACGCTAAAAATGCTTCAGCGCTTCCCGGACGGCTTTTTGCGGTGGATCTCCAGTTTGGACAATGCACATACCGTCTCGACGTGCTCCGTATGCGGGAACATATCCACCGGGGTAAAGCCCTCGGCCTTATAGCCCAGCTTTGTCAGGGTGGCAAGGTCGCGGGCGAGGGTGACGGGGTTGCAGCTGACATAGACCACCCGCTTCGGTGCCATGCGGGCCACGCTGGCAAGAAATTCCGGGGTGGAGCCTTCGCGCGGGGGGTCCATAAAGATCACGTCTGCCTTCTCCCCTGCTGCGGCCGCTTCGCCAATCCAGCGTGTGGCGTCGGCGGCAAAGAAGCGGGCGTTCTTTACGCCGTTGTGCCTTGCGTTGCCAATGGCGTCCTGCACGGCGTCCCGGTTCAGTTCCACGCCCACCACCTGCTTTGCATGGTCGGCGGCGGTCAGGCCAATGGTGCCAATGCCGCAGTAGGCGTCCAACACCACCTCTTTGCCGGTCAGCTTCGCGGCCTCCACCGCAAGGCCGTACAGCACTTCGGTCTGGGCGTGATTGATTTGATAAAAGCTGCGCGGGCTGATGGCATAGGTCTTGCCGCAGAGGGTATCCAGAATGAATCCCTTGCCGTACAGCACCTTTTCCGCTTCGCCCAGCACCACGCTGGTCTTGCGGCTGTTCACGTTCTGCACCACGGTGGTCACAGTCACGCCGCGCTGCGCTGCCTCGGTCAGCAGCGCCTTGACAAAGTTCTTGGCCCCCGGCAGCACCGGCTGCGCTGTCACCAGCACCACCATCACCTGCCCGGTGGCTACGCCCCGCCGCAGCAGGCAGTGGCGCACAAGGCCGGTGCCCTTGTCCTCGTCGTAGGGCTGGTAGCGGCAGGCGTTGGCGGCAGCACGCACCGCCTGCATGGTCTTGTCCAGCACCTCGTCCTGCAGCAGGCAGCTTTCCACCGGCAGCACCTTATGGCTGTTTGCCGCGTAGATGCCGGAGGTCAGTTTTCCACCAAAGCCGGGAGCAAAGGTGGAAATCACCTTATTGCGGTAGTGGCAGGGCTGTTCCATGCCCCGGATGGGGTGCACCGGGCCGTATTTGCCCACCAGAGCACGTACTTTTTCTTCCTTCTGTTTCAGCTGTTCGGCATAGTCCAGCCCCAGCAGGGGGCAGCCGCCGCAGTTTTTGGCACGCAGTTTGCAATCCATGGCAGTTTCTTCCTTTATATAACAGATACTCTCTTTTCAGGATATCACAGGGCAGGGCGGATTGCAACCGCAAGCCGGTGCGTTTTTTGCAGTTTTCTTTTTTACCGCCGGGGCTTTACTTTCCCGCGATGATTTGCCATAATAGGGACAGAAAACGACCGTTTACGGGAGGGCTACAAGATGAAGATCATGGTTTTTGATGTAGGCGGCACCGAGATCAAATACTCGGTCATGGATGAGCAGATGCACCGCACGAACAGCGGCGCGGTGCCCACGCCGCAAGATACGCAGGCGCAGTTTCTGGATGCAGTCTACCGGCTGTATGCGCCCCATAAGGACGAGGTGAGCGGCATTGCCATGGCGCTGCCGGGCTTTGTGGATAACCGCACCGGCTATGTTTCCAACGGCGGAGCGCTGCTGTACAACACCGCCACCCCGGTGGGGCAGCTGCTGGCGGAAAAGTGTGGCTGCCCTGTCATACTGGAAAATGACGGCAAAGCCGCCGCCATGGCAGAGCTGGCAAACGGCGCGCTGAAGGACTGCTGCAACGCTGCGGTGTTCATCATCGGCACCGGCGTGGGCGGCGGCATTATTGCCAACGGACAGCTGGTGCGCGGGGTGCACTTTACCGCCGGAGAGTACAGCTTTGTCAACACCAACGCCGAGGCGTGGGATGCCCCGGACCAGAACATGGCCTGCCAGTGCAGCACCAGCAATCTGCTTAAATGGTACCGTGCCCGCAAGGCACTGCCGGAGGATGCCCCGCTGGACGGTCGGAGCTTTTTTGCCGCCGCCAATGCCGGAGAGCCGGAGGCCTTAGAGGTGCTGCGGCGGTTCTGCCACGCGGTGGCGGTGCAGATCTACAACCTGACCGTTCTGCTGGATGTGGAAAAAGTGGCCATCGGCGGCGGCATCAGCAAGCAGCCCCTGCTGCTGGAAAGCTTGCGCAGCGCCTACGATGGACTGTACGCCTCCCGGGCGGGACAAGCTTACATGGAGGGCTTACCCCGCTGCCAGATCGTGCCCTGCGCCTTCAGCAGCGAGGCCAATCAGGTGGGCGTTGCCGCCGCATATTTTGAAGCTATGCAGAAAAAATGTTGATTTCCAGCCGGTTTCATGGTACTATATCTGCCGTGTGCTCTGCACGCAAAACACGAAACAAGGAGATTTTGAACCATGAACACTCTGCATAAATTTGCCGTTCTGACCCTCAGTGCTGTGCTGACCGTCTGCCTGCTGGCAGGCTGCGGCGCTTCCGCTTCCTCTACCGCTTCCAGCGCAGCCTCCTCTGTGGCTTCTTCTGTGGCCGCTTCTGAGGTTGCTTCTTCCGCTGCCAGTAAGGCACAGGCCACGGTGGAGTT
>ENA-OQHF01002183-OQHF01002183.1-human-gut-metagenome-genome-assembly--contig:-NODE-2183-length-10074-cov-2.594953_pt1 | contig 10074 bp, 14 predicted proteins | sample MGYA00242559_ERZ504709 | MGnify/ENA primary metagenome ERZ504709 (study PRJEB26092, sample SAMD00036203) | human gut metagenome | host: Homo sapiens | study: EMG produced TPA metagenomics assembly of...
TATTATATGGTTTTCTTACTTAACAGTTTTCACTTTGTAAGTGCAATGCGCCTTACCTTTCAACATGGCATTCAATTTTCCTTTTATCATCTGCTTGCGCAAAGGCGACAAATGGTCGATGAACATCTTACCGTCCAAATGGTCAAACTCATGCTGCATTACACGAGCAAGATAACCTTCCACGATCTCGTCATGCTCCACCAAGTCCTCATCCAGATATTTCACACGTATTTTATTGCCTCTTTTTACAGATTCATGAATACCGGGCAAGCTCAGGCAGCCTTCTTCCATAGATACTTCCTCGCCCGATACTTCCAGAATGTGTGCATTGATATATGCTTTACGGAAACCTTTATATTCAGGATAGTCTTCCGACAGCACATCCAAATCTACAACAACCACACGAATCGGCAAACCGATCTGCGGTGCTGCGAGTCCCACACCGTCAGCGTGGTCCATTGTTTCAAACATATTCTGAATCAATTCTTTCAGGTTCGGATAGTCAGGAGTGATGTCCTCTGCCACTTTTCTCAATACGGGTTGTCCGTATACATAAACGGGTAAAATCAATTTCTTTAATTATGAATTATCAATTATGAATTATTTCTTATACACTTATAAAAAAGCGAAACGCTTGTTCTCCAAATAAGTTTGCAAGATAATAGTCGCACTGATTTCGTCGACTAACGCCTTGTTCTGCCTGTCTTTCTTCTTCAATCCGGCTTCCAGCATCGTACGGTGCGCCAATACCGAAGTAAAGCGTTCATCCACGTACTCCACCGGCATATCCGGTAACTTCTTTTTCAGAGAGCGCACAAAGGGTTCGATACGCTTCATGTTCTCAGAAGCCTCGTTATTCATCTGTTTCGGTAAGCCGACAAGAATCCGTTCTACCGGTTCTTTTGCCACATAGTCAAGAATAAAGGCGAGCAACTCATGCGTAGGTACAGTGGTAAGTCCGTTAGCAATCATCTGTAACGTATCGCTAACGGCTATACCCGTACGCTTCTTACCGTAATCAATAGCTATTATTCTACTCATAATGGGCTACAAAATTACGATTAATATTTTAAATCAGCTTAAAAGAGATAAGTTTTATCTCTACGACAGTTTTTTACTACTCAATAAGGTATCTTGTCGCTCTTCTCCTGCCATTTACGGAATGCTTTCTGAGCCTCATCACGCAGGAAATGTTCACAACGAATGGAACGTTGGTCGTACCCCAAGTCCAGCTGGTCATAAATAAAAGAGTCGTCGAAGTCAATGGCCTTGGCATCAGCTTTCGTATTGCCGTAACAAATGCGTTTCACTCCCGCCCAGTAGAGGGCACTCAGGCACATCGGACAAGGCTCGCACGAACTGTAAACAGTACATCCTTCCAATTGAAAAGTATCCAACTTCTGGCAGGCATTGCGAATGGCATTCACTTCGGCATGGGCAGTAGGATCATTATTGGGAACCACCCGGTTCACTCCCGTAGCAATGACCTCTCCGTCACGAACAATAACGGCGCCAAAAGGACCGCCTCCATTATCAATGTTCTCAACAGACAAGTCAATAGCCATCCTCATGTAACGGGCATCTTCGTCGGAAAATCCGTCTTTTCAGGAAGTCCATTCCGATTATTCCGCCCGGAACCGGAAAACAAAGAAGCTATTGCAGCTCTGATATTAAAATGTTTCATACCACAACCATTTATTTTTTTATATTCTTCATTAAAGTTGCAACCACCCTGTCCGGCCAATCGGAAAAAAGAATCAATATACCAACTTCACATTATCCACATAGAACGAGTTGCCCGGAGAACCGATGTACGCTCCGCCATGACTGGATTGTAAATTGCAGCTGAATATGGGTAGGGACATCATCTTCCGTTCCCCACGCCACTTCTTTAATAGGCACACTTTCGCCCTTGCTGTTCACCGCATAGCGTTCCTGTACTTGCAGACGCATCATATGCGCTTTATATTCAGGATTGCCCGTAATATCACCGTACATAATGGAATAAGTGGCGTTATTGCGCCAGTCGTCCGTAGTGTTGTAATAGCGTACCACTACCGTACCCACACGTTTGGCGTAGATATTTCCATCCTTATCCTCCCAGCGTTTCTGCAAAAAGAGGTTCATTTCCGGAAAATCCTTACCTTCTACATCGGTTATCTTGCTGAAACCCGTTGCACGAATACGCTTTTCCCGGTCGGACATTTTCACCTTGTAGTCAAACTGGATTGCAATGGGCTTTTTCGTAAACGGAATACCGGAGTTCAGCATTTTCTGCGGATTTTTCGTTCCCTTGATAGGCTCGTGCACATTACCGAGGAATATGGAACCGGCAGCCAGCACCGTAATATCCACAATGCCAAATACCTTTACACTTTCCATACGGGTGTCCATACGGGCGCAAAAGCCATCACCCCGTTTTTCCGGAAATACCGAAGTATTGGTTTTGGTAATACCCGCCACGCGTGCCATTACATTGGAAGTAGCCCAGGGAGAGCCCCCCATATTCGTATATGCCTTATTCTCTGTGATAGTAGCAGTAGGCCCGATAGCAAATACATTCTTGGTGGCGCCACCGATAATCCCCGACTCTTTAATCTGACGATCAATCCATTGATCCATATTTCCAAAAGGAATCATTTCGACTTTATGCTGTGCCGATGCTGCTACGCTACAAAGCATTACGGACAGCAAACTCAACATACGAAGTTTTTTACGAATCATTTCTTTAGCCTCCTACAATCAATTAAAGTTCATAGTTCCATTGTTTCAGTGCAAAATCCCAGTTTTCCTGAACCAGCCGCACCGTACGGTCATCATATTTATATTTATTCTTCTTATAACCTTTCTTACCGCCTACATACTGTTCAATAGCGCCGCGGGCATCTGCAAAACCGGGTATGGACAGCGCATCGTAGATGTGTTCTGTCATTCCCATCGCATCAGCTTCAAAATCCTCAAATTTCACTTCAATCAAATTTCCAGCCGGAATACTTGCCTTGTCTGCCTCATACTTATGGTAGAGCTTGGCATAAACAGACAATATGTTCTGCTCCAACTCCGCAGAAGTGATATCCTGAAGTTTCAACGGCTGGATAGTATTCGTAAAGAAACTACGCGTACTTTCAAACACCGTATAAGGATTGCGCATCAAGTAGATGAACTTGGCATTAGGGAACATCTTCACCAGCTCCTTCACACGTCCCGTATGAGGCGGGTTCTTACTGAGGAACTGAGTTCCATGCGTATTCCACAAGGAAATCTTGATAAGCTTGGTGAATGTTTCTTCAAATACCCTCAACTCTGCTTCGCTTATATCATCAAACAACAGATACTTATCTGCATATTCTTGTTGGTGCTTAGGCAGAAACCAGAAATTGTAGTAGGTATAAGGCATCATATTCGCCAATGCAAACTCTTCTTCCTGCGGCAAGTCCACAGCCAGCTCCATATTATCCGTAGGACGCTTGTCGGGCATCAGCCAGCTCATATTCTTCTTGAAGAAAGGCTGCCCCCACATCATCAGATGCGGAAATACGGTCTGATAAGTTGTGTTATAGCCAAAGTGCTTATCACAAGAGAACACATTATGCACGAAAGTTGTTCCGCTGCGCCAGTGCCCGAGGATAAAAACCGGATCATGTTCCAGCGGCTTGGCAGCCAATAACTTCTCATAACGCTTGTCCTGCAAAGGAGCCAGTGTAGCAAGCAGACGGCATACGGCTTTCGTCAATCGATATTTCCCTTTGTATGCAGCATCTATTTCACGCCCCTTTGTAATGGCATTAAACGTTTTCCAGTCTGCACCGACAAGCGTATTAATCGGCAATTTATTGAATTCTAATAGACCCATTTTGTTTAATTCTTAACTTTTCACTTCTTGATTATCACTGCTATTCCCTGGCGTTCCAGTTCTTTCACAGCCTTTTCCACAGCCTCATACTGTCCGGGGAGAATTCCCAATTTCGGCAAATCCAATACGGGAAGTTCCTCGGAAAGGTGCATGTCCTTATCTTCCACCCGGTCGATAATCATACCTACGGCGCTGGTATTATTGGTTATCGGGTCTATCAAGATAAACGAACCGGTGGCTTTGTTAGCCCTGTACGGGTCAAAGAACAACTCTTTAGCAGTAGTCAACACCATGCGGGCAATCTGGTTCAGCTGCAGTGGCATAGTTTCTTTCGTCAACCGGCCATTATCAATGGAAAGCTCCTCCATTGTGTTGACATCTACCTTATACTTGATACTATCAATGCGCGTACGGCTCAAATTAGTAGTCTGCTTGATGAAGAAAGATTTATTTACGTCCATCGGTTCTTCATCCATCCACACCACCATAGCTTCAAAATTACGCTCCATCATCGGAAGATTATCAGGATGCACCAGCATTTCCCCACGCGAAACGTCGATCTCGTCTTCCAGTGTCAGCGTAACGGACTGTGGCGGGAAAGCATAATCCAGTTCACCTTCGTAAGTCACGATACTCTTGATACGGGACTTCTTTCCCGACGGCAACGCCATAACTTCATCGCCCTTACGGATAATGCCCGAAGCCACTTTACCGCAGAAACCGCGGAAGTCAAGATTAGGGCGCAGCACATATTGCACCGGGAAACGGAAATCTTTCAGGTTGTGGTCATTGTCAATAGGCACAGTTTCAAGGAAGTCAAGCAGAGAAACGCCCTTGTACCAAGGAGTACGGTCCGACTTCTCCACTACATTATCACCATCCAGTGCAGAAAGTGGGATGCAAGTCACATCGGGAATACCCAGCGGAGCTATAAATTTCTTATACTCCCCTACTATTTCATTAAAGCGCTCTTCGGAAATCCACCAAATCCATCTTATTGACAGCAAGCACTACATGCTTGATACCCAACAAAGAAACAAGGAAAGTATGGCGGCGTGTCTGGGTAATGACTCCCATTCGGGCGTCTACCAGAATGATTGCCAAGTTAGCGGTGGAACCGCCGGTAATCATATTACGCGTATACTGTTCGTGTCCCGGAGTATCGGCAATAATGAATTTACGATTATTTGTAGAGAAATAACGGTAGGCTACGTCAATCGTAATGCCTTGTTCACGTTCCGCTTTCAAGCCATCCAGTAGCAATGCATAATCAATGTGGTCGCCGGCATTGCCCATACGCTTGCTGTCGCGTTCCAACGCATCCAACTGATCTTCGTACAACTTCTTACTATCGAACAACAGGCGTCCGATAAGTGTGGACTTTCCGTCGTCTACCGAACCGGCAGTAAGGAAACGAAGCAAATCTTTCTGTTCATCTTTATCAAGGAAAGCCTTTATATCAAGTCTTGAATCATTCATTTCTTAATTCTCAATTTTAATTCTTAATTCCTTAGAAATATCCTTCACGTTTTTTCTGTTCCATACTAGCTTCCTGGTCGAAGTCGATGACGCGGGTTGTACGTTCACTCTTGGTGGTAGTCATCATTTCCTCTACAATCTTCTCTATTGTATCGGCATTACTTTCCACAGCTCCGGTCAACGGCCAGCAGCCCAACGTACGGAAACGCACCATACGCATCTCTATCTTTTCACGATATTGTTCCGGCAGGCGGTCGTCATCAGCCATAATCAGATTACCGTCAATTTCCACACAAGGACGTTCTTTGGCAAAGTACAGAGGTACGATAGGAATATTCTCCAGACGAATGTATTGCCAGATATCCAATTCTGTCCAATTACTCAGCGGGAACACGCGGATGCTCTCCCCTTTATGGACACGTGCATTATATATATCCCACAATTCAGGGCGCTGGTTCTTAGGATCCCATTGGTGGAATTTATCGCGGAAAGAGAAAATACGTTCCTTCGCACGCGATTTTTCCTCGTCGCGACGGGCGCCGCCAAAAGCGGCATCAAACTTATACTTGTCCAATGCGTGCAGCAGAGCCTGAGTCTTCATCAAATCGGTGTGTACCTTACTGCCATGCGTAAAAGGTCCAACACCGGCTTGGAATGCTTCCATATTACTTTCCACAATCAGATTCCAACCATACTTTTTGGCATACTCGTCACGAAATTGGATCATTTCCTTAAACTTCCACTTTGAGTCGATATGCATCAGCGGGAAAGGCACTTTACCCGGTGCAAAAGCCTTTTTCAGCCAGACGTACCATAACCGATGAATCCTTACCGATACTATAAAGCATCACCGGATTCTCAAATTCCGCAGCCACCTCGCGGATAATATGAATAGACTCTGCTTCGAGTTCTTTCAAATGGCTCAGTTTATATTCTTCTTTCATTATATATTATTTCTTCTGAATTCTCGGTAAAATTAATTCCAATAGCTTATTGACAGACTCTTCCAGACTCAATGCAGACGTATCCAACACCAACGCAGGCTGAGCAGGTGCCTCGAAAGGGGCGGAAATACCGGTGAAGTTCTTAAATCTCCCCCCGACGCGCCTTTGCATACAGACCTTTTACATCCCGGCGTTCACATTCCTCGATGGGCGTACTGACGTACACTTCCAGAAAATCATCTTTTCCGATAATATTGGCCGCCATTTCGCGAATATCATTACTGGGGCTGATGAAGGCGGCAATCGTTATGATACCCGTATCTACAAAAAGTTTGGAAACCTCAGCTATGCGACGAATATTTTCTATACGGTCGGCTTCCGTAAAACCCAGATTATTATTAATACCGCTACGGATATTGTCTCCATCCAGAATACGGCAAAGCAGTCCCCGCTTATGCAACTCACGCTCTAAGGCGATAGCTATCGTACTCTTACCCGAACCGCTTAGTCCGGTAAACCAAATCATCACGCTATGTTGTTTCAAAAGCTCTTCTTTGTCTTGCCTCGACAACATTCTGTCAAAAATAGGATATATATTATTCTCTGTCATAATTCAATCAAAATGGCCAAATTAGGGGAATAAGGAATATGGATATAAGAAAAGTGATAATATTCAACGGCAGTCCGATACGAACAAAATCAGTAAACTTATAATTACCGATACCCTGTACTATCAGATTGGTCTGATAACCGATGGGTGTTGAAAAACTTGCCGATGCAGCCATGCAAATCACCACAAAAAAAGGTGTCGGGCTCACTCCCAACTGTGATGAAATGGAAAGCGCCAATGGGAAAGCGAGTGCAGCGGCGGCGTTATTCGTTATCAGTTCGGTAAACAGGTTTGTAATGATAAACATGACAGCCAGTAATACCGTAGGTCCATAATGTTCCGTAAGGCCGATAATATATTTAGCCACAGCATCCGCCACCCCGGAATTCACCATTGCCTTACTGATGGCGAAAGCACAAGCAATCGTTATCAGGATATCCCATGATATATATTTTGTATATTTACGTGCAGGAAAGATTTTTGTCCACGCCATTATAATGGTCGTCACCGAAACGAAGAAGAACATATCCAGCTTTATATTCGGAAAAGCTTCTTTCACAGCAGGAAGTTCACCGACTGTTGCTCCGGTAATCATCAATAACAACAGAATAAGTGCAAACCAGCGTTTGCCTCTGCTTGCAACAGGTTCCGTATCCTTACCGTTAGCCAACATTACGAACACAGAAGATTCTCCCCAAGTCTGCACAAAGGAGTCGTCAGCCATTACAACCAATGTATCACCTTCCCGAAAATATTCATTCTCCAAATCCTGCGTATAACTCTGGCCGTTACGTTTTATTTCTTTTACTTCAGCTCCGTAATGACGTTTAAAGTTGAAATCCTTCAACTTCTTGTTAATACCGGGGAAACGAGCGCCCAAAACAGCCTCTACACGATGCAAATCACTATGCTCTTCCGGTTCGTCATCCAATTTCACAGCATCTTTGCGTACATCCGGCAGCAGTTTGGATGAAAACAGAAATAGATAGAGGATACCAACTACCGCCACAAAAATCCCCACCTTTCCAAGTTCAAACATGGTAAAGCCTTCATACCCGGCTTCCAATATCATGCCATGCACCACCAGGTTTGTAGAAGTACCGATCAATGTACATATACCTCCCAGAATCGTGACATATGAAAGAGGTATCAGGAATTTCGTTGCCGGAAGTTTTACCGACTCTGCCCAGCGCTTTATTATCGGGGCAAAAATTACAACAACAGGAGTATTGTTCAGGAAAGCGGAAATAAAGGAAATTATCGGCAACATTCGAAGTTGAGCCTTGAAAACCGTAGTTTTACCCTGCGGAAGCAGTTTCTTTATAAGCTGTCCCAATGCACCTGACTGGCGTATACCTTCGCTGACTAAAAACAGCATGGCTACGGTAATCATCCCCTTATTACTGAATCCTTCCAACATTTCTTTAGGTGTCAGGATTCCCGCACAAAGGAACAACACCACAACCGAGAAAAGCACCATTCCCGGACGCATCTTGTCCAGAATCAGGGCTATCACCATACCCACCAGTGCCAAAAGCACAAATATGATTTCAAAGGTCATATATACGAGTCATTATTTAGTTACGCCTGGGCTCTACTATAAACCAAGGATTCAGCAAATCTTCTTTATTATATTGCAAAGGCTCTTCCTTTTCAGCCTGATATACCTCCATACCGGCTGCGCGTGCAATGGCGTGTCCAGCCGCAGTATCCCACTCCATTGTCGGAGCAAAACGGGGATATACATCCGCTTTTCCCTCCGCAACCAAGCATATCTTGATAGAACTGCCACTTGAAACCAATTCCACATCCGAATGACAACACTTCATCTTTTCAATATAGCTTTCGGTTTCCGGAGACAAATGGGAACGGGATGCCACAATCACAAACCCGGAATGTTTGTCCTTCACAGGCAAACGAACGGCTTCTGCCATCAATTCTTCCAACGACGCCTCGCCACGAATGGTGAAACCGGAAAGCTTGTAAGCCCCCAAAGTCTCTTCGGCAAAATAAAGTTCTTTTTTCACCGGAAGATAGATAACTCCCATTACAGGAACAGAGTTATGCACCAAAGCGATGTTAACAGTAAATTCTCCATTCCGTTTTATGAACTCCTTCGTTCCGTCCAAAGGATCCACAATCCATAGAGTGTCCCACGTACTTCTCTCGGCATAAGATAAATGCTTTCCTTCTTCGCTCAATAATGGGTAAGGGGTATTCTTTAGATATCCTGCAATGGTTTCATGCGCTTTTCTGTCAGCAATCGTCAAAGGGGAATTATCCGCTTTCTTTTCTATTTGAAAGTCTGATGCCGGATCATTATAAATAGAGAGAATATCTGCACCGGCACACAGTGCTGCATCAATCGCATCAAGTATATATTGTCGTCCCATATGTATTCTAAAAATATATAAGGTGCAAAATTAAAAACTTTTCCACCGCAAAAAGTTTTTAATTTTGTTTTATAACTTCTTTTAAACGAAAAAGAGAAATTTATAAGCACTTTTCACAATCTCAAAAAAACAGAGTTTTCATTATCATTTCCAACACATTATGAAAAAGGCAGTAACTTCCCAGTTACTGCCCTATCTTGAAAGGAGGAAGATACCCCTTTCCTATGAATTACCAAAAAGAATTCAAATTAATTAATGCGATACAGCAGCCAAGCACCCTGAAAATCCTGACGATTAGGATATTTGGCCTTGAAAGCATCACGAGCATTAGCAGCAGAATTTCTATCGGCGTATGTGCTCACAATCACGCGGTACATAGCAGCATCTGCATTAAATGCAATCACAGCATTGTAACCCTCCTTGTCCAAGAAGTTTTTCAGGTTCTCTGCATTAGCCTTCACACCGAAACTACCGCATACAACACTATAATCTTTTCAGTCCGTTCAACACCGGACACAACCGTTACTTTTTCTTCACGAATCGTACCTACCGGTGCACTTTCCACAACTTTTGCTTCTATAGGAGCGCTAACCACAGGGGCCACTTCCTCTACCGGTGTGGTAGTTTGTGGTTCAGCCAATTCCTGCTGTTTAGCCTTTTCATATGCCTTCTTGTAAGCACTTTCACTTGATTTACAAGAAGAGAATGCCAATGCAGTGCACAGAGCCATTCCCATTACAACAATCTTCTTCATGTTATCTATACCAATATTAGATGAATATTCAATTTAATACG
>ENA-OQHF01002184-OQHF01002184.1-human-gut-metagenome-genome-assembly--contig:-NODE-2184-length-10072-cov-2.527401_pt1 | contig 10072 bp, 11 predicted proteins | sample MGYA00242559_ERZ504709 | MGnify/ENA primary metagenome ERZ504709 (study PRJEB26092, sample SAMD00036203) | human gut metagenome | host: Homo sapiens | study: EMG produced TPA metagenomics assembly of...
TGGTTATTTACCGGCAGGCGCTGGATATCCGGCGCAGTGAACTGGTTCAGGAGGCAGAATATATCCGGGCGGCAATAGATATATCCGGAGAAGAATATTTTGGCACCATGGATAAGGTCAGTAGGCGCACCAGGGTAACATGGATCGATAAAGACGGAAAAGTACTTTATGATACCGGAAATGATCAGGAAACGCTGGCAAACCACAAATCAAGAAAAGAATTCAAAGAGGCATTGGCAAATGGCAGTGGGCAGGATATCCGTATGTCAGACAGCAAAGGACAGGAGATGTACTATTATGCGTTGAAGATGGATGATAGCTCTGTCCTGCGTGTGTCAAGAGGCATGGATACGGTCTGGAATACAGCATTTATGATCTTACCGTATATGATTGCGATCGGGGTCATGATGGGGTGTGTTGCATGGTTTATGACAAGGCATCAGGTGAAAAGGCTGATTGCACCGATTAACAATTTGGATCTGGAAGAACCACTGGAAAATGATGTATATGAAGAGTTGCATCCGCTGCTTGAAAGAATTGACAGGCAGAATAAAGAAAAAGCAGCAATTGAACAGATGAGGAGAGAATTCTCTGCAAATGTTTCCCATGAGCTGAAGACTCCTCTGACCTCGATTTCGGGATATGCAGAAATTATGATGAACGGTCTTGTAAAATCGGAAGATATGCAGGGATTCAGTGAACGGATCTATAAAGAGGCAAGCAGGATGATCACCCTGGTCGGTGATATTATCAAGCTGTCAAAACTGGATGAGGGCAGTGTGGAGCTTGAAAAAGAGAATGTGGATCTGTATCAGATGACAAGGGAGATCGTGAGCCGTCTGGCACTTCAGGCAGAAAAACACAGAATACAGGTTGAAGTGGTAGGAGAACATGTGGAATGTTTTGGAATCCGTCAGATCCTGGATGAGATGATCTACAACATCTGTGAAAAATGCCATCAAATACAATAAAGAAAATGGAAAAGTAAATATCTGGGTTGGAAATACACTGAACGGGAAAAAGGTCATTGTCCAGGATACCGGAATCGGAATCCCAAAAGAGCATCAGGAGCGTATTTTTGAGCGTTTTTACCGGGTGGATAAGAGCCATTCCAGAGAGACCGGCGGAACAGGTCTGGGTCTTTCAATTGTAAAGCATGGAGCACTTTTGCATAACGCAGAAATCCATGTGGAAAGTGAAGAAGGAAAAGGTACAAAAATGGAGCTTATTTTTCATTGTTAAAAAACTGTTTACAATTGGGAAATTAAAGGTATAATGTATAGAAAAAAGCTATGAAATATTATAGCTTTTTTCTATTTTATATCAAAAACAGAATCATGTATAATAAAGAGTAATATGACTAAAATTAAAAAATGGTTGAATTCGGTATGGAAGAGTGCCGGATACAATCTGTGTAGAGATTCACATGGAAAATGAGAGGCAACTATGGAAGAACAGAAGCAGAGTACGAGCAGCAATTATTTTAAAGGATTATCCAGAAGGGATTATATCCAGAAAGCACATGAGATCATTCAGCAAGAAGGGATTCAGGCAGTATCTATCCGCAGGATTGCTAAGGAGATGGGTGCTCATCAGCAAGTCTGTACAGGTACTTTGATAATGTGTCTGAACTTTTATACTATGCAGAACTCAGAATTTTAACCGGTTACATAGACAGGCTGAATGAGGCTGAGAAATCCTGGAAGAATATGTGGCAGGTATATGTAGGTGTATGGGATTGTTATGCAACGGAGGCATTTCATAATCCGGAAGCATATAATCTGTTATTTTTGAGTATAACAATGTAAAACTCAAAGAAGCAATGCGGGAATATTATGAAATGTTTCCGGAAGATATTGTAAATGTTAACCGCTTTTTCTACAATATGCTTCAGACACCAAGCTTTCTGGCACGTGATTTTGAGATGTGCAAGCGGTGTATCAATGTTGTGGTATTACATATGACAATGCAGTAAAAATTAAACCGGATGGTGTGCATGCTTTTTGAAGGCTATTTCAAAGATGTATATGAAAACGGGATAGAGGAAGAGCAGATTCCGGAACGTGTAAAACTGATGGTAGATGATGTAGATACGATCGTTATGGCTCTTGCCAACAATCTGAAAGGCTATAAAGGATACCGTAAATAAGGAAAAAACGCCGGTTTTTGGTTATTTTTAAATACAATCCTTGTTAAAAATTTAATTAAATTGCAATCCAAAAAAAACGTGGTAAAGTATATGTGAAAGTATCGAACACACGAAATAAGGAGGCAATTTAATGGACAATATGAAAGGCTTCGGCATGATGATTCAAGAGCTGAAGAAAAATCCAAAAACGATCGTTTTTACAGAAGGAACAGATGAGAGAATTCTTGAGGCAGCTTCCCGTCTTTTAGCAGGAAGCTTCCTTACACCAATTCTTGTTGGAAATAAAGAAGCAGTATTAGAAGCAGCTGAAAAGTATGGATACAACATCCGTGGCGGAGAGATCATTGATCCGGATGATTATGAGAGATTTGACGAGATGGTAGAACTGTTCTGCGAACTTCGTAAGAGCAAAGGTGTTACACCGGAGCAGGCAGCAAAGACACTTAAGAAAAACAACTATTTTGGAACCATGCTGGTTAAGATGGGAGTTGCAGACGCACTTCTTGGAGGAGCTACTTACTCTACAGCAGATACCGTACGTCCGGCACTTCAGCTGATCAAGACCAAACCGGGATCAAGCTGTGTATCTTCCTGCTTCATTTTGGTTCGTCCGTCAGCTACAGGTGAGAACGAAGTTCTTGCTATGGGTGACTGCGCGATTAATCTCAAACCATCAGAGGATCAGCTTGCAGAAATCGCATGGGAAGTTGCAGAATGTGGTAAACACTTTGGTATCGATCCAAAGGTTGCATTCTTAAGCTACTCTACACTTGGATCTGGAAAGGGTGAAGATGTAGATAAGATGCGTAATGCAGCAGCAAAAGCAAAAGAACTGTATCCTTCACTTCCGATCGAAGGAGAGCTTCAGTTTGATGCAGCTGTATCTCCGCGTGTTGCAAGAACAAAATGCCCGAACAGTGAAGTAGCAGGTCAGGCAAATACATTTATCTTCCCGGATATCAACGCAGGTAACATCGGATATAAGATCGCACAGAGACTTGGTAACTTTGATGCATACGGACCGATCCTTCTTGGTCTTAATGCACCGATCAACGACCTGTCCCGTGGATGCAATGCAGAAGAAGTTTATTCTATGGCAATCATCACAGCAGCACTCGTAGAAGACTAAGAGTATTGACAAATATTCAGACGAAAATTATAATATAACAAACAAGGGCGTTTTCAAAATGGATTGAGAACGCCCTTGTTGTATTATCAGAGTATCATAGGTCTTTAATATATGAGACTTTTTGATATTTCATTTATGAGTAGTAAAAACGGGAGGATTTGTATGAGTATGAAAAATTATACGAGAGAAGATATCCTGAATCTTGTCGAGGAAGAAGACGTGGGATTTATCAGGCTGCAGTTCACCGATATTTTCGGAACAATGAAGAATGTAGCGATTACAGTAAGCCAGCTTAAGAGAGCACTGGATAACAAATGTATGTTTGATGGATCTTCGATAGAAGGATTTGCCAGAATCGAAGAATCGGATATGTATCTGCACCCGGATCTGAATACATTTGAAATTTTCCCGTGGCGACCGCAGCAGGGAAAGGTTGCAAGATTTATCTGCGATATTTACAGACCGGATGGAACAGCTTACGAAAGCGATCCGAGACATGTTCTTAAGAAGGTACTTTCCGAGACAAAAGAGATGGGATATGACTTTAACGTAGGACCGGAATGCGAATTTTTCCTGTTTGAGACGGATGATGCGGGAAATCCGACGACGATTTCCAATGAACGTGCAGGATATTTTGATCTGGGACCTTTGGACCAGGGAGAGAATGCAAGACGTGATATTGTTCTTACAATGGAAGATATGGGGTACGGTGTGGAGGCATCTCATCACGAGATGGCACCGGCACAGCATGAGATCGATCTGGAATATACAGAGGCGATGGATGCAGCAGACAATATCATGACATTTAAGCTTGTTACCAAAACAATCGCAAAAAGACACGGGCTTCATGCTACATTTATGCCAAAGCCAAAGGATGGTATCCATGGCTCAGGAATGCATCTGAATATGTCTCTGTCAAGAGACGGAAAGAATGTTTTTGCAGATGAAAAAGATCCGAATGGTCTGAGCCAGGAGGCTTACTATTTTATCGGCGGACTTATGAGACATAATCAAAGCGATCAGCTTTATCACAAATCCGATCGTGAATTCCTATAAGAGGCTGGTTCCCGGATATGAGGCACCGGTATATATTGCCTGGTCAGCCAATAATCGGACTCCTCTGATCCGTATTCCACGGGTATCAGGGGAAAGCACAAGAGTTGAACTCAGAAGTCCGGATGGGGCAGCAAATCCATATCTGGCACTTGCCGTATGCCTGGCTGCTGGAATGGAAGGAATTAAAAACAAGATCCTGCCGCCAGAGAGTGTAGATGAGAATATTTACGAAATGACAGATGTGGTGAAAAATGCACTTGGAATTGAGGAACTTCCGGCAAGCTTAAGAGAAGCAATCACAGAATTCCAGAAAGATCAGTTTATGCAGGAAGTACTGGGAGAAGAACTGTCACAGAAGCTGATCGAGTCAAAGCGTGCAGAATACAGAGAATACCGCACTCAGGTTACAGAATGGGAAATTAATGAGTACTTACAGAAATTCTAAAGAAACTTTCCAATTCTAAAGGCAGGAGGCTGGTATTATGAGCAGTATTATTGTTGTATTTCCAAAAAAGGAGATTGCAACCAATATTCGCAATATACTGGTACGAAATGGATTTGACGTGATTGGTGTGGGGGTAACCGGAGCACAGGCGGTTCAATTGGCAGATAATCTGGATGATGGAATTGTAGTTTGTGGTTATAAAATGAAAGATATGTTATATAATGAATTGAGAGATTATCTGCCGGGTACGATTGAGATGCTTTTGATCGCATCGCCGGAGAAATGCAGTGACAGGACGCCGGGAGTGATCAGCCTGTCGATGCCATTTAAGGTATTTGATCTGATGAACACGATCGAGATGATGGCACAATCGATTGGCAGGCGGAGAAAGAAAAGAAGAGCAGAGCTTAAGAACCGGAATCCGGAGCAGCAGGCACTTGTAAAAGAGGCAAAGAGTCTTCTGATGGAACGTAATAATATGACGGAGGAAGAAGCGCATCGCTATCTGCAGAAATGTAGTATGGAGAGCGGTGTCAATATGGTGGAGACAGCTCAGATGGTACTTAGTATTATGGCGGAATAAAGGAGATTGAAGAGGCAGGATATATGATCTTTACAAAAATGCATGGTCTTGGAAATGATTATGTGTGTATAAACTGCTTCAGAGAAAGGGTGGAAGATCCACCTGGATTTGCAAGAGCGCTTTGTGACAGGCATTACGGGATCGGAGCGGATGGTCTGATTCTGATATGTCCGTCAAAGGGTGTCTGAATTTTAAAAATGGGAGATATACAATTCGGATGGATCTGTTGCCGGGATGTGCGGCAATGGCATCCGATGCCTGGGAAAATATGTATATGATTACAGACTTACCGGAAAGGAAACTCTCAGTATCGAGACGAAATCCGGAATTCGTAACATGCACCTTCATATTCAGGATGGGAAAGCCTAGCGGTGCTATGGTAGATATGGGTGTTCCAAGACTGAACGCACATAGCATTCCAATCCTGAGTGAAAAGGATCTGGTGATCAATGATCCGATTGAGGTACAGAAGAAGAACTACCGCATGACCGGGATTTCGATGGGAAATCCGCATGCGGTAATCTTTTCAGAAGAGATAAACGGGATTTCTTTGGAAGAGACAGGAAGGGAGTTAGAATTTCATCCGAGATTTCCGGAGAGAGCAAATATCGAGTTTTGTCATGTGACTGCGAGGGACCGGATGGAGATCCGTGTGTGGGAGCGGGGTGTTGGTGAAACGCTTGCCTGCGGAACCGGAGCATGTGCAGCAGTTGTGGCTTCTGTGCTGAATGACTTGACAGATGAGGAAGTAATCGTTAAATTATTAGGTGGAGAGTTATCTGTCAGATGGGACCGTAAGGTGAATCATGTATTTTTGGAGGGACCTGCGGTTAAAGTATTTGATGGTGTACTATAAAGATCAAATCACAAAGGAGACGACATATGTACAGTGTAAATGAAAACTACTTAAAGTTACCGGGAAGCTATCTGTTTTCCAATATTGCCAAAAAAGTTGCAGCGTTCTCAGCAGCGAATCCGGATGCACCGATCATCCGTTTGGGAATCGGTGATGTAACACAGCCGCTTGCACCTGCGATCATCGAAGCGCTTCACAGTGCAGTTGATGAGATGGCACACGCAGAGACATTCCACGGATATGCACCGGATCTTGGATATGAATTTTTAAGAAGCGCGATCGCAAAGAATGATTTCCAGGCAAGAGGATGTGATATTGCTGCAGATGAGATCTTTATCTCAGACGGAGCAAAGAGTGATTCTGGAAATATCCAGGAGATCTTTGGACCTGACTGCAGAATCGCAGTAGGAGACCCGGTATATCCTGTATATGTGGATACAAACGTAATGGCAGGACGTACCGGAACTTACGATCCAAAGACAGAAACATGGAGCAATGTAATCTACATGCCTTGTACAGCAGAAAATGGATTTGTACCGGAACTGCCAAAAGAAGTAGCGGATATGATCTATTTATGCTTCCCGAATAACCCGACCGGAGCGGCTATCACAAAAGATGAACTCCAGAAATGGGTAGATTATGCAAATAAAAACGGGGCAGTGATCATTTATGATGCTGCATATGAAGCATATATCACAGAGGAAGATGTACCACACAGTATTTTTGAATGTGAAGGAGCAAGAACCTGTGCGATCGAACTTAGAAGTTTTTCTAAGAATGCTGGATTTACAGGAGTACGTCTTGGCGCAACAATCATTCCGAAAGATCTTAAGTGCGGAGATGTGATGCTTCATTCACTGTGGGCAAGACGTCACGGAACAAAATACAATGGAGCACCTTATATTGTACAGAAAGCCGGAGCCGCTGTTTATACAGAGGCCGGAAAAGCACAGATTAAAGAGCAGATCGCATACTATCAGAAGAATGCAAGAACGATTTATGAAGGTCTGAAGAATGCCGGATACACGGTATCCGGAGCAGTGAACTCACCATATGTATGGTTAAAGACGCCGGATAACATGACTTCATGGGAATTTTTTGATTTCCTTCTTGAAAAAGCAAATGTAGTCGGAACTCCGGGATCAGGATTTGGACCGAGCGGGGAAGGATACTTCCGCCTGACAGCATTTGGAAGTTACGAGAATACGTTGGAAGCGATCAAGAGAATTGAGAATATTTAATTGAAAATTTGGCTGCAGGGACGGGCGTCGGATCACGGTGTGGATTTGGTGGTGGACTCTGGCGTGAACAGCCTGTAACATGAAAAGAAAGAGAAAAGTGTGATACCAGACTCATTCGACGGAAAATCTGATGATTTTCCATCTCAGGAGTCTTCGGAGTTTCGTAGCTTGGGGTACGAAATCCGATCACACTTTTCTCTTTTTTTCATTAACAGGCTGTAACACGCCGCCATATACCGCCAAATCCACACCGTGATCCGACGCCCTTGGCGCTGCAGACAATTTAAAATGATACCTGGCTTTAAGCTTTATTCAACCGTTATGTGTGTCTATACCAAAACAAAATCACTCATAACATATAAGCCAGAACAAAAGTAAATATAATAAGAATGGATTTCAATTCTGAACAAACAATCCTTCCATCCACAGCGAGGCGCATCTATGATGCGCCAATGCGGAAGCTTTGAATAACGTAAGGGTGAAGTGGGGACGAGGTGACGGTTTCACGCCATTCGTAAGAGCCGTGCAGTCTGTTCATTTAATCGGGACGGAAATTGTGACCAGATTTCGTACTACAAGTACGGAATCTGAGGACTGCCTGAGCCGGAAAATCATCAGATTTTCCAGCGAATCAGTCCGGTGTCGCAACTTCCGTCCCGATTAAATTTTACAGAATGCAGGCGATGAAGACCGGCGTGAAACCGTCACCTCGTCCCCACTTCGCCCGTAACCTTATTCCAAACTTCCCCCTAACCGGTATGAGACTCCGCTCCAATACCCCTTTCAGGTGAGCAATAGCGGTTCCGTAGTTCGTGATCGGTATGCCCTGATCTTCGGCGCATTTGAGACGATACTGCATTTCGCGTTCGTTCAGGGTGCAGCCACCACAGTGAATAATGAGTTTATAAGGTGAGAGATCTATCGGGAATTCGGTCCCGCTGGTGAATTCAAAGTGCAGGTCTTTATTTCCGGTATGCTGGCGGATCCAGCGAGGAAGCTTCACTGTTCCAATGTCATCACATTGCCTGTGGTGGGTGCAGCCTTCACAGACGAGGATTTTGTCACCATCTTCCAACTTGTCCAGCATCTGTGCGCCTTCGACCTGAAGCTTCAGATTCCCTTTGTATCTGGAAAGCAGGATGGAAAAAGAGGTCAGTGGAATATCTTCCGGTGTATCGGCAGATACTTTGGCAAACGCCTGGCTGTCGGTGATGACAAGGCGTGGCTTTTTGCCAAGAGACGAAAGTGTTTCCTTCAATTCTGTGTCACGGGTTACAATAGAGATTGCACCAGCCTCCAGTACATCGCGGATGGTCTGCTGCTGCGGGAGGATCAGACGTCCTTTTGGGGCGGCAGAGTCGATCGGGACGACCAGAACGACAAAATCATTTGGATTTAAAAGATCGCGGACGAGATATTTATCCTGATCTTCTTCCGGAGCCTGGCTTGCAATCAGTTCTTTTAATTCATGAACATGGTATCCGGTTACTGTGCTGACTTCGATACTGTTGGAAGCATCTATATGAAAAGAAGCATCCGGCATAGAATCCAGGTTCGGACAGACTGCGCTATTTTCAGCAGAAGAGCAGAGGTCAGATTTATTTTTTACCTACAACGTAAGGGATCTTCTTATCCTGTATTTTCTTTAAGATGGATAAATCTTCTGGTGTCATGCCAAGAGAGGCATCGATTACCAGAACAGCGATATCTGTTTTGTTTAAAATCTGGTAGGCTTTTTTGACACGCAGTTCACCGAGTTCTCCGATGTCGTCAAGCCCCGGGGTGTCAATGATCACGACAGGTCCGAGGGGAAGAAGTTCCATTGCCTTTGGAACCGGATCGGTAGTTGTTCCGAGAACATCAGATACAATGGCAAGATTCTGTCCGGTGATAGCGTTGATGATGCTGGATTTTCCGGCATTTCTGCGACCGAAGATACCGATATGTACACGATCTGCAGAAGGGGTGCTGTTAAGACTCATAGTTTTTGTAATCTCCTTTTTTGTATTCTTTTTGCGCAGGAATTCCTTTGCAGTCAGTTTGGATCTGGAAATAGTGTATCACATATACTATAGAAAATCAATTTTGTGAAAAATTACTTAAAAGAAACATATAAAACTGGCAATTTTGGATAAAAGTTTCATTGACTAAAGTGTGAAAGTGCGGTAAAATAATCACAAGTTCATAAAGAACCGAACAGACAAGGATGTCGCATTAGATGCGGCATCCTTTTTGTATTTCAGAAAAGAAAGTAATCAGAAGTGCAAAGTAATTTCTCAAACAATCCCGGGAACGAGAGAGTGTCTGCGGACGGAAATGCAAGGGCGCATTACAAAAGAATTTGTGATGCGCCCTTACGTTTTCACTACACAGTTAAGGAGGATTATTATTATGAAAAAAAGATTAATAGCAGTTTTAATGTGTGCAGTAATGATAACAGTACTTGGAGCAGGATGTGGAAGTAAAAAAGAAGATACAAAGGAAAACCTCTGATACAAAGAAAAGAATATACAGAAGACGAGCTGAAGGACAGCATGAAAGGTGTCAAACTGAAAGTCGGAACAACCGGACTTTTCGGACCATTTACATACTATGATGAGGACGGAAAGACGC
>ENA-OQHF01002188-OQHF01002188.1-human-gut-metagenome-genome-assembly--contig:-NODE-2188-length-10065-cov-3.258905_pt1 | contig 10065 bp, 12 predicted proteins | sample MGYA00242559_ERZ504709 | MGnify/ENA primary metagenome ERZ504709 (study PRJEB26092, sample SAMD00036203) | human gut metagenome | host: Homo sapiens | study: EMG produced TPA metagenomics assembly of...
CTTTTCTCTCCGTTCTGGTATCCCCAGTTCGGGTTGTAAAGGTAGTTTCCTGTCAGTTCATACACTTCGCGGTAAGAACTACCTTGCTGCCCACGCTGTACCGGTGATACGAAAGCTACCATTGACAGACTATGTTCTCCTCCTTTCCATTGCTTTTCAGCAGAGAAGGCGAAAGAAACGTTCTTGTAGAAAGTTCCGTCGATGTTACCTTCATTCGAATAGCGTCCACCAATAGAGGTGGTGAATGCCCATCCGTTGTCCTTCAGTCCGGTAGAGTAGGTAAACATACCACGGAGATAATAGTTTCGGTTGGTATAGCTTAAGGTTAACTTTCCTCCAGGTGTATAGCTGCTGGCACGCATGTTGATGTTTTCCGTACCTCCCAACTCACCAAAAGTAAAGGACGAAGGAGCTGTGAAGTTGGTGACATCACCGTTACGTGTCATGTCGTTCAGTGCACCTACTGCCGCATAGTTGAATACACCTCTGTTCTGGTCGTTGAATTCTACGCCATTGATGTATTTTACTTCCTGTGTGCTATTGTATCCACGTGGAGAGAAGCGTGCGGGTGAAAGTTGATAGGCAGCTTTATTCAGGAAAATATCATTTGACAGAATCACGGTAGAGCTGACATCCTGCCCGGAGGTTTCCACGTCGTCATCCACCATGCCGGCATCGATGATGCCAATCATAGACACGTCTTCGTTTGCGTTAAGTTCAGTTACTCGGATAGGTTTTAGTTCAGTTACGCCTAAGTTTTCTACTTCAATGGAGACACTCTTGGGCGTAATCATTACGGAGTTAAGCTGAATGACGTAAGTTCCCGGCTGAATATTTCGGATGGTGAAGTTTCCGTCCGCGTCGGTTGTGACTTGGCGGTTCAGTTCTGTCACCGTCACAATTACACCTGGAATAGGGTCATTGCTTACTGCTCCGATCACACTTCCTTTCACGCTTACATTTCCTTGTGCAAAGACAAGGCAAGGAAGGAAGAATGCCATGAAGAACAGTAATTTGTGTTTCATAAAAAATAATTGTTAGTTTAGTGTTATTTTATAGGGGGTGAAAGAGAACATGAAAAAGTTTTATAGAGCTTTTTCATGTTCTCTTGTGAGGGGAATGGATCAAATTGTTATTGGATTTCAACTAATTCCATGTCATCATAATAAATGTATCCACCACTCTCATTACTATCCATATTGCGGTAGGTTCTTACTTCGTAGCGCATTTTTACAGTACCAGCAGGAGCGGTAAATTCTATTGTAACTTGTTGCCATTCTGTGTTGTCTGTAGAGTAGTCGTTTTGTTGGATTTGTTTGTTTATGTCATTGATTGTTTTTCCGTCACTACCTACCATGGCAAACCAATAACGACTGCTTGCTTTTGTATCATTGTCAAGGAACCAATAAGAGATTTTGTATTTCTTTCCAGCTGTGATAGCAACTTCTTGTTGAATTTTATTTGTTCCACTGGCTGAAGTTTGTCTTAGTGCATTATTCCCACCATGTTTAATGCTGGTTTCTTTTACAATTTCTCCCGTATTATATGTTTTATTGTCCCATGCAGTAGGTAATTCATTTGTCCAGTCTTCAAATCCAGGGTTAGTTAATAAATTAATTCCCGGTTCAGGTTCTGGATCAACAGTTCCTCCTCCTTCTCCATTGGCAACTACTTTTACATTCTTGATTTCCCAAGTTCCGGCAGCAGCAGTTGTACTTATATATTTGAATGCAAATTTGATTGTTTTTCCAGCATAAGCCGATAAATCAATGGTTGCAGTTGTGAAATTAAATTCACTGCCATATTTATCAATTGTCAATTGTTGCCAGTTATCTGCACTTGTTTCAGTAGCCCAAAGAGTAAATTCTTCTTCAGCTGTTCCAGCATAATTATGGGCATGATCGAATGTTAATGTTGCAGTTGCTGCCTGACTTAAATCTACAGGAGGAGAAACTAACCAAGATTCGGATGCATATCTTGTTCCGCCAATATAAGCACTGGCTTTCATGAATTTATCATCATTAAATGAACCAAGGCTCCATACAAAACTGCCTTCTCCATTTGGAAGTTGCTTATTATCAATAGTAAAACTTCCTTGTCCAGTTGCAAATGATTCATCCAATACCACAGTTTCTCCACCTGGTTGAGTTCCACCATCGAAATCAACATTAATATCTCCACCTGGTTTTTCAGTCCAGTTGCTGATTGTTGCATTTCCTACTGTAACAACCGGTTTCCCATTGTTGATGGATAGTTTTGCATTAAAGCTTACATTTGTTCCTTTTTCAAAAATACTTGCGTCACTAATTGTATGGGTGAATGATTGACCGTTGAGGTTAAAAGTCAGGTTGAGTGACGTCTGGTCGGTGCTTGCAGCTGTTGGGAGAATGATGGCTGTAGCCGTAGCTGTTGTACCTTGTGCATCTATGTACATCGCTACATCTTTATTGTTGGTTCCTGCTGTAGCAGTCAGTGTTCCGTCAGCCAAGTTAAATTCACCTTCTGTGCTGATACCCTTAATGTTTACACCCAATCCGTTAAGAGTTTCAATTGTTTCATCTTTGGTTACATTCAGGGTGACTTTAGTCAGTTGGTGTGTAAATCCCAGACTAATAGTGGTGGCAGTAGTTGCTGCTACTCCTTTAGTACCGTTAGAATAAATCAAGTCGATAGCAGCCGGATTGCTCTGGTCGGATACATTTACCGCAAGCTTATTGCCGCTTACACTTGTGGTATAAGGATAATATGCAATGAAGTCTACATTCCCGCTTTCAGGGAGATAAATACCATTACCTGGAGCAGCCGTCAATGTGCCGTTGGTCTGTGCAATGTACTTTTTGTTTTGTGCGGTTGCAGCCTCAATTCCACTTCCTGCGTTCATCATGTAAATACCTACCTCGTCGTTTGCATTCCAAGTGTTACCTGAAACTCTTGACTGAATAGCTGTGGTAAATACGATGCCTTCACTTCCGTACCATTCGCTGTTGTCGTCATTGTTTGTACAACTCATTAGAGCTAGGGTTGATAATGCCCCCATGTACAGTAGATTCGAGATTTTCATACTAATTTATTTAGAAAGTTTGTAGATTCTGTATCAGATAGATTTAATTCCATTGCGATGTATTTAGCGTCTTTTTTACCTCAGAAGGTAATGATGGAAAGAAAGTGAACCCTGTCATATTCTCAAGTTCTGATACGCTGATAGCATATTTCATATATTGTGTATCGCTATATGCCTTATGGTCAGTTTAAAAGCGATTGTCTGATAGTTTCCACCTACTTTACGGGCTAATGCTTTGAAGTAATATTTGGGTATTGCTATATTTTTTCCCATTATTATCTTTAGCATATTGTATTTGCTTATCAGTTGCCGTAGTAGGCATCGCACCTGTTACTACGTATAGTGTGTCTATCCCACTACTCCAGCCTCTGACAGCGCCTTCTAGTTGAGCCCAAATAGCTCCATTCAATCCATTTTGTAATTGCGGAGTCATATTGGTGTAATAGAAGTCTGATTATTCATGTCGCAGTCTTTACGCTGTCTATCACCACTCGGAATCTGATGCCCTCTGCTGTAACCGCTGAGAGCTTTTTTGAGATTCGCTTGAAGGTTAGTTGCTATTTGGGTCATAACCCCAATCCTCCGTACGGCCTATGTTTCCTTCCAGATACCATCCGCATAATGGATAGGATACCCAGTAAGCAATTTTCAGATTGGTATCGTATAGCATACTATAATTACGGATCTCAATACCGTTGAGTGGAGCTTCGTCATAAGTTATTCCGGTATAATGAGTAACGTATTTTATATTAGATTGATTCAGTTGTGACTCAGTAATTACCGGTGTTTCAAACCATTTCGTATATTTTGCTTCTGGGTCGGTCGTAATCTCTCCCCCCTGATAATTCACATTTACATTATATATATATTTGCTACCTTGCTCAATGTTTCCAGAAATCTCAGTCTCAATTTCTTTGCTCTGTCCGTTCTGTTCCAGTTTGATTTTCAGTTTTCCGCTCAAGTCTTGAGGCAACAGAATGGCTTCTGCTTGTGTGGCTTCCTCATTTATAAATAGGGAAAGGTTGTAGCTTCACCGGAAGGAGTAATGGTACCGTCAGAAAGATTAGCTGTTCCTTTTACTTGCAGTCCGCTGATAGAAGCTTTGATTCCTTTCAGGGAACTTCCAGAAGTAGATTTCAAATTCAGCACCAATTTAGCCAACAGATGCTTGAATTGCAGATTACCTTGTGGAGACGCCAATTGACGGTTTGTCAGGTTTACTGCAGTCATCAAGTCGATGGCGTTTTGTTTGGTTTGGTTACTTAAATCAATGGGATAGTTTTTATAGTCACTAATAGTTTCACTATAAGGATAATATGCAATGAAGTCGACCGCACTATTGTCTTCCGGATAGTATATGGGACTATTTTTGCTTACGAAATAGCCGTCTCCTTTAGATGTTGCATAAGGAATGTTTGTAGCCAGTACATTTTTATCACTATTGTTGGCTAGCATAAATACACCAATTACGTCATTGGCTTCCCACGACGTATCGTAAGCTCTGGAATTTTGTGCATCATCTATGATAGAAGAGAATGTGATGCCTTTGTTATTCACTTCATTCTGGATGATGTTTGTTTCGTCATTCTGGCAAGATTGCAGAATACTTAGGGAAAGTACAATCCCTAATAGTGATTTCATTTTCATATTAAGAATAGTTTATTTTATGTTTTTAATTCATTCAGAATTATATTTTGCTTATATTTTATTCGGGTTAACAAAATACAAGAAAGTTTGTTTCTTGAATTTTGGCTTTAATTTAAGATATTTTCTTGGAGTAATAAAATATTTATACGATTATTTTTCAAAAAAATATCAAACATGGCTTGGTTGCGTGAAGATTTTACAATCGAGTGAAATTCTTGTGAAAAATTGAAAGAAAAACAAAAAAAAGAGGTATCCATGGGAATGGATACCTCTTGTGGTAATAAAATTAGTTTGAGTAAGCTGTTTTTATTCTTTTTCTTTCAAGCTTTCATCAATGTCCTTGATTTTCTTCAGCACCAGTTCCATGTCTTTCTTCAGGCGCTCAATCTTGCGGGTGATGTCGGCCACCAGTGTATTTCCCTTCTTGGAAGAAGAATTCAGGAAGCCAAGGTTGTTTTCGTAGGTCTGGATGTCGTTTTTCAGCCCTTCGTAAGTGCGAACCAGGCGTTCACGGTCGCGGTAGAGATTTCCTTCTTTGTTGCCGTTAGTGCGTACACTGCTCAGGCGTTTTTCAGTAGCCGACAGGTGCAGGCGGTCGAACAGCTTGTCTACCAATGCATGGAATTCTTTATACAGACGGTCTTTTTCCTTGAAAGGAACGAAGCCGATGGCATTCCATTCCTTCATCAGGGCACGTACTTGTTCGGCAGTTGCATCGTCTGCAGTTCCGGCAGCTTCCAGGGCAGTCATACGCTTAATGACATCTTCTTTCTTGGCCAGGTTTTCCACTTCTTCCGAGCGTTGTGAAGAAGTCGCTTTGTTTTTCCGTTCAAAGAAATAATCGCAGGCTACCTATAAAACGTTTCCATACGGCAATCTGAATGTTTCTTGGCAACCGGACCGATGGTCTTCCATTCTTTCTGGAGCTTGGTCAGGATTTCAGCCGTTTCTTTCCAGTCGGTACTTTCTTTCAGGGCTTCAGCCTTTTCGCAGAACGCTTTTTTCTTTTCCAGGTTGGCTGCCATTGTTTCCTTCACAGATTTTGAAGAAAGCAGCTTTCCGGCGGAAGAATTCATCGCAGGCAGCGCGGAAACGTTCGAAAATCTTGACGTTCATCTTTTGCGGAGCATAGCCGATGGTTTTCCATTTGGCCTGGAGGGCAAGGATTTCATTGGTCTTGTCTTCCCAGTCAGCAAAAGTAGTGAAGGTGTCATATTCCATACCTTCCACGATTTCGCAAATCACCGTCTTCTGGTCCAGGTTATTCTGTTCTTTTTCTTTCAGTTCTTCAAAATGCTGCTGGTGGCGTTTGTTGACAACCGTAGAGGCAGCCTTGAAACGGCTCCAGATTTCTTCGCGCAGGTCTTTGGCTACCGGGCCGATGGCACGGAATTCCTGATGAAGCTTCTGCAGCTGGTGGAAAGCAGAAATTACGTCAGGCTCTTCGGCCAGTTTTTCTGCAGCTTCGCACAAGCGGGTCTTCTGTTCCAGGTTTTTCTTGAAGTCATATTCGCGGAATTCGTTGTTCAGCTTCACCATGTCATAGAATTTTTCCGGTGTAAAGCTGGTAAGTCTTCCACAGTTCATTTACTTTCGCTACCGGAATCTGACCTATTTCATTCCATTCCTGCTGCAATTTCTTAAATTCGTCGTATATCTTGTTGGTATCTTCCTGCGATTCGGTCAGGAACTTCATTCTTTCCAGAATACCCAGTTTCTTGGTCAGGTTTTCTTCCTTTTCCTGTTCCTGTGCAGCCGCTAAGGCATTTCTCTTCTCCTTGATGGCGTTCATGACAGCTTTGAATTCTTCTTCTGCCGGTTCTGTTTCCGGAGTGAAGTCTTCTGCCTTTCCCCCTTCGTCGATGAAAGCTTTCCGTGCCGCTTCTGATTTGGCTTTTTGTAGTTTGTAGAACGTTTGTTTAAGTGAATCGATTTCCTGCTTGTCGGTCAGGTCGTTTTTCTCGTTGATTTCCTTGAGGCGTTGCACCACTTCTTCCAGTGTCTGTTTGGGAGCGGATGTTTCCTTTTCGGTGTCTTCAACAGTAGGAACCGGTGCTTCAATGGATTGTTCCATCGGAGTTTCGGTTAATGGGCGGTTGGTTTCATTTACTTCCATCGTATATAGATTTTAAAGAGTATAATATCCTAGTTTTTCTTTACCATTAGTAAAGGTTCTTACAAATTAAAGAAAAAAAATCTGATTTTCATACTTTTTCAGAAAAAAACTATAAGGTAAGAATCATTTTTCGAAATAGAAAGACGAGGAATGTGGCTCAGAAGGGCTTGTAGAGGGGGTGAAAAAAAACGTCTTTGCGTTTCAAAGAAAACGCAAGGACGTTTTGATTAAAACGCAAGTGCGTTTGAAGTAAAATGTACTTGCGTTTTACCTCAAACGCACTTGCGTTTTTCTTTAACAAAAATTTAGGATAATAATACGGTAATTCCCATGTACATGAGCATACCGATAATGTCGTTGGTAATGGAGATAAACGGTCCGGTGGCAATGGCCGGATCGATTTTCAGTTTTTCCAGTGTCATGGGCACCAGGGTACCGAAAATGGAGGCAAACATGACCACGGCAAACAGGCTGATGGATACCGAATAGCTGACTGTAGCCGTAGCTCCGAAACGGATGAAGTTGTAGATATACACCAGCATGGAAATGATGGTGGCGTTGATAAGGGCTACAACGGATTCTTTCAGCACCTGCTTGAAGGTGTTTTCGGCGTTCAGTGAGCTGTTGGCCAGACCTTGCACGACCAATGCGGAGGACTGGGTTCCTACGTTTCCTCCCGTTCCACCGATAAGGGGAATGTAAAGCGCCATTTCCGGATGAGCGGCAAAGGTAGAGTCAAAGTTGCCCAGAATCATGGAGTTACCGATTCCACCCAGCATACCGATGAGCAGCCACGGAAGGCGCGCGGTGGTCTGGCGGAACACGTTGTCGTCTGTTTCTACGTCCTGTGACAAACCGGATGCCAACTGGTAGTCGCGTTCGGCCTGTTCACGAACCTCGTCCATTACGTCGTCTACGGTGATGCGCCCTACCAGGCGGCCGATGCTGTCGACCACGGGAACGGCCACCAGGTCATACTTTTCAATGGCCTGCACCACCTCTTCAATGGGCGTATCCACATGGACGGAAATCGGGTCCTTCTTCATCACGTGTTTCACCTTGGAAACCGACGGACTGGTAATCATCTTTTTCAGCGGGAATACACCGCGCAGACGTTCATCGTCGTCTACCACATATACATAATATATCTCGTCCATTTCTTCTGCCTGCAGTCGCATTTCGCGCAGGCATTCGGGCATACTCCAGTTCTCATTCACAATCACCATTTCCGTACCCATCAAACCACCGGCGGTATCTTCGTCGTATTTCAGCAAGTCGACGATGTCGCCTGCCTGTTCGATGTCTTCAATGTGCGAAAGCACCTCTTCCTGCTTGTCCTCGTCCATTTCACGGATGATGTCTACGGCATCGTCCGAATCCATGTAGTCGACAAAGCGCTTGGCGATGGTTTCAGGGGGAAGTATTTCGAGGAATTTCTTTCGTGCATCCTCGTCCATTTCAATCAGTACGTCGGCTGCCGTTTCGTTGTCCAGCAGCAGGTAGATGAAGCGGGCATCTTCTGCGTCCAGCTCGTTGCACAGCTCGGCGATATCGGCCGGATGCAGGTCCTTGATGACTTCTTTTAACTGGTCGGAATCTTTCTTCTCAATCAGTTCGGTGACTAATTTAATATCTTCGCTATTCATCTTGTAAACTCCTGATGAGGGTTGTTATCGTAGTCTGTAAGTCTCGTGTGCAGGGTCACTCGGCCTTTGCGGCTGAGGAATTCAAGGCTTCTTCCACCCGGTTGGTCAGGTCGATGAAGTCTTGTACGGAAAGCTGTTCAGGCCGTTTGTTGAAGATAGGGTCGGCACTGAGCGGATTTCCTTTCTCCAGAATCGGAGATATGGAGTTGCGGAGCGTCTTGCGGCGCTGGTTGAATGTCGTCTTGACAATCTGCTTGAACAACTGCTCGTTGCATCCCAACTCCTTGGTCTCGTTGCGGGTCATGCGGATGACGGCGCTTTTTACCTTGGGAGGAGGATTGAATACATGTTCGTGTACGGTGAACAGGTATTCCACGCTGTACCAGGCTTGAATCAGTACGCTCAGAATGCCGTACGTCTTACTGCCCGGACCGGCTGCTATGCGTTCGGCTACTTCTTTCTGTATCATGCCCGTACAGCATGGGATCAGATCCTTATTGTCCAGCATTTTGAAGAATATCTGACTGGATATGTTATAGGGATAGTTGCCCGTCAGTACGAAAGGCTGCCCGTCGAATAGGCGCTGAAGGTTCATTTTCAGAAAGTCATCTTCTATGATGTGGTCCTCCAATTGCGGATAAGCTTCCCGTAGATAGGCCACTGATTCGTAATCTACTTCCACAACTTTCACTGTGCGTCCTTTGGGTAAAAGAAATTGCGTCAGTACCCCATACCCGGTCCCACTTCCAGTACTGGGAGTTCGGGGCAGGCATCTACGGTATTGGCAATGTCTTGTGCCACTTTCAGATCTTTCAGAAAGTGCTGGCCGAGAAACTTTTTAGGTTTAACTAATCTCATGTATCAACTAAATCGTTACTTTTGCGGTTCAAAGGTAATCCTTTTCGGCGAATAATGAGTTACAAATCACAAATTACGATGTGTGCCGGATGAATTTTAAAGGAAAACGATGAATAAGATTATAAAAAAAGACATTGAAAATCGTATTGCCCATTCTTTTGGGCGGATTTATCCTGTATTGGGTGTATCGTGATTTTGATTTTGAACGCGCAAAAGAAGTGTTTCTGCATGGGACGGACTGGGGCTGGATGTTGCTTTCTCTGCTTTTTGGAGTGATGAGCCATGTGCTGCGCGGATGGCGCTGGCGGCAGACGCTGGAGCCGCTGGGGGCTTATCCTAAGAGGAGTGATTGTGTGGATGCCATTTTCATTTCTTATGCTGCCAATTTAATGCTTCCTCGTGTGGGAGAGGTGTCGCGTTGCGGTGTACTGGTCAAGTACGATGATGTCTCGTTTTCCAAGTCTTTGGGTACTGTGGTAACGGAGCGTTTGGTGGATACCTTGTGTATTCTTTTGATTACGGGGCTTACTTTTATGGCCCAGATGCCTGTGTTTCTCCGTTTTTTTCAGGAAACGGGTACGAAAATTCCCTCGCTGATGCATCTGCTTACTTCCCCTTGGTTCTATGTTTCTTTGTTCTCTGTTATTGGAGTACTGGTACTTGCCTACTATCTGATGCGGATGCTTTCTTTCTTTGAGAAAGTGAAGGGGGTGGTGTTGAATGTATGTGAAGGGGTG
>ENA-OQHF01002189-OQHF01002189.1-human-gut-metagenome-genome-assembly--contig:-NODE-2189-length-10062-cov-2.399597_pt1 | contig 10062 bp, 11 predicted proteins | sample MGYA00242559_ERZ504709 | MGnify/ENA primary metagenome ERZ504709 (study PRJEB26092, sample SAMD00036203) | human gut metagenome | host: Homo sapiens | study: EMG produced TPA metagenomics assembly of...
CCCAGCCCTGGAATGCGGATTTTGCAGGCATCCCATCCGGCATGGGAGAGGACATGGACGGTCTTCTGACAGCAGCGGGAGTGAAGGCACAACATTATGAGGTGTCTGAGGAAACCACAGAAGCACAGCCGTTGCTGTTGGATTATACCTACGTACAAAATAGTTTACAGGCCGGTGCCGTAGCAGTGAGAGTCCGGAAAACAGTGAAATCACTGTGATCCAGGATTTTGCTTCCGACAGAGAGGCGTCAGGTCAGGCAGCGGTATCCACCAGACTGTATCTGGAAGAAGGCGCGAAGCTCCGACTGATCCAGGTGCAGAGACTGGGCAGTGATTTTACTTTTATGAATGATATCGGTGCCCTGTGTGAGGAGAAGGCTTCCCTGGAAGTGATCCAGCTGATCCTCGGCGGAAAAGAATACTTACCTTGGATGCAAGACTACCTTACAGGGCAGAGAGAGCAGCCTGAATGCCGACACCGCTTATATCGTGGGCGGTGACGGAAGACTGGATATGAACTATGTAGCTGTGCATGAAGGCAAAAAGACCCAGAGCAATATGCAGGCCGGCGGCGTTCTGCGGGATCATGCTTTCAAGCTGTATCGTGGCACCATTGATTTCAAATGGGGGGCTAAAGGCGCAGTAGGCAATGAAAAAGAGGATGTACTGTTATTATCCAACGATGTGGTGAACCAGACCATTCCCCTGATCCTCTGTGCGGAGGAAGATGTGGAAGGTAATCACGGCGCCACCATTGGCAAACTGGACGATGAGCTGCTGTTCTACCTGGAGAGCCGCAGCATGAACAGAGAGCAGATCTATGAGATGATGGCTATGGCCAAGGTGGATGCGGTCTGCCGCAAGATTCCTGATGCAGCTACACGGGCTAAGGTACAGGAGTTCCTTGGCAGAGCCGGGGAAGAAGAGGAAGCGGAAGAGTAAGATAACAGGAGGAAGTATGACGACTTCAATCAGCGAGATCCGTAAGGATTTTCCTCTGCTTATGAGTAACGATGTGATTTATCTGGACACGGCGGCGACTTCCCAGAAGCCGTCCTGTGTTCTGGAGGCAGAGAGAACATTTTATGAAAAATACAATGCCAATCCCCTGCGCGGATTATACGAGCTGGGAGAGGCGGCAACCGAAAAATACGAAGAAGCCAGAGAGGCGGTCCGGGAGTTTTTAAATGCCAGAGAGGCGGCGGAGATCGTTTTCGTCCGCAATGCCACGGAAGGCTTAAATCTGGTGGCCTACAGTCTGAGTTCCCTGGTGCTGAAGCCTGGGGATGAAATCCTGGTGAGCATCATGGAGCACCATAGCAATCTCCTGCCCTGGCAGCAGGCAGCAGCCAGAACAGGAGCTGTGGTAAAATATCTGGAGTGTACCGAGGATGGAAAATATACCGAAGAAGCATTCCGCGCGGCTCTGAGTGATCGGACGAAGGTTGTGGCCATGACCCAGGTATCCAATGTATTGGGCTGCAAAAATGACATCAAACATTTTGCACAGATCGCCCATGAGTCCGGTGCTTATTTTGTAGCGGACGGAGCCCAGAGCGTTCCCCATATGGCAGTGGATGTACAGGATCTGGATGTGGATTTTTTGGCATTTTCCGGACACAAGATGTATGCTCCCATGGGAATTGGTGCGTTATATGCGAAGAGAGAACTGTTGGAGCAGATGCCTCCTTTCCTGTGCGGCGGGGAAATGATCGATTCCGTCAGCCGTACCGGAGCCGTGTGGGCGGAAGTGCCACATAAGTTCGAAGCAGGAACGGTAAACGGTGCCGGAGCCTATGCACTGGCAGAGGCAATCCGGTATGTGCAGAAGATCGGTTTTGACTTTATCGAAGAGAGAGAAGCGAAGCTGACAGCCATGCTGATGGATGGCATGAAAGAGATTCCCGCAGTACACATTCTGGGCTCACAGAAAGCTGAAGACCATCACGGCATTGTGACCTTCAAACTGGACGGTGTGCATCCCCATGATGTGGCTTCTATTTTGGATGCGGATCATATCGCGGTCCGGGCGGGACATCATTGTGCCCAGCCGTTATTGCAACATTTGAAAGTATTGTCCACCACCAGAGTAAGCCTGGGTGTCTACAATACGGAAGAAGAGATTCAGGCATTTTTAGAAAGCCTTGCAAAGATAAGGAGACAGATGGGCTATGGAGAATAAGACATTTTATAATGAAATCCTGACGGAGCACAATCTGCATCCGTATCACAAGCACAAGCTGGAGGATGCGAATCTGGTGTTGGAGGGCGTTAATCCCAGCTGTGGTGATGACATTTTTCTGGAGCTGAAAGTGGAGGATGGTGTGGTAGTTGACGGTGCCTTCGAAGGCGACGGCTGTGCCATATCCCAGGCTTCCGCGGACATGATGCTGGAGCTGGTCATTGGCAGAAGCAAGGAGGAAGCGTTGCATCTGGCAGACCTGTTCCTCAAGATGATCAAGGGAAGTATTACCGAGGAAGAGAGGGAAGAACTGGAGGAAGCCTCCGTATTGCAGGATATCGCCCACATGCCTGCCAGGGTAAAATGCGCGGTGCTTGGCTGGCATACTATGCAGGAATTATTGAAAACAGAAGAAAAATAGCTGATAAAAAGATAAAGATACATCTTGCACGCCCTTTTTGGATACGCTACAATGAAAAAAGAAGTGTAAGAAAAGCGGGGGGCTGTGCATGTTCCACATAGAGCTTATCATTGAATTCCTGGAAAATGTGATGAACAATATTGTCCAGGTGGCAATACTGTTCTTTGAATTTGTCGGAGTGATCGTTATTATTCTCTCCGGTCTGAAAGGGTTTTATAATTATGTGCGTCGGGTGCCGGATATGAAGATCACCCTGGCGCAGGGGCTTGCTGTAGGGCTGGAATTCAAGTTGTGCAGTGAGATCCTTAAGACCGTTATTGTCAGAGACTGGAAGGAGATCGTTACCGTAGCCGGTATCATCGGACTTCGTGCGGCACTGACTTTCCTGATCCATTGGGAGATCAAGGAAGAGAAGAATCATTCCTAAAAATCGGCAGCTGATGAAAATCGGCTGCTTTTTTTTAGAATGATTTCCGGTTACCCAACAAAAGTCAATAAGTTTATCCAGATAAAGAGATTAAATTTGTAATGGTATATAGGTTAAATTTGCACCTTGGAAAAAAGCTGTCAGAGGACTAACATATAACGATAAAGTATGTATTTATAAAAAAGTGTAAAGAAATGCTAAAAAATCCGTTGCATTTGACACTTCGACGTGCTAAAGCTATCGATAGCATGAACGTAAATGTAATCGATTACGCATGCTTAAAAGGAAAGCAGAATGGAATTACAAAAGACACTTACTCCCGGGGAAGCGCTGGAACGCGTCCTGCGATCTTATCAGACCTACTACAATATCAAAACAGAGGCTGTAGAACCGCCATTCGCAGCCGAAGCAATCTTCGGATCCCATAATGAGCAGTACTTTCTGATCAAGAAAGCTAAGGTGGCAGATATTGACACCAACGAGACTGTGTATTTTGCCACAGAGGAATCTTTATCAAAGGATCGCCTTCTGGAACTGGACTCCATCGCCTGGGAACGGGGAACTGCCAACGTGCAGCCCTCATCCAATCATCGGAACAGCGATGTTGTCCTGATCATTCTGACCGGTCATGCAGAGGAGGATGCGCTTACACAGGTGAAAAAGTGCAAGCATTATCAGAGTTACCTCTGGGGATTTCATGGCTGGAGTAATTACCGTTTGATTGTCGCCGAGTTATCTTCGGGTCGGATCGTCCACAACCGCCACGGACAGATTCTGAAGAAGCTCGTGAAAAGGCAATACAGTAAATACAAGGGACAGAAATTCCAAATATCGTGCATGCTTGCATGGTAAGATATTTGAATTTATGGACCCAAAAACTGTGAGGAAGCAGTAAATTAACGGATTCCGAACAGTTTTAGAATTGCGAGAGCGGATTTTAGCGGAGCAATTCGTGTATTTGACGAAAAATGAAATCTGTGTATAAGAAAAGGAGAAACACAAATGACAGCATTATTAATTGTTTTGGCCGCTATCGTATTATTGTTTACCGGCTATGTGTTCTATGGCTCCTGGCTGGCAAAACAGTGGGGCATTGATCCTACCAAGAAGACTCCTGCTATTGAGAAGGAGGATGGTGTAGACTATGTTGCAGCAAAGCCCGCCGTACTTATGGGACATCATTTTTCCTCTATCGCCGGAGCAGGCCCGATCAACGGACCGATCCAGGCTTCCATCTTCGGATGGGTTCCCGTATTCCTGTGGTGTATTATCGGTGGTATTTTCTTCGGCGGTCTGCAGGACTTCGGATCTTTATTCGCATCTATCAGACATGACGGTAAATCTGTAGGTGAGATCATCGAGGATTCCATGGGATCCAGAGCAAAGAAGCTTTTCATCATCTTCGCACTTCTGGTATTGATTCTGGTAATCGCTTCCTTCGTTAACATCGTGGCAGGTACTTTCCTGACTGTGGCAGACGAAGCCGGCAAGACCGCTTTCGGTTTTGTGACCAATCCTACCGGTAACCAGTCTACCGCTATGATCTCTTTGTTATTTATCGTTCTGGCTGTTATTTATGGTTATGTGACCAACAGAATGGGTGTCAAGACTCTGCCCGCTACCATCGGTGGCATCATCGGTATCGTACTGATCACTGTTCTTGGCTTGAACGTTGGTTTGCAATGAACCGTATCGCATGGATCGTATTCGTAGGTGTGTACATCGCTGTAGCTTCCCTGGTTCCCGTATGGATCCTGTTACAGCCCCGTGACTATCTGTCCAGCTTCCTGCTGTACGCTATGATCGGTCTGGCATTCATCGGTGTGGTTGCAGGTGCTTTCACCGGTACTGTTGCTTTCGATATTCCAGCTTTCACCAGCTGGGAGCCCAAGGCAGGACAGACCCTGTTCCCTATGCTGTTCATCACTGTAGCATGTGGTGCATGTTCCGGTTTCCACAGCCTGATCGCTACCGGTACTTGCTTCCAAGCAGTTAGCGAACGAGAAGGATGCCAAGGCAATCGGTTACGGCTCCATGCTGATCGAGTCTGCTCTGGGTATCATCGCTCTGGTAGCAGTCGGTGCAGTATATCAGAAGTACTTAAACGGTGAGTTCGGATCTCCCGCAGCTGCATTCGCTGCAGGTATCGCATCCATGTTCGGTACCGAGACTTCCAAGGCATATGGCACCATTTACGCACTATTAACTCTGTCTGTATCCGTATTCGCGCTGACCAGTCTGGATACCGGTACCCGTCTGAGCCGTTTCATGTTCTCCGAGCTGTTCCTGAAGGAAGGCGAGGCTACCTACAAGGATGCCAAGGGCGCACGTAAAGTGCTGGCTCATCCTCTGTTCGGTACTGTTTCTATGGTACTGATCGGTTGTATCCTGGGTGGTCTGTCTCTGAGCCAGATCTGGGGTCTGTTCGGTGCAGCCAACCAGTTGCTGGCAGGTATCGCACTGATGGCAGTAGCTGCATGGCTGGGTGAAGTTGGTAAGAACAACAAGATGTTCTACTTCCCTATGGTATTCATGCTTGCTGCAACCCTGACCAGCCTGGTGATCACTGTAATCAACAAGTGTAAGGCTATCGGCGCCGGCACCGCTGCATGGGGTGACTGGTTCCAGCTGTTCTTCGCAACTGCAATGGCAGTGCTGGCAATCTTCCTGGTAGTGGAAGGCGCACAGACCTTCGCTAAGCAGATGAAAGAGAAGAAGGCTAAGAAGGCTGCTTAATATAAGCGCAAGATACAAAAGATAAATAAAGTTAAGCAAAGAGAAATCCCGGAGACTGTGAAAGGCCTTCGGGATTTTTATTGTGTATGCGGGGACCGCAGAAGCGGTGTCCGGAATAATAATGGATGCGGCAATCGCAATATCAGCCCCGCGTAAGGAACCGGGGCAATTCTTCAATGGGAATCGGCTTGGAGAACTTATAGCCCTGTAAATAATCTGCATGACTGATGATACACAGTTCTTCCTGGGCATCGGTCTCTACACCTTCGTACAGTACCTTGTAACCCAGACGCTCAAAGGCGGTAGAGAAGTAATCCAGCATGAAGCGGGAATTGGCATCCTGATCCGCCATCAGTAAAAGGCTTCTGTCGAATTTGACCACATCCAGTTTCAGGCTTAAGATCCGGTCGAAATTGGAATAACCGGTTCCAAAATCATCCAGATAAGTACATACCCCCAACTGTTTGAACTCACTGACGCATTCCTGTACCAGTTCGTATTCCGTATCGTTCTGGGACTCCGTAAACTCAACGGCAATGGTGTGGAAGTCGATTCCGGCGGCTCGTACGATGGATTTGAATTCTTCCATGAAGTCCTTTTCGCCCAGCTCTTCCACAGAAAGATTTACGGATACACGGGAGATCTGATAGCCCTCATCTTGCATCTGCTTGATCTGCCTACAGGTCTTATTCAGAATGATCATGCTGAGGCGGTGGATGTAGCCGTATTTTTCTGCCAGAGGAATAAAACGATCCGGGAATACCAGTCCTGTCTGTGGCAGACGCAAACGCATCAGGGATTCTGCGGTATCGTAAGTACCCGTGTGGACATTCCGTACCGGCTGACAATAGACCAGAACGCGTTCGTCATCTAAGGAGCCGTGTTCCGCAATATCCTTCAACTGGGACTTGATATAATGCATTTCTTTATAAGTCTGGTAATCTTCTTCCCCGAAGACACGATAGGAATTCTGCGCTACTTTTTCGGAAAAGTAATTGAATACTTCGTAGAACTGTTCCAGATTCTCACAAAAGTCCAGATGGTCGAAGAGTACCAGCTTGTAGGGAAGCTTATATTCTTCATAATATTTCTGGAACACCTTTTTAATCAGGGATACTGCCCTTTCTGTGGCATCCGGGATATTGTGGCTGTCCACTGCCAGTACGAAGAAGCTGGTGGAAGGATTGAACAACATACCCTTTCGAAAATAATCCGTCCAGAAGCTGTAGAACAGCTTTCCCATTTCCTCTGTCATGACGTATTCGAAATCCATGTCAAAGCGCAGGCACAGGTAGTAGGTATCCTGAGCGGTCTGTCGCTGCTGGCGCAGATATTCATCCAAGGATGTGGAACCCAGGGCACCGGTCTTCGGGTCGTAGGCGTTGGCATGGAGCATGTACAATACCACCAGAAGCGGCAGAAAATAGGTTGTGGCCAGGAAAGAAGTCGTATTCATGGCAGCTTCCATGACTACAATCAATCCACAGACCGTCTCAGTAAATATCAGCATATGGAACAGTGCGGTAGGAAGTCTGCGGCGGTAGCAAACCAACAGAAAGAGGATCACCGCCAGATACAGAAGATATCCGACCATAAAAGGAGTGGACAGGATATTTTCATACCAGATTCCGTAATGATCCTGATGAAATCCCCAGCCGGTCAGAGGAGATGCCAGATCGGCAACTCCGGTCACCACAAGGATGGCGAAGGACAGAAAGGTATATTTCCTGCCGATATTTTCCGGGAAGACGATCAGTATTTCAGGTAAGCAATATAGAGACAGAACAGGGACAGAAGACTGATATGGTAGACGGCCCGGAGGATCCAGAGAAGGGTGTTCTGTCTGGAAAAAAGGTCGGCATAATAAAGGCATATTGGAAACTGCGGCAATGAAAAGCAAGGCAAAAACAGGACTTGAAGATCCGAAAGGTCCGGCTCTGTTTAATGAAAGTCTGTCGGATCAGTAACAATGCCAGAAGACACATAACCACCAACAGAAAATCTGCCACGGGAGAGTAACTGTGGATGACGATATGATTTGTGGAATAGTAACAGGTTCAACCCCCATAAAAAATTTTCCTCTCTGGTAATGTAGAAAATGAACAAACATATAAAATGATTTTACAATATACCATAAGAGGAGAAATTTGTCAGTGGGGCAGCTGTGGGAAATTTAGTCCTATTTTTGAGCAAATGGGAAAAATTGTAATAGATTTAATGTTCGAAGAATGCAACGGCAACAGCACCCGGGCCCACATGGGTTCCGATGGTGGCACCCAGAGTGCTGACGGGAAGCTTCCTTGGCATAATCTTTCCAGAGATGCTCACTGTCGTGAATGTATTTCTGTAAAAGTTCGTCACTCAGACCGGTATAGCCCAGACAGAAGGGCTTGGAGAAGTCCACACCGTCCGCTTTTTCAATTTCACGGATGAGGAAGTTACTGCCGTTTTTGGAACCACGGGCTTTTCCCAGCATAATGATCTCACCGTCTACGACTGCTACCACGGGCTTGATGGCCAGAGCACCCCCGATGAATGCCACAGTGGGGGAGATACGGCCCCCTTTTTTCAAGTATTCCAGAGTGTCTAAGAGTCCCATGGTGTGGATCTTATGCTTTTGCTCTTGCAGAATGCTTACGATCTCTTCCGCGGTCATTCCCTGCTTTTTCAGCTGCAGGCCGTATTCTACCAGAATCTGTTCCCCAATGGTGGCATTCAGACTGTCTACGACGAAGACTTTGCCTTCATAATCCTCGGCAGCGATCCGGGCACTCTGGCAGGTGCCGGACAGCTTGCTGGAAATAGTAACCACAATGACAGTTTCTCCGGCCGATACAGCTTTTTCGTAGGCTTCTTCGAAGACTGCGGGAGATACCAGACTGGTGGTGGGCAGAGTATCACATTCGATCAGTTTCTCATAGAATTCCTTATGACTGATGGTGACACCGTCAGCATATTCCTCCTCACCGAAGCGGATATGCAGGGGGAGAATCGTGACGTCCTCTCTTGAATTGTTCATATCGGATGCGGAGTCCGTGATAAAACGTATTTTTTCCATAATTGTTTCCTGTACTTTCTATATATAGTTATGATGAATATTCTTTCGGGCGGAAATGCGCCGGGGCATCCATCGGGATGGACATACGACATCGTTCATGTCACCTTGCTGTTAATTCTGTTGGAAAGCCGGTCAGGGTGAGTTGCGGATGGATCATTTCTCTGTGGGATGCTTGACAGAAAACTCTGTAAGATACTGCTCCAGATTATGGGAGATCCGTTCCAGAGAGTCATAGAGATTCAACCGTTGTTCTTCCGTCATGCCATCACCGCCGTGAGCCAGTGCGGAATAGATCCGGGAACTGATCTTTTTGACTACAGTATTGCCTTCTTCTGTCAGATAATACAGTGTGCGGTAGGAACGTTTATGTTCCGGCAGCTCGCAGGACACCAGCCCCTTGGAACTCAACTGGCTTAAGGTACGGGAGATGGCGGCCTTGTCTTCCTTACACAGCTCCGTCAGCTGCGTGGCGGTCAGCCCTTCCGGGTGCTTTCCCAGATAATACAGACACATGGTATAACCGGCTTTTAAGTCCATCTGTCCCATTTCCAGTTCTTTTAATTTTTGCAGATAACGGTGCAATTCTGTGATAGATACCACAAATCTTTCAAAACGATCCTGCATGAAGGTTCCTCCTGTAAAATGTTGACACTGCAACAACTTTATGAAGTGTAACACAAGGATGTTGATAAGTCAACAAAAAGAAGGGCAAAAAAATACCTTATCCATTAAGATAAGGTACTGATAAGAATAAACTATGCAATTTCCAGCCGCTGCTTTATTTTTCGGACATCATTTTCCAATACATTAAGCCGGACGCGAACCAGTTCATCATCTTCTTTTACTTTTAAGGCCCGGTCGAATTTTCTGGATAAATCTAAATGAGCTTCTGCAATTGTACAGATATTACGACTGACTTCATTCTCAAGAGTCAACTCCATATTGGTAAGGCGATTCGCCATAGAGAGCTGACCGGATTCCAGATTGGCAAGGCGCTGTTCCATGGCAATCTGACCGGATTCCAGATTGGTAAGGCGCTGTTCCATGGCAATCTGACCGGATTCCAGATTGGAAACACGTTGTTCCAAAGAATCGAATCTTTGCTCCAGTGAATCAAGTCGCTGCTCCACCCTGTCGAGTCGCTGTTCGACCTTATCAAGTCGCTGCTCCACCCTGTCGAGTCGCTGTTCGACCTTATCAAGTCGCTGCTCCACCCTGTCGAGTCGCTGTTCGACCTTA
>ENA-OQHF01002190-OQHF01002190.1-human-gut-metagenome-genome-assembly--contig:-NODE-2190-length-10062-cov-1.851736_pt1 | contig 10062 bp, 11 predicted proteins | sample MGYA00242559_ERZ504709 | MGnify/ENA primary metagenome ERZ504709 (study PRJEB26092, sample SAMD00036203) | human gut metagenome | host: Homo sapiens | study: EMG produced TPA metagenomics assembly of...
GTTTCGGCAATTTTTACTTCTATAAAAGTTTGGGAAGAAGGGAAACCTGCTGATACACAGGCGATTTTTACATCTTCTACTTCCAATGTATCTTTTACTACTTCTGCAAAATTGGGATATACACAGATAGCTGCCACGTTTTTCAGGTCGGGAAATTCTTCGTCAAACCGGTTTACTTTTTGAGTAAATTTCATGACGCTTTCATCGCTGTCTGTACTGTTGAGCGTGGTGAGGTCAATGCAATTGAACAGGAATTTCTTTACTTCCGGAGTGTTGTTTGCAGGCACTTTCTCCTCGATTATTTTGGCTACTTCTGCAGCCACTTCCGCATCGTTCAAATTGGTGTTGTACTTTGCCAAAGCAGCATCGTACTTGTTCTGGGTGGATTCATTATTCTCCATGATCAGATAATTTAGGGTTATTGATATGCCTTGTTTGGTCACGTTTGGTTTTCTTCTCTATGCTGCGTGCAAACGCTTCGGTGATATCGACTCCGGTTTGGTTTGCGATGCAGAGAAGTACCCAAAGGACATCTGCTATTTCTTCTTCGATATTATCTTTTTCTCCCTCCTTAAAGGATTGGTCGCCATACTTGCGCGCCATAACTCGTGCCAGTTCACCTACTTCTTCGGTCAGTACGGCCATATTGGTGAGCTCGCTGAAGTAACGCACTCCATATTGCTTAATCCAGGAGTCTACTTCTTTCTGTGCTTCTTTCAGTGTCATTATTCCTTGTTTTTTGTATCCATGCAAATGGTCACAGGACCGTCGTTCAATAATTCTACCTTCATGTCGGCTCCGAACTCGCCGGTTCCTATTTCCTTGCCTAACGCTAAACTCAATTCTTTGCAGAATTGTTCATATAGCGGGATAGATATTTCCGGTTTCGCTGCCCGGATATAGGAGGGGCGATTGCCTTTCTTGGTCGATGCGTGCAGCGTGAACTGGCTGATTACCAGTATGTCACCGCCGATGTCGAGTATGGATTTGTTCATTACGCCATTTTCATCGTCAAAGACGCGCAGGTTGACGATCTTTTTGCACAACCAATCAATATCTTCCTTTCCGTCTGTCTCCTCTATGCCAATCAATATCATAAGTCCCTTTTGAATGGCAGACTTGCAAATCCCGTTGATGGTAACAGATGCATGTCCGGTACGTTGTATGACTACTCTCATGCTTTGGTTCTAAAAATTAATTTTGCGAATTGCAAAGTTACGAATAAATTTGTGATTGTTATGTGTAAGAGTAGGGCTATTTGTTGGCAAAGTGCTCCTTTATGATTTTTGCTTTGGCTTCGCCAACCACCTTGATAATATCCTCTGTGGATGCTTCCTTGATGCGTTTTACACTTTTGAACTCTTTTAGCAGGGTGTTTTTGGTTTTTTCTCCGATTCCTTTTATCTCGTCTAAGGCCGAAGCTACCTGTCGCTTGCTGCGCTTGTCGCGGTGGAAAGTTATGGCAAATCTGTGTACCTCGTCCTGTATCTGTGTCAGCAGACGGAAAAGGGGGGAATTTTGTTTGAGTCCGATTGTTTGAGGCGGGAATCCATACAGCAGTTCCGATGTACGGTGTTTCCCGTCTTTGGCAAGTCCGGCAATGGGAATGTCGAGGTTTAGTTCGTCTATAATCTCTTTTACGGCGCTCATTTGCCCTTTTCCGCCGTCGGTGATAAGAAGGTCGGGGAGGGGGCTGTTCTCTTCGATAGCGCGCTGGTAACGCCGTTTCACGACCTCTTTCATGGATGCATAGTCGTCGGGGCCTTCCACTGTTTTGATATTGTACTTCCGATAGTCCTTTTTGGACGGTTTACCTTTGATGAAAACGACGCATGCCGCAACAGGGTCCGACCCTTGGATGTTGGAATTATCAAAACATTCTATGCGCATAGGCAGCCGGTCGAGATGCAATTCCCCTTGGATTTCTTTCAAGAGACGCATCAGTGCGCTGTTCCGGGTTCAGCTTTTCCGTCTGTTTCAGCCGGTCGGCTTTGTATTGTTTCACATTGAGGATAGAAAGTTCAAGCAGTTTTTTCTTATCACCGCGTTGTGGAATGGTGAAGACGACATCTTTGAGTTCCATATCCAGTTCGAAAGGCACGATGATTTCGCGGGAGAGGCTTTTGTAGCGTTCGCGCATTTCGATGATGCCCAGCGAAAGGAGCTCTTCTTTGGTTTCGTTCAGCCGTTTTTTGTACTCAAAGGTGAAAGCTTGGTTGATAGCTCCGTTCGTGATATGCAGGTAATTGATGAATGCGGACTTTTCATCGGTATCTTCTTCAATGGAGAACACGTCGATATTATGCAATATGTTGCTCACGACTTCTGATTTGGAACGATAATTTTCTAACAGCAGGTACTTTTCTTTGATCTTTTGTGCTTCTTCAAACTTCATTTCGGCGGCAAGATCCTGCATTTGCCGATACAGCATCCGCCCTACCTCTTGGGTGTTGCCTTTGAGTATCTCTTTTATCTCGGCGATGTTGTTCAGATATTCTTCCTGACTTTGTTTGCCGACGCAAGGACCTGCACAGTTCTTGATGTGATATTCCAGGCATACGTTGAATTTTCCGGCCCGGATGTTTTCCGGAGAGAGGTTCAGGTTGCAAGTGCGTAGCGGATATAAATGCTTGATAAGGTCGAGCAGCGCATACATGGACGGTATGTGGCTGTACGGACCATAGTACGAAGAGCCGTTGCGTATGACTCTTCGTGTCTTGAATACGCGTGGAAAGTATTCGTTCTGTACGCAGATGGGACCGGGGTTAGGTTTTTATCGTCTTTCAGCAATACATTGTAGCGGGGCTTATACTTTTTAATGAGGTTGTTTTCCAGTAATAAGGCGTCTTCTTCCGTATTGACTACGATATACCGGATATCTGCAATCTTGCTTACCAGTACGCGTGTTTTTCCCGGTTCGTGCTCCCTGTTGAAGTAGGACGACACCCTGCGTTTCAGGTTTTTGGCTTTTCCTACATATATAATCGTTCCTTCGGTGTTCAGGTATTGGTAAACACCGGGGCTTTCGGGAAGGTTCAGAACGATACCTTTTAGATAATCACTTGTTTTTAGTTCTTCCATACTCTAAAGGTGCTGTCGCCCTACCGTTATTTTTATAGCGTCAGTACAGACTCTACATCCACATCTTTATCGAATACATCCTTTCCATGCAGCTCTTTCAGCTCGATAATGAAGTTTACATATATCTTTTGGGGATTCATCTTCTTTACCAATTTGCAGGCAGCTTCCATTGTTCCGCCTGTGGCCAGCAGGTCATCGTGTAGCAACACTACATCGTCCGGTTCAATGGCATCCTTGTGGATTTGCACCGTATCTTTTCCATATTCTTTATTGTAGCTTTCTTCAATGGTTTCTGCCGGCAGCTTTCCGGGTTTGCGTATGGGTACGAAGCCGGCTCCTAAGCGGGTGGCGAGAATTGGTCCCATAATGAATCCTCTGGATTCTATGCCTACAACTTTGGTTATTCCTTTGTCCTTGTACATTTCGTATAAAGTGTCTGAAAGTTCCTGCAATGCGACCGGATTTTTGAACAGGGTGGTTACATCATAAAATAAGATTCCGGGGATAGGGAAGTCGGGAATTTCCCGAATGCTCTTGGCAAGTGTTTCTTTGCTCATAATCAGTTTTTTTATTGCGTTTATTGATTTTTTTGTTTCACGTGGAACGTTGGCGCTTATCGGCCGCAAAGCACCAACAGTACATTAATGTCGCTTGGTGATACTCCCGGAATCCGGCTTGCTTGGGCTATTGTTTCCGGGTCGATCTTGACTAACTTCTGGCGGGCTTCGGTGGAAAGGGATTGAATGGAATTATAGTCAAACTTTCCCTTAATCTTTATGCTTTCCAGTCGTGCCAGTTTATCTGCTATGATTCGTTCGCGTCCGATGTATCCTTCATACTTGATAAGTATCTCTGCCGCTTCGATAATCTCATCTTTTCTTTCCGTAATTTTATCAAGTTCCCGATGGAAAGCGCCGACATGCTGTGCCATGTTCTCCAGGGTTATTTGCGGACGGTTTATCAAATCTATCAGCTTGCATCCCTGGCGAAGTGGAGTGGTGCCAAGTTGTTCCAGTACCGGATTGATTAATGCTGGTTTCATCGAATAATTCCGGGTGAAGTTTATGATGTTTGTAACGGCTTCGCGTTTGCTTCTTAGTAACTCGTAGCGGTCATTCTTTGCAAGTCCGAGTTTCCAGGCTCTTTCGGTAAGTCTCATATCGGCATCATCCATACGGAGGAGGATACGATATTCCGCACGTGAAGTAAACATACGGTAAGGCTCGTCAACGCCTTTGGTTACCAAGTCATCGATTAATACGCCGATGTATGCTTCATCTCGTGCAAGGGTGAAGGGTTCTCCGCCATGGCAGTTGATATGTGCATTGATACCGGCGATGATGCCCTGTCCGGCTGCTTCTTCGTAGCCGGTGGTTCCATTTACTTGTCCGGCAAAGAACAGGTTTTTGATTTTCTTCGTTTCCAACGTATGTTTGAGCTGGGTGGGATCGAAGAAGTCATATTCTATTGCATAACCGGGGCGGTAAATTACGAGATCCCGGAATGCAGGAATCTTTTTCAGTGCCTCAATCTGTATGTCCATTGGCAAGGAAGAAGAGAAGCCGTTCAGGTAGAGTTCCTGAGTGGTTTCACCTTCCGGTTCCAGGAAAAGCTGATGCTGCTCTTTGTCGGGGAAGGTCACAATTTTTGTCTCTATACTGGGACAGTAACGGGGACCTATGCTTTGAATTTGTCCGTTGAAAAGGGGAGAGTCCGGCAGACCCTCGCGCAGGATGCGGTGTGCTTCTTCATTGGTGAAGCAGGTCCAGCAAGGGAGCTGTTTCAAATGGCGTACATGAGTGTCCATGAACGAGAACTTGTGGAAGTCACATTCTCCGTCTTGGATTTCCATATCCTCATAATGCACGCTGCGTCCATCTATGCGTACGGGGGTTCCCGTCTTCATGCGTCCAAAGGTGATGCCATGCTTTGCGATGGATTCGGTTAATTGGTAGGATGCAGGTTCTGCCATACGTCCACCTGGAAGCATGGTACGTCCCACGTGCATCAGTCCATTGAGGAAAGTTCCTGCGGTGAGTACTACACATTTGGCATGGAACGTTACTCCCCATAATGTGACTACTCCCGTAATCTCACCGTTTTCAACGAGGATTTCCTGCACGGTATCCTGCCAGATATGCAGGTTGGGGATATTTTCCAGTATCTCTCTCCATGCCCAGATGAATTTGTTGCGGTCGCACTGCGCGCGCGGACTCCACATAGCGGGACCTTTGGAACGGTTCAGTATACGGAACTGTATGGCTGTCTGGTCTGTCACCAATCCCATATATCCTTCCCAAGGCGTCTATTTCGCGTACTATCTGTCCTTTGGCGATGCCTCCCACTGCCGGGTTACAACTCATCTGTCCGATTTTGTTCATATCCATTGTGATAAGACAAGTCTTCGAACCCAGGTTTGCAGCAGCGGCAGCGGCTTCGCATCCTGCGTGTCCGGCGCCGATTACAATAACGTCATACTTAAACTCCATTCGTTCAGTGTATTTTAAAACTGTGCAAAGTTACGAAAAAAGTTGTATGCCGGGACGTGTCATATCTTAAAATCCGGATATATCTTCTTTGGCATTGCTTATATTTCCGTATCCAGCATCATACTTATTGCTTGGAATGCTTAGACTATAGACATATTGCTTGTATTTGGCTTAAAATACAATCAAAATGAAGCTTTTTGAATACTATTGCTTTTCTTTTTGAAAAAGATACATACCTTTGCAGCGTTTGGATATTAAAAAGTGTTTTGATTGACTAATTTTAAGGAAGAGAAGCATGAGAAAGAAATTCTTCTTGTTAATCATTGTCTGCCTGGTTATGGGGGCAGGAGTGATGGCTCAGACGTCTACGGTCTCGGGAACAGTATTTGCCGAGGACAACAATGAGCCGATTATTGGGGCATCGGTATTGGTGAAGGGTACAACGCTGGGGGCCGTGACCGATATCGAAGGTAAATTTACAATCTTGAATGTGCCGGGCACGGCAAAGACAGTGATTGTCTCTTTTGTAGGTATGCAGAAAGTAGAAGCTGCCATAAAGCCTGCTATGAAGGTGGTGCTGAAATCGGATTCGGAACTGCTGGATGAAGTGATGGTGGTGGCTTACGGCACGGCCAAAAAGAGCAGCTATGCAGGTTCGGCTTCTTTAGTGAAAGCGGATGCGCTGAAAGACATTCCGACGACCAGCTTTGAAAACGCGTTGAACGGTAAAGTGGCGGGCTTGCAACTGACGAATAATTCCGGCCAGGCGGGTTCCGCACCGGCCATCCGCATCCGTGGCATAGGTTCTATGAATGCCGGGAATGAACCGTTGTATGTAGTGGACGGTGTTCCGGTCTCTTCGGGCAATACGGGGCAGATGAGCGGTGAGCTCTATTCTACCAACAACATCATGAATACGTTGAACCCGGAAGACATCGAATCTATTTCTGTATTGAAAGATGCGGCGGCCAGCTCGCTTTATGGGTCGCGTGCGGCAAACGGCGTCATTCTGATTACTACCAAAAAAGGAAAAGCCGGTATGCAGCGCATCGTATTACTCCAACCTCACCGTAGACCATGCCATCTGCCTGCCCGAATTCCAAGACAGATACGGTGCAAGCGGTGCAACCAGTTGGGGAGCCGAAGATAAGAATTTAAAGGCTTACAATAATGTAGACGACTACTTCAGCAACGGAGTTACGCAACCAACTCATTGTCTATCATGACAGGCAAAGAGAAAATGCAAACCTACTTCTCATACGCCAACACGACCGCCAAAGGCATAGTCGATGTGAATAAGCTGCAAAAGCACAATATCACTTTCCGCGAAACGGCTTCTCTGTTCAATGACCGCCTGACCTTGGACGCCAACGTAAACCTGATGACTCAGAAAATCAAGAACCGCCCCACTTCCGGTGGTTACTACATGAACCCATTGGTAGGGTTGTACACTTTTCCCGCGCGGCGAAGACCTCAGTGCCTATCGTGACAACAACGGATTCGAAAAATATGATGAAAACAGAGCCATGCCCTTGCAAAACTGGTATACGGACATCAACGGGTTCAACCAGAACCCTTATTGGCTGACCAACAGGGTTACCAGCAATGACAAGCGTTTCCGCACATTGGCCGCATTAAGCGCCAACCTGAAAATAAACGACTGGTTCAGCATTCAGGCTCGTGGCAACGTGGACTATATCAATGACAATTACGAACAGAAGATGTATGCCGGCACAGCAGCCGATGTGGCACATCAAAACGGACGTTACATCAAAATGAACCGTCAGGATTTCATGATTTACGGTGACGTTATGGCTATGTTCAACAAGACATGGAATGACTGGACTTTGAATGCAGCCATAGGCAGCAGCATCAATACCACAAAAGTGAATTCCTTAAGCCTTGATTCCGGTAAGTCCGGTTTATACAAAGCCAATGTATTCACAGTCCCCAACATGAATCTGGGCGGTGCAGGCACTTCATTCATTGATGAGACAGCCAACCAAAGGCGTACCATCCAATCCTTATTCGCAACGGCTCAGATCGGTTGGAAAGAGAGTATCTACCTGGATGTTACCGCACGCAACGACTGGTCCTCCACGCTTGCCAATACCAAGAGTGAAAATTCCGGATTCTTCTATCCGTCAGTCGGCCTTTCATGGATTATCAACAAGACTCTCAACCTGCCGGAATGGATCAGCTTCGGCAAAGTGCGCGCTTCCTGGGCACAAGTAGGTAACGACCTTCCTATCGGCATCACCAGTCCGGCACAGACAATTACGGCAGGCGGTGTGGTGCAGCCTATCGACTATTACTTTGCGGAAGACCTGAAACCGGAAATCAGTAACTCCATCGAAGTAGGTACCGAATGGAAATTCTTCAACAGCCGTTTGGACTTTGATTTCACGTTCTACCGCACCGATACCAAGAACCAGTTGATTCGCGTCAACACCACAGCCGAGCAACGTCCTTACCGCTGGATAAATGCAGGTAAAATCCGCAACACAGGCGTTGAAATCACTTTAGGCGCAACTCCGTTGATGAACGATGACTTCCGTTGGAAAACACAGTTCAACTTCGCCACCAACAAGAATAAGATTGTTTCCCTGGGTGGCACCCCCAACTTCCAATACGCATCGGGCAACGTAAGCATGCCCTATAAGATGATGGTCGTAGAAGGCGGTTCGCTGGGCGATATTTACGGCAACGTATTTGTACGCGACGAAAGCGGCAAAATCCTGCTGGAACCCGAAACAGACAAAGACGGCAAACCCAATGCAAAGGCCGGACTGCCACAGGTCACTACGGACAAGGCTGCCAAGATCGGTAATTTCAATCCCGACTGGACGCTGGGGTGGAGCAACACTCTGACCTACAAAGGCTTCTCCCTTTACTTCCTGATTGACACACGCGTAGGCGGCGACGTTATTTCACTGACACAAGCCGGACTGGACTATGCAGGGGTAAGCAAAGCAACCGGTGACGCCCGCAACGCAGGTCATTATATGCTGGAAGGACACAAGATCAGCGATGTGCAGAAGTTCTATCAAATGGTGGGCGACCGCGGCAACGGCACAACCGAATTTTACCGCTACGACGGAACGAACATCCGCCTGCGTGAAGTCTCATTGGGTTATTCCTTCCCGCAACGGATGCTCGAAAAGACCGGATTCATCAAAGGCGTAGACCTTTCGTTGGTGGCACGCAACCTGTTCTTCATTTACAAAGACGCCCCGTTCGATCCGGATGCAACAATGTCAGTGGGCAATGACAACCAAGGTCTGGACACCTTCGGCATGCCTTCAACAAGAAACATCGGATTCAACATTAAATTCACTTTCTAAATACCCGAACGATATGAATAAGATAAAATATACAACCGCATTACTCCTCGGCGGACTCCTGAGTTTCTCATCCTGTACCGATAACTTTACCGACTTCAACAGCACCGACGGAGCCTATACAGACGAATTACAGAAGTACGACAATCAAACCAACCTCGTACCCTTCTCCACCATTCAGAAAGGCATCATCTACCAGACCGGTGTAAACGGGACCGACTGGCAATATCAAATCATACAGAACTTGGCTGCCGATATGTTCTGCGGATATTTCCACGACATGAACGGCGCGTTCAATGCAAACAACTCCACCTACAACCTGAATAACGGTTGGACAAGTGCCATGTGGGTGTACACCTACGGATATGTCATGCCTTCCATCGCCGATGCCGAGAAGCTGAACACAGAAAAGGAATGGCCTCTATACCACGCCATTACCAAAATCCTTAAAGTGGCAACCCTTCACCGGGTAAGCGACTATTACGGTCCAATCCTTTACGACGGATTCGGAACCGCCGACCAAAAGCCACAGTCACAAGAAGAAGTTTACAAACGTTTCTTTGAAGACCTCGCCACAGCGGTGAATATATTGAAAGACTATAAGGGCGGCGTGTCTTTGAAAGCGCCGACTTCATGATGCCTGAAGGCAAACGCACTCCCGCACAATGGCTGAAAATTTGCCAACTCCCTGCGCTTGCGTCTTGCCATGCGTGTATCCAATGTGGCTCCCGCGCTGGCAGAAGAACAAGCCAAGGCAGCTTTGGACTCCAAGAACGGCGGCGTACTGGAAACTGCTAACGAAACAGTGGGGCAATACGGCATCCGCAACCCGCTGGGTGGTGTTGCCGGCTGGAGCGAAGTATATATGAATGCAAGTTTGGAGTCGTACCTGAAAGGCTATAACGACCCTCGCATCAAATCCTACTTCAACCTCGCACAAGACGGCAGGGACAAAGAGGGAAACATTAATTAAGGAAGTTGCCGGTGTGAAACAGCTAAACAGCATCGAAGGTGAATACAAAGGCGTCCGCCAGGGAACAGGCGTAGCCGACAACCGCTACTCCACCCACTCTCAGACCGCCATTACAACCGGCAGTAAAATCATCGTCATGAGTGCAGCCGAAGTATGGTTCCTGCGTGCAGAAGCAGCC
>ENA-OQHF01002191-OQHF01002191.1-human-gut-metagenome-genome-assembly--contig:-NODE-2191-length-10059-cov-2.637837_pt1 | contig 10059 bp, 11 predicted proteins | sample MGYA00242559_ERZ504709 | MGnify/ENA primary metagenome ERZ504709 (study PRJEB26092, sample SAMD00036203) | human gut metagenome | host: Homo sapiens | study: EMG produced TPA metagenomics assembly of...
CTCTGTCTCGGGCACGCGCTGGACGCGGTGGACGCCGCTCTCGAATTTCAGGCGGCTGTAGACGTCCGGCCCCTCGACGGAAAAGACGATCTCCTTCACGCCGCCGAGCTCCGTCGGGTTTTCGCTGATCGTCTCGCACTGCCATCCGCGCCTGGCGGCGTACATTGTGTACATGCGCCACAGGCTGTGGGCAAACAGCGCAGCCTCCTCGCCGCCGGCACCGGCGCGAATCTCCAGAATGACGCTTTTTCGTCATCGGCGTCCTTCGGGATGAGCAGCAGACGCAGATTCTCTTCGCTCTGTGCCAGATTCCGGCCAATTTCGCACAGCTCCTGCTGTACCATAGCAGCAAACGCCGGGTCTGACTCTGCGGCCAGCATTTCCTTTGCATCCGCTTCCTGCTGCTGCAGGTCGGTGTAACGGCGGTATTCTTCGATCAGGGGGGTAAGCTCTTTGTAATCACGCATCATCCGCGCGTACTCGTCGGCGTTGGCCGCCGCATCGGGCGTGGACATTCTGTGGGCCAGCTCCTCATAGCGGCGCTCGACCTCGTAGAGTTCGGTAAAAGACTGCATGGGGGGTCTCCTTTACATAAGGGATGTAGGGGCGAACCTTGTTCGCCCGTCAACATAACGACGCCGTTCATTTCCCGGGTCGATGCAAGCATCCGCCCGGAAATGCTGCCGCGCCTATGCAGCCCCGCTACTGCTCCCCCGCGCGCAGAACTTTTTTGATGTTGCGCTCGATCTTGGCACGCGGCAGCATGATCTCATGCCCGCAGCCCTGGCATTTGATCTTGAAATCCATGCCTACGCGCAGTACATCGAAACGGTTCGCACCGCAGGGGTGCGGCTTCTTGGTCTGGATGACGTCCCCGACCTGTACGTCCATACGGCACACCGCCTTTCTTTCAAAAATATCATTCTTATTATAGTACAGCCTGTGTTGTTTTGCAAATCTCCCGCATAAAAGTTTAGTAAGTAATCGCAAACCCACCACAAATCTTATAAGAAATGAGGAACCGAAAATGTTGGAATATCGAGCCGAAGGCCTTTGCCGCAATGCGAACCACCTGAGCCGCGAGGAGCTGAGCCGCTGCATGGCCAGCGGCGAGGTGCTGCAAAGCACAGCCCTGGCCTACGACACCGGGCACCGCCTGCGGTTTGAACTGGGCGGGCTGCGCGGCATCATGCCGTTTGCGGACTGTGTGGACGCCGCACCCGGCGAGACCGTCAAGGACATTGCCGTGCTGACCCGGGTGGGCCGCCCGACCTGCTTTGTCATCATGGGCACCGAGTTTGACGAGAACGGCGAGGAATACTACCTGCTCTCCCGCGCCGAGGCACAGCGCCGCTGCCGGGCACAGTACCTTGACACACTGGAGGCCGGCAGCGTCATCCCCTGCACCGTGACCCACATTGAGAATTTCGGCGCGTTCTGCGACATCGGCTGCGGCATTGCGGCGCTGCTGCCCATCGACTGCCTGTCGGTCAGCCGCATCGCCTCGCCCGCGGACCGGGTGCAGGTCGGCCAGCAGCTTTTGTGTGCCATCAAGAACCGCGACGTGCAGGGGCGCATTGTGTTGACGCTGCGCGAGCTGCTGGGTACCTGGAGCGAGAACGCAGCCTGCTTTGCCGCCGGGGAGACCGTCGTCGGAATTGTGCGCAGCGTCGAGGAATACGGCGTCTTTATTGAGATCGCACCGAACCTGGCGGGGCTGGCGGAGGCGGACTCCACACTGCGCCCCGGGCAGGCCGTGAGCGTGTACTCAAGAACATCCTGCCCGATAAAAATGAAGATCAAGCTGGTCGTGGTCAACAAGAATTTGGGCCAGCCCCTGCGGTTTGAGCCGCACTATTTCGTGACCCGCGGGCGGCTCAAGCGGTGGACCTACTCCACACCGCAGAGCCGCAAGCAGATCGAAACGGTATTTTGATTTTAGCGTCCGATTTTTGTCACTTTTGGATTTTACCATCTTGCCACGGCCCGCCGCGGCGTGTATAATATGAGATAGATGAAATTTTGTCGAGGAAGTGGTTACGATGGCAGAGGCATTCACCGCCGGGGTGCGCCCGGGCGGCCTTACAGACGACACGCAGATCCGTATGTTGCTCTGCTACCTTGTCAAAGTGGCAGGCCCCGTAAAGCGCGAAACGATGCAGGGTGCGCTTTTGCAGGAACAACTTGTCAATTATTTTGAGTTTGCCGACGCCTGGCCGAGGTCGAGAAGCAGCAGCTTGTCACCGTGGACGAGGACGGGCGGTATACCATTACACGCCGCGGCACCACCGTGGCGGACACGCTGGCCTACGACCTGCCCCCGCACCGTGCGGGAGAGCGCGATCCGCGCCGTCATGCAGATCCGCAGCTGGCGGCACCGCGCCGCGTCGAACCGCGCCGTTGTGCAGGAGAAGGACGGCCAGTTCAGCGTGGTCTGCTCGATTGCCGACATGGGCAGCGATGTGTTCCGCATGGAGCTGGCCATGCCGGATAAACTGACCGCTCCTACAACGATACTCCCAATTTGTTCGTAGGGCGGGGTGACCCCACCCCGCCGCGGCGGCCTGAGGTCAGGCTGCCCTACATTATAAACATACACAACTATATTACCGCAAACATTCCCAAGAAACAAGTTGCAAACGCGGGGAAAATACCCTATACTTAGTATATTCAAATAGGCACTTTTGACAAGTACGCACTTTTTAGAAACCGCTACCCAAAAGGAGAGTGTGAGCAATGCACCCGAACGAACACTGCAACTGCCGCTATGCGGATGTGGGCTGTGACAGGATGGAGCAGGTCATGGACCAGATCAGCGGCAAGTGGAAGATGCGCATTTTATTCATGGTGGGCGCACACGGTACGCTGCGCTACGGTGAGCTGCGCAAGCTGCTGGACGGCGTGACCCACAAGATGCTGTCGAACCAGTTGAAGGAACTGGCCGCGGACGGGCTGGTGCAGCGCATCGACTACAACGAGGTCCCGCCCCGGGTCGAGTACCGCCTGACCGAAAACGGCGAGGCGCTGATGCCGATTTTTGACGACATTCAAAAATATATCCGCCGCCAGAGCTGCGGCGACTGCTGCAAGCAGGAAACACGCCACACCTGCTGTGAATAGTATAAGGTAGGATTGGGGGCGTTTGGTATGCGTAGGTTAGCGATCCTCTTGGCGGGAGCCGCCCTGCTGGCCGGGTGCGCGGCCCCGGCGGTGCCGGAGGCGGCGTCCGCGGTGCAGGCGGTATCGTCCGAAGCGGGCACCGGGCACGCAGGCAGCCGGACCGAGCAGCTTGCCGTGCTGGATGGGCTGGTGGATTTCGGCGCGGACACGGCAGGCTGCAGCCTGAAAACGGCCCGGGCCGCGGCGGTGCTGGTGGAGTACCTGAGCGCGTCGGAGTTTGAGGATGGTACAGCGGATACCTGGCGGGCCGGGCTGAGCGGCGACGCGCAGGAGCGGCTGGCGCTGAATTGGCCGGGCATCCTGGCCGAAGCACAGGCGATTTGTGCCGACCCCGCGGCCTGTGCCGATGAGCTGGCGTCCGCAGGCGTGGAGACGGATTTCCCCGGTATGGAGCTGGGCGGTGTGCCGGATAAGCTGACGGCGCTGGACGCAGTGCTGGGCGCACAGGGGCAGCCCGTAAAATAATAACAAAAAAGACAGCAGGTACGCGGTTTTTGCGTGCCTGCTGTTTTTTCGACAGCGGAAAACAACTGTCCCTAAAATAAAACGGCGTTCGGTCTTATAATGCGGCAGGATTCGACAAACGGTTATGGTAAGATGAGGGTGTTCCGAGAAACGGACACCACAAATGATACAAAATGAAAGGCCTACAAGCTATGAAAAAACAAAGTCTGAACGCACTCGCTGCCTCCTACCGCGCTGACCTGCTCTACTACATTGAGCGTGCCAAGCTGGGCAAGTGCCCGCCCCACTGGCAGGCCTACTGCTTTGGGGAAATCGCTGCTGCCAAGGGCACGGATGCCTACCCTGAGGACGGCGACGCACTGCTGGACGAGCTGCACCGGCTGGTGGACACCGTGCCCCAGATCACGAACCGCGAGGAAAGCGTGGCGGAGATCGCCGCCTACCGCGGGCAGATGCTCTTTTACTTTGACCGCGACTACTACACGCTGGCCGAGCTGGTGCGCCTGCCGGACCGGAAAAAGTACGGCGCCTGCGTTTACATTGACGCCGACGGCAGCAGGCAGGACCGCCCGGGCTATGCCAATGACATAGCACTGCAGGTGGACGAATGGCGCAGGGAGAACGGCATCCCGTTTGACAAGTCGACCATCGCCGCCAGCCCCAGCGAGGCAGACGGCGGCGAGTTTGACACGATGGACGAGGCACTGCGGTACCTGTACACCTGCCTGAATTTCCCGGACAGCGTGTTGTGCTGAAAAAAATCCCGCCGGAAAAGGGCATCCGACGGGATTTTTTGTGCGGTATAGGGGAGAACGGAGGCGGGGTGGGGGCACCCCGCCCTACGCATGGCCCGGAAGGGAAGGCAGGGCGAACGGCCACGGGCGGATAGGAAATCCGCCCCTACGGTGGAGCCGCAAGGCTCCTGCCTTACAGCTCGTACAGCTCGGTGTATTTCTTCTTTAAATAATCGGTGAAGTGGTGCGGGTCGAACTTGCCGCCGCAGAGGCTCTCGACGAGCCAGGCGGGTTCCTTCATGCTGCCCCACTGCCAGACGCGCTCCTTTAAGGCGGCCTTCAGCGGCTCCACGTCGCCGTTGGCCCACTGGGCGTCAAAATCGTTTGTTTTGCGCAGGTCGTCGAGGGCCTGTGCGCCGTAGGCACTGCCGAGGGCATAGCTCGGGAAATAGCCGATGTCGCCCATGGACCAGTGGATGTCCTGCAAACAGCCGTGGGCATCGTCGGGCACATCGACGCCGAGGTACTCTTTATACTTGGCGTTCCAGGCGGCGGGCAGGTCGGCCACGGCCAGTGTGCCCTGCATCAGGGCCTTTTCCAGCTCATAGCGCACCATGATATGCAAGGAGTAGGTCAGCTCGTCGGCCTCGGTGCGGATCAGGCCCGGTTCGGCGCGGTTGACGGCGCGCCAGATCTCCTCGGCGGAGACGTCGGCCAGCTGCGAGGGGAACAGCTCCTTCAGCGTCGGGTACAGGTAGTGGACAAAGGCGCGGGAACGGCCCACCAGGTTCTCAAACAGGCGGGACTGGCTCTCGTGAATGCCCATCGTCGCGCCGTGGGTGACGACGGTGTAGTCGTAGTCGGGGTTGATGTTCAGCTCATACAGCGCGTGGCCGCCCTCGTGGGCGACGCTGTAGAGGTTCGAGAAGATGTCCCGGGGCATGTAGTGGGTCGTGATGCGCACATCGCCGCGCCAGAACTCGGTGGTGAAGGGGTGCTCGCTCTCGGCCAGATAGCAGTGGGCCGGGTCAAGGCCCCACAGCTCCATGATCTTTTTGCTGACCCGGCGCTGGGCGTCGATGGGCCACTCCTGGTCAAGGAAGTCGGTGCGCACGGCCTTGCCGCGGGTCTGGATGTCCGCCAGCAGCGGGACGATGGTTTCGCGCAGCGTCGCGAAAAATTCATCGCACTGGGCAATGGTCAGGCCCTTCTCGTAGCGGTCCAGCAGGACCTCATAGGGGTCGCGGTCCGGCGCAAAATACCGGGCCTGGGCGCGGCGGGCGGCGATGAGCTTTTCCAGATACGGCGCGAACAGGCTGAAATCGTTCGTGCGCTTAGCCTTGGTCCAGGCGGGCACGCTCTGGCTGCACAGCTTGGTGAAGGCGGCGTACTCGTCGGCGGGGATCCGGGCAATCTCGTCGTACTGGCGCTGCAAATTGCGGACCTCGGCGCGCTCCTGCTCGGTCTCGGCGTCGGCAGCGGCCTCCTTCAAAAGGGCGGCGGTGCCGTCGTTGACCAGCAGGTCAAAGCTGGCGCGGCTCAAAACCTCGGTGGCCTCGGCGCGGCCATCGGCGCTGCCCTCGGGCGCGACGGTCTCGGCGTCAAAGTCGATGACGGTCATGGCATACAGGTAGGCGTACAGCTTCTTTTCCAGCGCACGCAGGCGGATGATGGAAGGCTTCATGGTGGTGACCTCGTTTCATAGTGATGCCTTCCCCCTTGGGGGAAGGTGGCCGAAGGCCGGATGAGGGGCAGGTCTGCGGGGGCAGCCCATGAACAGGCTGCGGCGGAAGGCTGCCCTCATCAGTCCGCTTTGCGGACAGCTTCCCCCGATGGGGAAGCCCTTATAAGCATCATACCACACCTCGCGCACTTTTTCCATTGCCAACCGGGCAAAAGTGTGGTATTGTGGATATACTACTACAAAAAGGAGGTCGCCCGCCATGCCGGAGCAGCCGCTTGTCAGTATTATCGTGCCGATTTATAACGCCCAGGATCATATCGCCCGCTGTGTGGAGAGTATCCGCCGCCAGACCTACCGGAACCTTGAAATTCTGCTGCTGAACGACGGCAGCCAGGACGTCAGCCTGGAGGTCTGCAAGATGTATGCCAACGTCGATCCGCGCATCGTGCTCATCGACAAGGCCAACAGCGGCGTGGCCGCGACCCGCAACATGGGCCTGCGGGAGGCCAGGGGCAAGTATCTGCAGTTCGTCGATGCCGACGACACGATCCAGCCCTACGCAACGGAGCTGCTGGTGCAGCGGGCCGAGGAGAGCGGCGCAGATTTGGTCATTGCGCACTACAACCGCATTACGCCGCCCCGCCCCCGTGCCGAGGATGACCCCCGCCCCGAGCGGCCCACCAAGGTGCAGACCTACGGCTTCCTGATGGAGGGCCCGATGACGAAGGAGGAATTCGCCGCGGGCCTGATGCAGGAACCGGCCAGCTTTTATTACGGTGTGATGTGGAATAAGCTCTACCGCGCCGACATTGTCCGCGCGCACGATGACATTATATGCGCCGAGGACATGGACTGGTCGGAGGACCTGTATTTCAATTTGAGCTATATCCGCTATGCGGAGAAGTTCTACGCGCTGTCGACGCCAATCTACAACTATTTCAACACGCCCGGCAGCGCGGTGCACACGGCGCTGAACCCGGTGAACATCGTGGCGACCCGCGCGACTCTGTTTGCATATTATAAGGAACTGTATGAGCATCTGGGCCTGTATGAGGAGTACAAGCCGCAGATCTACAAGTATCTGGTGGCGGTGGCAGAGGCGTGAGCGCGGCGAATAGTACGCGGTAAGGGCCGGGCAGACGGTGGAAAACGGGCAATAAAAATAGCGTAGGGGAGGGTTTTTAACCCTCCTCTACGTATATTCTGTTTTACACCCAATGCCCGAAGCGGTAGACCGGCTTCGTCGGCTCGGGGGGACGCAGGTCGTCACCAAGATAGATGTCGATGGCGTTGCGCTGCATGCGGCGGGCGACCCTGTCGGGCAGATGGGCAAAGCCCTCGGCCAGGTTTGGCGGGCGCTTGACCGGGTGGTGGCAGTCGCTGCACAGAATGTGCACAAGGTTCCACTCGATCAGCTTGTGCAGCCACTTGGCGGTGTGTCCGTCCCGGATCAGGCCGGTGGCGTTGATCTGCGCCAAACACCCGTCGCAGACCCAGTTGTAGAGCAGCGTCGGGTCCTCGGTCACAAAGGGATAGCGCTCTACGTGGGCCAGAATCGGCGTGTACCCCTGCGCACGGATGGCGTAGAGCGTCTCGTCAATGCCCGGCGGGTGCATCGTGGTGGGGAACTCGATCAAAATATAGTTGCTCCCCGCAAAGGCCAGCTGGCGCAGGTCAAGGCTGGGCAGCGCGGTGGAGTAAAACACCTCGGCACCCATTTTACCGGCCAGCCGCAGGCCCTCGGCCTTGCAGGCCGCGGACACCTGCAGGAACGCTGCCTTGCGCCGCGCGGTAAACTGCTCCACGGAAATGCGCTCATAATGGAAGTGCGGCGTGAACACAATGCCCGCCGCACCATCCTGTAATTCCTTGCGAATGAGCGACATTGACATATCCAGATCTTTGGCACCGTCATCAATGCCGGGCAGGATGTGACAGTGCAGCTCTACAAGGGCATTACTCATGCATCATTTCCCTTTTTATCTTCGTCGTAATAGCTGTAGGAGTAAGCGTAGGAGTAGCCGTCGCGGCGGCCGCTCTGCTTGCCGTTGTAGCCGTTCATGACAACACCCAGGATGTGGGCGTTGACGGCCTCCAGGTTCTTTTGCTGAGCTGGGCACTCTGGATGGTGGTGACACCGGGGCGCACGACCAGCAGCACGCCGTCCGCCATGCGGCAGAGGACCGCAGCGTCGGTGACGAGGGCTGACGGGCGGGGTATCCAGCGAGTAAACATAGGTGCGGAATCCCTTCTGCAGGGGAGACAAAGATCTTCTCGGGTCATGGGGGGCGGAGAGCAGCTCGGTGGGGTTCGGCGGGATCGTACCGGCGGTCAGGACCGTGATGCCGGAATCCTTGACGCGGACAAGCGCTGTGGCCAGCGCGCCTTCATCCTTGGAGGTGATGACGTTCGTCAGACCGGCATGGCTGCGCGGAATGCGCAGATAGCGGGAGATCGTCGCCTTGCGCAGGTCACAGTCCACAAGGACAACGCGCTTGCCGGAGGCCGCAATCGTCATGGCCAGGTTGACGGCCACGTTGGTCTTGCCTTCTTCGGGAACGGAGGAGGTGATCAGGATGGTCTTGCAGTTGCCGGCAGAGGAAAGAAATTCCAGGTTGGTACGCAGAGATTTGTAGGCTTCCACAAACTGGAACGGGGCGTCGCCGCCGACGGTAAACAGCTTGCGATGGCTGGTGTTTTGCTTGCCTTGCTCATTTCTTTTACCTCCCTGATATTCCGGAATGACGCCCACGACGGCGAGGTCAAGATACTTGGCAATGTCGTCCTCGGTATGGATCTTGTTGTCCAGCAGGACGGCCAGCAGGATGATGCCGACGCTGATGACCAGGCCCAGCACGCCGCCCAGCATGGTATTGCGGCCCACGTTGGGGGAGACAGGCGTCGGATTGACGGCGGCGCTGGAGATGACCTTGACGGAACCGGCTTCGACGGACTCGAGAATGACGTCAGGGGAGACGACGGTGATCTGCTCACAGACCTGGCGCGCCCACTCGGGGTTGTCGCTCTTGACCGTGATCTTCATGACCTGGGTGTCATCCACGGCGCTGACCGTGACACGTTCGGCCAGCTTTTCATACGTCAGGCTCAGACCCAGGTTATCAATGACCTGCTGCAGCACGGTATCGCTCTTGATGATGATGCTGTAGGTGGAGACCAGCTTGGTGGCGGAGTTGATCTGGTCGCTGGTGACGTTGGAGGTCGTATCCTGACGGGTGTTGACGATCATCAGGGCGGAAGCCTCGTACTGCGGGGTGATAAGGAACTTGGAGACGCCGAATCCGACACCGGCCAGAATTACGGTGGTGAGAATGACGGCCAGCAGGTGCTGCCGGACGGCGTTCAGGACCTCCAAGAGGTCAATCGTTTCGTAACCTTCGTTTTCCATGTGTGGGTCCTCCTGTTAAATGTTCTGACGGCGTTTCATGCGGCTTCTGGCAGTGGCGGTCAGGGCCAGAAGGATCACGGCGACTGCGCCGTAGATGAGGGCGAACAGGCCGAAGCGGCCAAAGAGATTCTGCACATAGGTGACGATCAGCTGCTTGACCGAAGCGGGATTGATGCTCAGCGCCTCCATGTGGATTGCAGGGAAAATAATGGTGGCGGCCAGCGCACAGAGCGCCGCAGCCGCGGTGAAAGCGAACGTCAGGCAGCGCACGCCGTAGCGGGGGCTGCCGGCTAAGCGCAGCATCACAAAGAGGCTGACTGCGCAGAGCACCGCCATGATGGCGACGGCCACCGGCACAACGCGGCTGCACTTTTCAATAAAAGTGTACAGCTGGCTGGCCAGGGGTACCGTGACATAGTTGGCGTAGTCCAGACGGCAGGCGTCGGCGACGACGACGACGGCGGATTCCACGTCGGATGTGACCTCGACGCCGCGGCTGTTCAAATCGTTGATCAGGTTGTCGTACGTCGTATTCAGAATCGCGTTGCGGGTGTCAATAGCGGTGTCGCCCGTGGTACAGACGGGGTGAT
>ENA-OQHF01002193-OQHF01002193.1-human-gut-metagenome-genome-assembly--contig:-NODE-2193-length-10050-cov-2.125164_pt1 | contig 10050 bp, 10 predicted proteins | sample MGYA00242559_ERZ504709 | MGnify/ENA primary metagenome ERZ504709 (study PRJEB26092, sample SAMD00036203) | human gut metagenome | host: Homo sapiens | study: EMG produced TPA metagenomics assembly of...
GACATTCTCACCCAAGCCCCTGTGTGGCACTTGGCCTGCCTGCCGGACAAGGCAGCGGCCGAACTCTCCTACGCCACGGTCCTCGAAGGAAAACAGAGAGCCTGAAAACAATTGATCATGGAAAAAACCGTAGCGAACCGGATCGCCTTCGCCCAGACGAGGGACCTGCTGCTCGAAGGCCAAAACGTACGAATCTGCGTCCAGGGACAGAGCATGCTGCCCTTCTTCCGCAGCGGCAGCGTCATCACGCTGCGGCCCCTGCGCCACGAGGATCTGCGACGCGGAGCGGTGGTGATGGCCGAAACCGTACAAGGCAATTTCGTCGTACACCGCATCATTCAGGCGACACCGGAAGAGGTCACGCTGCTCGGCGATGGCAACCTTACCACGGAAACGATGCCCCCGGCCAAGGTTTATGGAGTTGTGGATTGTAGTGCCATTCACCGGGTATTGGCTCGGGTATGGCTCTGGCTGCGCCCCGTACGACGTTATCCGCTCTGGGTTCTGCGGCGGATTTGCAGAAAATAACTCCCGAATCGGATTCAAGCAAGAGTTATGCTCTCTGTTTCTTTAAGTTCTGCCCGCCCCGAATCTCGAAAATAGGATTAGAGCACAATACGGCTTGCCTTTGCGTACTCATTATGCAGTAAGTACCGATGGGGTTCCAATTGAATGTACGGCTATTTTGAATCATCGATCCGAAAGTATTTTTATGGTAAATATAAATATTTGAATAACTGATTATGAGAAAAATAATTCTTTCTTGTTTGTTGTTGGGAATTAGCTTGACCACGTATGCTCAAACAAGCCTATTTGATTTATGGCAGGAGGCGTCGGAGCACGTCAATATTTATACTTATGGACTTAAAAAGATCAACAAAGATACTATATATCGTCCTGACAATTATCGTCCAAATTGGAAGCGGAAAAAAGGTGCGAAATTGGAAATTTCTTCCCCCACAATAGGACTCTTAAAAAAGATGCTTGAAGATGTCGAATCGGAAGGGTTTCAGTTCAACCCTCAAAATGACACATTACTTTTCTATGTGAGTTTTTGTAGTTGGTGGGCTCCATGCGATCTTGTTGTTAAAACGTCGGCAGGGATATCTCATTACTACCAGCCACCACAAGAAGAGTCGTTTAAGATTGATTCTGTTATGCTTGCTAAAGACTTTTTTTATAAGTTCTATCTTGTATTATGGCGATAACTCCGCATTTACAGATTTTTTCCGACGTTATGTCATTCTTCTTCCAGATTCAGATGGTAGATATACTTTGGTTTTTCGTATTATCTTAAAAGATGGGAAAATCATGACTCCATCTGAAGTGTGGAAAATTGCCGATGTATATATGTGGGAAGGAAATTATTTAACTGAAGAAGATATAATATTTTTGAAGAAATTGAGTCATTATTACAATAAATCGGACCTGAATCGATTAGAAAATTTTTCGCGCACAATATTATTGCAGTAAATTGTTCTCTAATCTTCAGAAAAGGCATTTCCATACTCTTTTTTCGGCACCGACCGCAATCATTGACAAGCCTCCGTTCATATCGATCATGACTACTTCATCCCATCCCGAGGGAGGGGGGGAATAGAGGAAATCCCTTCTTAGAAATTCAAGAACACCGACACCATAAAAGCAAAAAATAGCGAAGGAAATTCCTTCGCTATTTTTCGTTATAGGGTCACCGATTACGCTTCGAGCGCGAAACGCTTGTAAGCGATAACCGTAGCATCCTTGTCCGCCTTGTGGATAAACTCGGCGATCGTCTCCTTCTCACCTACCACCGGCTGGTTGAGCAGCGTATTCTCCTCGAAGAACTTGCGCATCTTACCCTCGGCGATCTTCTCCAGAATAGCCTCGGGTTTGTTGGCATTCTTCGGATCCTGCTTCATGGCCTCGACAGCGATCTTGCGCTCGTGCTCGATCACATCGGCCGGGCAATCGGCCTCAGAGATCGAAACGGGAGCCATAGCGGTTGCCTGCATAGCAACGGTATGGGCTACCTCCTCGGGAACGACCTTGTTGAAACCGATAAGCGTACCGAGCTTCTTGTTGAAGTGTACGTACGCATGACAGTAGGGAGCTTCGATACGGGCATAGTATGCCAGCTCGATCTTCTCGCCGGTCTGACCCGATTTCTCGGTCACCATCTCCTCGACAGTGCGGCCTTCGGCATTCTTGGCTGCCAGCAGCGCATCGCGGTCCGCAGCATCGGTTTTCACGGCAACGTCCAGCATCGCGTTAGCTGAAGCGGAGTACTCCGCATTCTGCGCCACGAAGTCGGTTTCGCAAGCCAGGCAGAGGATATAACCCTTCTGACCCACGATTTTCGTTACGACGACACCTTCGGTGGCCGTACGATCGGCACGCTTGGCAACGACCAGCTTACCCTTTTCACGGATGATATCCTGGGCACGCGCGAAATCACCTTCGGCTTCGGCAAGGGCCTTTTTACAGTCCATCATACCGGCACCGGTCATTTTGCGGAGCTTCATTACATCTGCAGCTTTGATTTCCATAGTCTTGGTTTTAATTTCGTTGAACTTCGTTCTGCGTTTCCGTATCCCGACCATCTCGGATCGCTCGGGCAATCTTCGCACGGGACGGAAACGTCCATAATCTCCGTGCGAATTATTCCGCTTTCTGCTCGGTCGCAGCGACAACCTCGGCAACGGTAGCCTCCTCAGCATCCACGGAAGCCTTCACGGCTTTCTTGATACGAGGTTTCGCATCCTTCTTCGCAGGAGCATCGCCCTCATGAGCCTCATTCTCCTGGGCCTCCTTCTCTTTTTCGAGCTTACGCTCCTCGAGGCCCTCGCTGATGGCACCGCACACGGCGTCGAGGATCACAGCGATCGACTTGGTCGCATCGTCATTTGCAGGGATAACGTAATCAATGTCGGTTGGATCACAACAAGTATCTACCATTGCAAATACGGGAATATTCAATCGCTTGGCCTCCTTCACGGCGTTGGACTCCTTCTGCACGTCCACGACGAACAGAGCGGCCGGCAGACGGGTCAGGTCGGCGATCGAACCGAGGTTCTTCTCGAGTTTCGCACGCTGACGCGCGATCTGCAGCTTCTCACGCTTGGAGAAATTATCGAACGTGCCGTCGTTGGTCATTTTGTCGATGGTGGACATCTTCTTGACGGCTTTACGTATGGTGGGGAAGTTTGTCAGCATACCGCCAGCCCAACGCTCCGTAACGTAAGGCATACCGATAGCTGCGATCTTTTCGGCAACGATTTCCTTGGCTTGTTTCTTGGTGGCGACGAACAGCACGCGACGACCGCTCTTGGCGATCTGCTTGAGTGCGTTTGCCGCCTCATCGAGCTTCAGCACGGTCTTGTGCAGGTCGATGATGTGGATGCCGTTCTTCTCCATGAAAATATAAGGAGCCATTTTGGGATTCCACTTACGCTTCAAGTGTCCGAAATGAGCGCCGGCTTCCAATAATGTATTAAAATCTGTACGTGACATTTTAATTCAATGGTTTAATTTTAATTCTCTTTTCTTCAACTCTCCCGGTAGTGAACTGCGGTCAATCCGGAGAGTTTTCTGCGATCAGGCAACCTGTAAGTAATAGCCGATATAATAATATATAGGTAGTCTTGCCGGTTTGTAACCTGAATCGTGCTTGCCGAAATTCGGTCGTACGATTAACGCTTGCTGAACTGGAACTTACGACGTGCTCCGGGCTGACCGGGTTTCTTACGCTCAACTTCGCGGGGATCGCGCGTCAGGAATCCGTTCTTCTTCAGAACCGGACGGAACTCGGCATCGATCTCGCACAATGCGCGTGCGATACCCAGACGAGCCGCCTCAGCCTGCCCCTTGATACCGCCACCGTCCAGATTGATGGTGATATCGTAGTTCTCTGCGGTGTTGGTAGCCAGCAGCGGCTGCTTCACCTGGAACTGAAGGATGTCGAGCGGAAAATAGACTTCCAGCGATTTGCGGTTGATCGTAATCTCCCCTTTACCCGGCTTCACGAATACGCGAGCCACAGCAGCCTTACGACGACCTACGGTATTTACAACTTCCATAATTCTTACTTAATCTCGTTTAACTTAATTGCCTTCGGGTTCTGAGCGGCGTGCGGATGCTCGGCGCCGGCATACACCTTCAGATTCTTCATAATGGCTTCGCCAAGGCGCGTTTTGGGGAGCATGCCTTTGACAGCCTTCTCGATGAGAAACGTCGGTTTCTTCGCCAGGTAATCGGCCGGCGTAGCGAAACGCTGACCTCCCGGGAAACCGGTGTGTCGTGTGTAGACCTTGTCGGTCATCTTCTTGCCTGTGAGCTTCACTTTGTCCGCGTTGATGACGATAACATAATCACCGCAATCGACGTGGGGGGTGTAGCTAGGCTTGTTCTTGCCGCGGAGGATCTTCGCAACCTGCGATGCAAGACGTCCCAATACCTCGTCGGTCGCGTCGATGACAACCCATTGCTTGTCAACCGTAGCGGCGTTCGCCGAGATAGTTTTGTAGCTTAATGAATCCACTTTGTTTACGTTTAATTAATACTTATTTATCCAACCTCCCGCACTATACGGGTGCGCAAAGATACGAAGAAAATCCGCAAAAAGCAAAACACCCGAACAAATAACGTCAATATATTCTAAAAAAGCCATTTACACTTTTTACAACAAAAAACCGCGCCCGGCTTCTTTCGTCCGAAGCCAAGCACGGTTTTTTTACGCATCCCCGGCGGTCACCGGAGAAAATCGACCAGTCGGCAGCGCACCTGCAACAAGATACCGGACCGACGCAGAAAGCGTATCAACTACCGTAAGGTTTGAAATTCTTCTGTCCGTTATAACGTCCGATGGTCGGATCGACCAGTTTTTGCGGACGCACCTTGAACTCCACGGGCAGAACGTAAGAAACCCGCACGGGATAATCCAGACCGGACTCCTTGTCGGTCATGATGCCCGGAGTCCACTTCGGAGAATTCTCGACCACCCGCGTAACCGCTTCGGTCAGCTTCTCATGGGGCGAAGCAAGCACTTCGTCCACAGTCACGGATCCGTCGGTTTCGACGATAATCCGGACTTGCACCACTCCTTCGACCTTCTGCTCTTCCATATCGGCAGGATACTGTACGCGCGAAAGCACCCATTTCCAATACTTTTCGAACCCTTTGTTCTTAAACGACGGGGCTTTTTTCAAACGTGCGACCTGGCCATCCGCAATGACCAGTCCCTCGGCCGGAGGTGTCGAAGTCGTCGTACCCGGGGCATCGGCCGGAGTTTGAGCCATCGCGGGTAACACCAGCAACAGGCTCACAGCATAAAACAGAAATTTTTTTCATAGCATCTGTCTGTTGGTTTCTACATAAACAAAAATAGTGAAAACCGAGAGAAAACGGGACCTTGTTCACGGTTTTCCGAGGCGCATCCTATCTAAGACTATGTCAAAGATAGCGAGAGGTAAGAGCAATTGTGAGAACTTGTTCTCGAAAATTGCCGAACCGAATCCTATCTTCTACAAAGATAGGAAAAGCCGGATGCAAAAGCAAATTTATTTGCATTTTCCCGAGGCGGAATTTTAAGACGACTCAAAAAGTTAGGCGACAGAAAACACTCGAATATCAATTATTTATTCGTTTCATCGCAAGAAACAGGAGCCGGACGGAACAACGCAACCGGAACCGCCCCGGTCTGATCCCGGAATCCATTACAATACCAAAAGCCGCACGATCAAATTTCAAGCATGGAATCATAGCTGTTAGCGGAGCTTTTGGATGCGTAACGGACCAAGTCCTTTCCGAAGAAAAGGAGCAAGGAAGGGGGCGAATTATAAACGCGACCACCGACAGCGAATAAGCGACCGTCGGATTCGTGCTGCGATCGTCGAATAAGGGTTTCTTAAAAAATATAATTACCAATAGGCACACCGCAGCCGATATAGGCGTCAGCAACCTTCTTTCCCAGGAAAAAGAAGAGGACCGTCTGCAAAACGGCCCTCTTCAATCTATAGAAACCCCGGACTATCCCAGGAACGACAGCAGAATACCTGCGGCAACCGCAGAGCCGACGACACCGGCTACGTTCGGACCCATGGCGTGCATGAGCAGGAAGTTGCTCGGATTGGCCTCCTGGCCGACGGTTTGCGATACGCGGGCTGCCATAGGAACCGCAGAAACACCGGCGGAGCCGATCAGCGGGTTCATCTTCTTGCCCTCCGGGAGGAAGAGGTTCATAAACTTGGCAAGCAGCAAACCTCCGGCCGTACCGAGAGCGAACGCAAGCACACCCAGCACCAGAATACTCAAGGTCTGGACATTGATGAACGCTTCGGCGGTAGCCGTAGCACCGACGGTAATACCGAGGAAAATCACCACGATATTCATCAGCTCGTTCTGCACGGTCTTGCTCAAACGATCAACCACACCGCACTCTTTCATCAGGTTACCCAGCATAAGACAGCCGATCAGCGGAGCGGCGCTCGGCAGGAGCAGCGAGATGATTACGGCAATGATGATCGGGAAGAGGATCTTCTCGGTTTTGGAAACCGGGCGCAGCTGCGACATCTTGATTTCACGCTCTTTCTTGGTGGTCAGCAGACGCATGATGGGCGGCTGAATCACCGGCACGAGGGCCATATAAGAGTAAGCGGCCACGGCGATCGGACCCAGCAATTCGGGCGCGAGGCGGGCGGTCAGGAAGATCGCAGTCGGACCGTCGGCACCGCCGATGATACCGATACTACCGGCCTGAGCAGGAGTGAAGCCCAACGCGTAAGCCCCAGGAAGGTCACGAAAATACCCAACTGCGCAGCAGCACCGAGCATGAAACTCTTCGGGTTGGCGATCAGCGGGCCGAAATCGGTCATGGCACCGACACCGATGAAGATCAGACACGGGTAGATACCGAGCTTCACACCCAGATAAAGATAATCGAGCAATCCGGCATCCTGAAATGAAGCTTCCCCAGTGGATATGTCCGCCGGCGAACAGTTCGGAATGGAACATATTCGCTCCCGGCAGGTTGGTCAGCAGCATACCGAAAGCGATCGTGAAGAGCAGCAGCGGTTCGAACTTGTGTTTGATGGCGAGGTACAGGAGCAGGAAAGCGACGAGAATCATCGCTATATTCCCCCAGGTCGCCCCTGCGAATCCGGTCTGATTGAAAAAATCGACCAGACTGTCGGACAATGAAATGGATCCAGCTGTTAACATCATATCACTTATTCGATAACGATTAACAGATCACCTTCCATCACGGTAGCGCCCTTCTGGACGTGGATGGATTTGACAACACCGCCGCGTTCGGCATCGATGTTGTTCTCCATCTTCATCGCCTCGAGCACGAAAAGAGTTTGACGGGGAGCGACGCGGTCGCCCTCCTTCACATTGACCGAGAGGATCGTACCGGGCAGCGGAGATTTCACCTGCAAACCGGGACCGCCGGCAGCGCCTGTGCAGCTTTGGGAGCGGAAGGCGCAGCCGTAGTCGGAGTCACCGACAGCCCTGCAGCTTTCGGAGCGGGAACGACCTGCGGTTTCTTCATCTTGCTGGCCTGCTCGCCGACGATTCCACCTCGTAAGCGACACCATTGACGGTGACGTTGGCCATCGTCGATTCTTCGTTCACGTCCTCAATCGAAATGTCGTATTGATTTCCGTTTATTTTCAATGAATAGTCTTTCATAACTTATTTTCTGTAATCTGGCATTTGAGTTAATCCGTGAATTTTCGAGTTCCAGGGCGAGTAAGCCCGCTTGATGCTCAAAATCGTAAGCATCTCGGTTTCCCGGTCGTGACGGGCGCTGCCGAAGAGCTTCAGCTGCGTCATAATGGCGGCTACGGTCTCCTCGTCCAATTCCGTCTGCGACGGTGACTGCTTCTTGCGCTGATGCGTAAAGAAAGAACCGAAGCCCTTCATTACAAAGACCAGCAGAAGGAGCATGACAATCACCAGGCAGAACCCGAGCATGTGATCGTAAGGATACCCGACCAATCTATCTGTGTCATAATTCGTCGATTTATAAAGGAATATTAGAGTGCTTCTTGGCCGGATTCTGCAAACGTTTGGTTGCGAGCGACTGCAAAGCGCGGATAATGCGGAAACGCGTGTTGCGCGGCTCGATCACATCGTCGATATAGCCGTAGCGGGCGGCGTTGTAGGGATTGGAGAACTTGTCGCGGTACTCCTGCTCCTTCTCGGCCACGAACTTGGCCTTCTCCTCGGCGCTCTCGAAAGCGGCGAGCTCCTTGGCATGCAGCACCTCGACGGCACCGCTCGCACCCATCACAGCGATCTCGGCCGTCGGCCATGCGTAATTGATGTCGCCACGGATATGTTTCGAAGACATCACGATATAAGCACCGCCGTATGCCTTGCGCAGCGTCACGGTGATCTTCGGAACGGTAGCCTCGCAATATGCGAACAGCAACTTCGCACCGTGCGTAATGACACCGCCGTACTCCTGGGTCGTACCCGGCAGGAAGCCCGGAACGTCCACGAGGGTCACCAACGGAATGTTGAAGGCATCGCAGAAGCGCACGAAACGGGCGGCCTTGCGGCTTGCGTTGATGTCGAGCACACCGGCCATGTACTTGGGCTGGTTGGCGATGATACCGACGCTCTGGCCGTTGAAACGGGCGAAACAGGTGATGATATTCTTTGCGAAATCGGCAGCCGACTCCAGGTATTCGCCGTTATCGACGATGGCACGAATCACCTCGGCCATATCGTAAGGCTTGTTCGGATTGTCGGGAATGATCTCGTTCAGAGAATCCTCCAGGCGGTTGATCTGATCCGTGCAGACGACCATCGGCGTATCCTCCATGTTGTTCTGCGGCATATAGGAGAGCAACTGACGGATCAGTTGAATACCTTCCTCCTCGGTTTCGACGGCGAACTGAGCCACGCCCGACTTGGTCGTATGCATCGTGGCACCGCCCAGCTGCTCCTGCGTCACGTCTTCGCCCGTCACGGTCTTCACGACCTTCGGGCCGGTGAGGAACATATTCGAGGAACCCTTCTTCATGATGATGAAGTCGGTCAGCGCCGGAGAATAGACGGCACCGCCGGCACAGGGGCCGAAGATGGCCGAAATCTGCGGAATGACACCCGAGCACATCACGTTGCGCTGGAAAATGTTGGCATAACCCGCCAGAGCGTTCACGCCCTCCTGGATGCGGGCACCGCCCGAATCGTTCAAGCCGATGCAGGGAGCGCCATTGCGCATCGCCATATCCATAATCTTGCAGATCTTGTCGGACATCGAAAGCGACAGAGAACCTGCCGTCACGGTGAAGTCCTGGGCAAAGACATAGACCAGGCGGCCTTCGATCGTACCGTAACCCGTTACCACACCGTCGCCGAACGTATGCTTCTTCTCCATACCGAAGTCGTAGCAACGATGCGTGACGAACATGTCGAACTCCTCGAAGCTACCCTCGTCGAGCAGCATCTGGATACGCTCGCGTGCGGTGTACTTACCCTTCTCGTGTTGCTTGTCGATCGCCTTCTGACCACCGCCCATACGAGCCATCTCGCGGTTCTCGATGAGCTGGTTGATCTGGTTCTGAATTTCACTCATAATCGAAAATATGCTGTTAAATTATTTATTCTTGTTCTCGCAAAGCTCCGTCAGGATGCCCTGGGTGGATTTCGGATGCAGGAAAGCGATGGTCATGCCCTCGGCACCCTTGCGGGGCGTAGCGTCGATCAGACGGATGCCCTTGGCGGCTGCATCGGCCAACTGCTCCTCGATATTCTCGCAGGCGAGTGCCATGTGGTGGATACCGATGCCCTTGTTCTCGATGAACTTGGCGATGGTCGATTCGGGCGACGTAGGCTCGAGCAACTCGATCTTCGTCTGGCCCAGCTTGAAGAACGCCGTGCGGACTTTCTGGTCGGCAACCTCTTCGATCGCATAACATTTCAGACCCAGTACGTTTTCCCAATAGGGAATCGACTCATCCAGACTTTTGACTGCAATGCCAAGATGCTCAATGTGAGATACTTTCATAATTTCAAGAGATTTAATTAAGTTGAATATCGTTGAATTTGAATTTTCGGAAT
>ENA-OQHF01002196-OQHF01002196.1-human-gut-metagenome-genome-assembly--contig:-NODE-2196-length-10046-cov-2.188830_pt1 | contig 10046 bp, 14 predicted proteins | sample MGYA00242559_ERZ504709 | MGnify/ENA primary metagenome ERZ504709 (study PRJEB26092, sample SAMD00036203) | human gut metagenome | host: Homo sapiens | study: EMG produced TPA metagenomics assembly of...
CAAGCCAACTTTTAAAATCTTGGATTTTAAATCTGCCCCTTGCATCTTTGCATCTCCAGTAAAACTGGTTACTCCAACAGGCAGTCTTAACATATCTGACTGTGCAACAAAGCTTCCTTTTCCTTGCACCTTGATAATATATCCTTCTCTCTCTAATTCTGCCATCGCGTTACGAACAGTTACCCGGCTCATACCATATTCTTTTTGCATTTCTGCCTCTGAATCAAGTTTGTCCCCCGCTTTTAATATTCCAGATCTTATTTCCTGTTTGATTTTATTTTTCACCTGTAAATATAATGGTATAGAATTTGATTGTGATTGAATTTTAGTCATTATATCCCCCTAGCTTGTATTATACATGTATCTATTTTGATATTATCATAATACAACTAAAGTTATGTATTTGCAAGGAATAATGGAATATATGCTCTTTTTATACAAAGACACGTCTTATAACATATTATCATTATAATTTCAGTTTCCTGTAGCGTTACCGGTTCATTGTTATCATCATATACTTCTATATCCTTTATACGATCTTTTTTAGACACCGTATCCTTTCCACCACAGGCAGTAGTTCCTGCTACGATCAAAACAATCCAAAAAAATATAGCATATTTTTTATATTCCAAATCCACTCAGCAATACATAATATCCTGTCAAGATCACTACAAACACCACAATAACCGGGATTGTCTTCTTCATCAGCTGCCCCCAGGATACCCGGAAATATTCCGTAATGATCGCAAGGCAGATGTGCGTCGGCGAAATCTGCATTGCCGCATAAGAAAGTGCCATCAGGTACACCAGAAGTCCGGCTCCTGCATGCGGTATGCTTGCAAATGCCAACGGAATCAATAGCACAATCATAGAATTTGCTCCACTGATAATCGTTCCAAGAAACATAATGATTCCAAATGCCGCAAACTGTGGAATTGCAGATCCTGCAAACAAATCCGGAAGTTTTCCGATTGCCCCTGTATAGGTAAGAATGTTCTTGAACATCATCAGAATGATCGTATTGAAGATGATTCTCCACTCTACCGATGTCTTTGCAAAATCCAGCACTTCCTTCAGACTTAACCGATATACAATAATCGAAAGCACAATAATAAACGGCAGTACCTTGATCACAGAAAGATTCAGTGCGATCACAAGCACAATACAAAGCACCAGTGGCCAGAAACAGTATAGAAGCTGTTTGAATTCTTCTTTTTTGTCTATCATTTCATCCTCACTTGCTTCATATCCTTTCGAAAGCTTCCGCAGATAAAATACATATCCCAGTACCAGAAGCACCACAACCATCGGCGCCATAAAAAAGTACAAATTGCCCGGTTGATACCGCTGTAATGGAAAGTGCCAGCAGAATTGCATTATAAGTCGGCGAAAAGCTTTCTGAAATATGGCGGTAGTAACTGGTCACAAACGTCTTTTCTTCCACATCCAGATCTTTTCCTGTCGCCTTATCTACGATCGCCCCACAGATATTGACAGCTCCTGCAGACGGAAGGAATCCAATGATCACCGGCGCAATTACACACACCATACGCCTGTCTCCGCTAAGCCTCTGCAGTGCCATCTCCGCTCTTTCCAGAAGTTTCCGGTTCTCCATAATCCGCTGCAAAAAGGTTACAAGAATAAAGCTTCCGACCACCAGCAGCGTATCCTTTTCATAAACCGACTGTATCATCAATTTTGCTGCATCCCCAAGCGGAATTCCAAACAGGATCACAGTCAGCAAAATGGCAACGATCATCGCATCACGCAGTTTTAATTTTGCCAGGACCATCACCATATGACAATAAAATCACTGCAAGCTTTATAAATTCGGTCTGCATCTCTTACTTCCAATTCTCCTTTTTTCTAATTTTCCCATTTTTTCATCCACAGACACCGATCCGCATAATTTGCAAATTCTCTGTCGTGGGTACTGACCAGGATTGTCGTTCCTTCTTTGCCATTTTTGAAAATATTTCATAATGATCTCTGAATTTTCCATATCCAGACTGCTTGTCGGTTCATCTGCGACTACCAGTTTCGGGTTCTGCGCAAATGTCCTTGCGATCGCCACACGTCTTTGCTCTCCGCCGGACAGATTTGCCGGATATTCGGAAAGCATATTCTGGATTCCAAGAAGCTCCGTCAGATACGTGATCCTTTCTTTATCCGGTTTCCGGTTTTTCCCCAGCGAAAGTGGCAGCAGGATATTTTCCATGACCGTCAGATTCTGGAGAAGATTTTGTCCCTGCATGATATACCCAAGGTCGCCTCCCCGCAGAACCGATAACTGTCTGTCATTCAGTTTTTTCAATCTCATGATCCAGTACTGTGATCTTTCCTTCTGTCGGTTTCAGGATCCCGGTCAGCATATGGAAGAGGGTGGATTTTCCACTTCCCGACTGTCCCATGATCGCAACCAGTTCTTTTTCTTCCACTTCCAGATTCACGTGGTCTACTGCATAAAACTGATTCTTTCCACGTACAAATTCCCGACTCAGATTTTCTGTCTTTACAATCATGATTCCACCTCCTGGATCAGTTTATATAGTTCCATACGATTCGCTCTGACTGCCGCATATAAGGTAGCAAGAAGGCTAACACCAACAGCAAGCCCCAGACTCTGCAATGCAAGAATCACATATTGGGAAACATTTACATTCAGATACGGCATATTCATACTTTCCATGATCACGTCTTTAAATAACAGGATTCCGCCTCCGGAGAACACCACTCCAAGAAATCCTCCAAGCACACCGATCATTCCTGCTTCCAGAAGAAGCATCTGGAAAATCTGGCTTTTTCGTGCACCAATAGAAAGTAGTACCCCAAACTCCTTCAAACGTTCATTCACAGTAATGTTCAAAAATGCAGATCAGTGCCAGGACTGCCATTAAAAACAACAGTCCGATCAGAAGCGCGCTGTAAGACCGCATCTGTTCCAGTGTATCTGAAACTTTTCCGGACATTGCTTTTGCCGTATAAGCTTTCAGTCCGGAATCTCTCATCTTTGTGTTGATTGTGTTCGCCACTTCTTTCGGATCTGCTCCGTCTTTCGTCCGGATCGTCAGAAGGGAAACATATTTCTGCGGTTCTGTAAGATCCGTCACATACTTGATCTGAAAACTGTCAAATAATGTATATGCCGTCTCAAAATTCATGAATGCGCAGTTATCATAACTGGTTCCTGTTTCTTCGAGTTTTCCTGCAACCTCGTATTCCTGTCCAAAGAAAGAAATTTTATCTCCCGCTTTTGCCGTAATCCTGCTTCCAACAACAGTCTGACCCTTTTTCAATTCACTCACATTGCTTCCAGACATCCACGGCTGTACAATAAAATCACTTTCCGGTTCAAAAGCAACAATCTGTACCGGAACTGAACAGCATGCCGCATCCAGTGATGCAATGTAGAGCTGCGGAGAAATTTTGTCAATTCCATCCGTCTTTTTCACCTGATCCATCAAAGACTTTTCAAAATAGAAACTGCACAACCCTCCCGAAAACAGAGAATCGCTTAAATCTGATTCATATTCTCCCGGTGCTACGATCACATCCGCCCCAATCCGATCTACTGTCTTATCAATACAAGTTTTCATACTTTCTGTCAATACTCTACTGGTAAACAGCGCTGCCGATAAAATCAGCACCAGTGCTGCCAGAAACATCGTCCTGACTCTTCGATGCCGCAGATTTCTGACTGCAAGTCCAGGTACAGTCAACATTTTCTGTCCATTTTTCTTTCCTTCCTTTTTTTAACATTTGTTCGGAAAACCCCGTAATTTTCCAATTAAAATAAGGAATGTGCCTTGGCACTTTCCTAATATATAAGACAAAAGAGGAGCTTCCACTCATCCCAGAGTTCAAAGCTCCTCCACCTCATTCATTTATGTGTCTGATTATTTTGTGCTTACTTTTTCAGCAAGTGGCTGCCATGCTGTCTCTACGACTTTATCTACAGTCCAGTCAGAGGTAATGATTCCTGCCTCAATGTAGTCCTTTGCAACAGCTTTAATTGTTTCCTTTGTATCTGCATTGGATACTGCCCAGTTCTGCTGATCAAGCATGTATTTTGTAAGCTCGATGTCACCAGATACCATACCCTCATCAAGCATGATCTGTGCAGCTTCGTCTTTGTTTTCTGCAATGTACATATATGCATCCATTACACATTTTGTAAGTACCTGAGAGATTACCGGATTTTCTTTTACGAATTTTCCGCTCATAGCCATTACGCAGCATGTTTCATCTTTGAAATCATCATCCCATGTGATAGAACGAAGAACTTTTAATGTTCCGTCATCTACGAATTTCTTTGCAAAACGGTCACTCAGAAGGCAAGCTTTGATGTCACCTGACTGAAGAGACTGGATTGCTGCACTTGATTCAACCTGTACACATGTTGCTGCATCCTGTTTCAATCCATCTGCAAGGAAGAAACGGATGATCATGTTGTGTGAAGATCCACCGATCGGGCTATCCATACCAACAGTTGTGCCTTCCAGGTCTTTTGTTGATTCGATTCCTGAATCAGCAAGTACATATAATGATTTGCATCCTGTCTGCGCACTTCCTGTAAATACGATGTCCATTCCGTTTGTGATCGGAACTAACATATGTGCAATATGGTGTACTCCAAACTGAGCTTTTCCAGTTCCAAGTGCTTCTGTGATTTCAGTACCAGCTGCGATCTGAACATCTAATCCCCAATTATCATAGTATCCGAGTGCTTTTGCCATGCTAGGTCCTGATGTACAGTCACCACCATCATATTCGGCTGTGATGGTTGTTCCCCATGCCGGCTCTTTTTTCATTGCTTCTTTAATTTCATCATCTGACATTTTTGTGATATCAGTCACTTCTTTCTCTGTAGAAGCTTCCTGTTTTTTGGAATCACTTGTGTCTTCCTTCTTTTCTGCTGAGCTTGATTGAACCGCCACATGCAACCAGTGATACGGTCATTGCGCATGCTAAGTAACGTTGCAAACAATCTTTTTTTCATAATTCTTTTCTCCTCTTCGTGTTTTTACTTTGTTGCTTTTATATTTATCTTTTAATAAATATCCATTTAATGATCTGTATGATGCTTCAGATCAAGCATCTTCAGAATCCTGTTCCGATATGCCTGGAACTCTTCGCTGTCTCTCTGCTTTGGTTCAGCCAGTTCAATCGGTATATCTGCCTTTACACGTCCCGGTCTTGGCTCCATAACCAGCACTCTTGTTCCCATATAAATTGCTTCTTCTACATCATGTGTAACCATGACGACCGTTTGTTTCTGTTCTCTCCAAATATTCAGGATCTCATCCTGCATATTCATTCTGGTAAATGCGTCCAGTGCGCCAAGAGGCTCGTCCAGAAGCAGAATATCCGGATGATTGATCAGCGATCTTACCAGCGCCACTCTCTGCGCCATACCTCCGGAGAGCTGATGTGGATAGTCTTTTCGGAAATCTTCAAGTCCTACCATTTTCAGCATATGCTCTACCAGTTCTTTATCCTGCTTTTTCTGCATACGCAAGCTGAAGGATACATTCTTCTCTACCGTAAGCCACGGAAACAATGTTGCTTTCTGGAATACCATTCCACGATCCGGTCCGGCTCCAACAATCGGTTTTCCGCCAAGTCTGATCTCACCGGTAGTCGGTCTGATCAGTCCTGCGATCAATCGCAAAATCGTTGATTTTCCACATCCACTTGTTCCAACAATACTGACAAACTCACCCGGCTGGATCGTCAGATTCACCTCTGCCAGCGCATGTGTGATCTCGTTACTGTCTGTCTTTGCAAAACTCTTTGTTACTTTGTCAAACTCCAGGACACGCCCGTGTCCCTGCTTCTCATCCACTGATGCCATCTTATTTCACAACTCCTTCCTGCCAGCGAAGCACTATTCTCTTGATCACATTCAGTATAAAGGTAACTGCTGTGAAAATAAGACAAATTAAAACGATAGCTGCATACATTTTAGAATAGATCGCCCATGATTTCTGCCACTGGATATACCATCCAAGACCTGCCTCGGCTCCATCATCTCAGCAACCAGAAGTGCTGTACAGGCAGAACTCATTCCCTGTGTCATCCCCTGAAGAATGTTTGGCATTGCATGTGGGATTGCCACCCGGAATACCAGCTGGTGACCTTTGGCACCTAATGTTCTGGCCGCTTCCAGATATGCCTTGTCTACATTCTGGATACCGGTTGACGATGCGATCGTAAGTGCAAACCATACACCAAGAGCGATGATAAATACACTTCCTTTAAACAGTGAGGATACCAGAACCATGATGATCGGAATCCATGTTGTGGAAGGGATCGGTCCAAGCATCTTAATGATCGGTGAAACCCAGTAGTTAATCCTTTTGCTGTATCCACAGGCAACACCTGTGATCAGTCCAAGGATCGCTCCAATAAAATATCCCGTGAATAATAATCGCAGTGAGTACAATGTACTTTTCAATAACAGTGCCCGGTCATCAATGATCGCACACAAAATCGTATTCACACATGGGAAGAACGGCTAGTTTTAAAATACCTGTCTTAACCGTCAGAAAATCATACAGCATAATTACCAGTATGATCACAGAGTAAAGCGGTGCTTTATGACGTACTTTTGCAAAATAACTTTTATTCAGTAATCCTCTCACTACCATGATCAGATATAATGCCAAAAAAAATGCAAGACGACAATAGTAAACACATGCGGATTAAAATTCTGAACGGCATCCGGCATCAGATAATATATTAAAAACATAATTATCGCTGCAAAATACGGACAAAAACAAATTACCACATCCAACATATGTTGCATCTTCGTCTTCGGAGCACTTTCCATTTCTAGCAACTCTTCTCTCGTAAGCTGTCTTTTACTCTCCATTTTTCATTTGACTCCTTTGTAAATTTTTACCATTTCCTTTAAATGCTTTTTAACTATATCAGCATTTTGCACAAATGTAAAATTGTTATTTCTTATATACAAATTTGATTTATTACAATTTTCTATAGTTTTTATCTGGTAAAAGTAAACTTATTAACCATAAGTATGTTATACTAAATACAATAAATTTTTTAAAAGGAGATATGAATTATGAATTCACAAAAATTATCCGGAGCAGTTTCCTGTCTTGCAGCAATTCTTATTCTTGCAGCAGATAAGATCTTTGCCCCGGTATGCAAAGGAACCATGGAACTTACAAACGGAGGAGAATGCATGATGCGGTGTCATTATTATGGAATTGCACTGTTTCTTTTCGGTCTGCTCCTGCTTGCAGAATCCGTTCTTCTTTTCTTCGGAACACACGATTTTAAATTACCGGTTGTCATCATTATCACTGCTGTTCTGATCCTGCTTCTTAGCAATACTTCAATTGGCATTGGTATTTGTGCCAAGGCAGGTATGATGTGCCACAAAACTGCTCTTTGGGGAAGAATTGGTGCTGTTCTGGCAATCATCGGTGCCGGAATCAGTCTCTTTGTACATAAATCACAGATGCCACAGGCGAATTAGGATTCACGCAACAACATTTCAAACAGAATATCTGATTACCTTTCCTGTAATCTATAATCAGGAGTCAAAACTTTCTGTGTACGCAAAGAAGCCGGAGTCTGACCGATAACACAACTGCCTATATTCAGGCTTTTCTGTTATCAGCCAGATCCCAGCTTCTTTTTTCGCTCTTTTAAAGTGTTTCTGCCACTTTCATATTTGCAATCAGTCCCCGCAGCTGAATCAATGAAGAATATCCATCAGTACAGTCATCAATCTTTCCATTTGCCGCAGGATGGAAATAGCGTCCTTCTTTCTCCGCTCTCTTTCCCTCGGCAATTGCTTCTCTCAAAATCTCCCTGTCTTCTATCCGCCTTTCTTCCGGGATTTCATTGATGATGAGCATTGGTGGCTTTACCGTTTCTGTACCGTTTTCTGCCTTTCCCTGCAGTTCAACTTTTTCTCCACAAAATACATAGCCGGTACAGTAATTTCTTTCTGTTCCGATCACCTTCACTCCGTGCGATATCAGCCAATCGATCGTTGCTTTCCGGTCCAGCATATCTTTTGGTCCTGCCGAGATCAGGATCACCGGAATCTGCTGAAGAGCCGGAAGATCCGGGCAGAGTTCTTCTCCTTTGATGTCCCCGATTCCACCCATTCCACAGGTAATTGCAACCGGAATTCCCATTTTCACACAGACCGCCATTGTCCCGGAAGCGGTAAGTGCGCCTGATTGCTTTTCCACTAATGCCTTTTCCAGCAGATCACAGTCAATTCTTGGATAAGCGGATGCCCGGCTTCTAAATTCAAGAAACTCATCGATATCCCCGATCCTAATTTCCCCATGATCAATCCAGGTGATCTTTTTTCCCGGATCTTGCCATTCTTTTTTTATTGTTTCATTTGATACCGATTTTAATCCATGTGTCAATAATGCTGATTCTACTAAATATTCCATCTGTTGTTATTCCACCTTTCTCCTTCTGGATATCAATCCCGTACTTTTTCTCATCATATCATACTTTTACAGCTCAAATTAAAAAACCGGATAAAAATTTGCATTTCTACCCGGTTCCTGTATTATTTCAACAATTGCATCAGCTCTTCAAAAAAGCTTTTTGAGGTTTCTTCTGAAATCGTATAATCTGACGTTATCTCTTTAATGATCTTTTTCAACCATTCGTCCCATTTCATAGTCCACCTTCTTTTCCGCCAAAGGCTTCTATTTTGTATTGTCTACCGCATCCTCCACCAAAGAGTAATCGGCATTATCGCCCACAACATCTGCGTACAGATCATCCAGTGTCGGGTATCCATAATATTTCCATACCATGCTGGAAATACCGTCTGTCTTTGCATCAGTCTTGATCTTAAAGAAATTGCCAGGTGTTCCATAGTCAGACAGATCAATATCTGTATTTCCTTCCCCGTCTGCAAGAATTGTTCCATAATGCATATACCAGTAAACATCATTCACCTTGTCATAAGATCCATCATCATTACTGTACTGATCCCGTACTTTTACATGATAAATAAGATACAGTTCATTTCCATTGCCCACAACAGGCTCCAGCAGATAATCTCCCATATAAGTAAGGCTCTCCAAAGATTCGGAATCTACCCAGCTGCTCTCCACATGATCATTGTATTCCTGTTCCGCCCGGTCCTTCATTTGCTGCATTGTATCATCATCGATGTCACTGGCTGATGTGACATAATACCACAGTCCTTTTACGGTATATTCTTTTTCCCATTTTTCCGGCAGCTTTCCTATGTTGGCGGCATAGCTGTCTGCCATAGATTTATCCAGATATACTTTAATCTTGTCTCCGTTTGCCAATGTTCCATTTGATGCATCTGTCTGAAAATCGGCAGATGTAAGATCAGATCCTGTATAATCAAATGAAACGGCTCCTCCCGGACTTATTCCGTTAAATGATACCTGCAGGTCTTTGAATGCATCAAATGTCTTAACCTCTTCCAGCCCTTTTACTTTATAGGTTTTATTTTTATATTTCAGATTGCATTTCACATATTTTGCATAATCTTTATTGACGTTCCAGCTGTATTTGACTTTGTCTTTGTTGGAAAGATTGCTGTCTGATTTCATTTCCACACTGACATAGGACTGCAGTCCCGCTACCGGTGATATGGAATCTGTATTTTTTCCATACTGTTCTTCAAATTCTTTTGTAAACTTCAGTCTGGAATCATATTTTTTCTGAATCTTCTCCCAGTCGATCTGCGGATATACATTTCCATATCCGTTATATCCTGTTGTTTCAAAGGTAACATACTTGTTCAGATCGATTGTTCTCTTGCACGCGATATCAAAAACCCTGCTGCGATCACTACAACGACAACCGCACATGCCAGACCGATCAGGAACTTGTTCAGTCCTCTTGATTTTTTTAGTGTGAGTGATTTTGTTTCTGCTGTACTTGTTAGCGTCTCTTCTGTATTCCGGGCGACCTCTTCTTTCTGCTCTTCTGCATTCTGGACAGCCTCTTCTTTCTGTTCTGCTACATTTTTAGCAGGTTCTTCCTGTTCCAGTGGTTTT
>ENA-OQHF01002199-OQHF01002199.1-human-gut-metagenome-genome-assembly--contig:-NODE-2199-length-10033-cov-2.160812_pt1 | contig 10033 bp, 12 predicted proteins | sample MGYA00242559_ERZ504709 | MGnify/ENA primary metagenome ERZ504709 (study PRJEB26092, sample SAMD00036203) | human gut metagenome | host: Homo sapiens | study: EMG produced TPA metagenomics assembly of...
TTATTTCACTTTCAAAGAGAAAATATGGTGTAGATAATGAGACAAGCGAGGTGGCATATACTGATAATCAGTGGTCAGAATACCTTAATCTTTGTAAGGAATACAGACAAGATAAATCTGCTCCAACTATAAAGACCAGCTTTCAGGAGGGGAAAGTATGCGGGAAAAGAAAGAACATTCACACCAGAAGTCGAAAAGTCTGGAACAAAGATTACCAGTGTGAGTATTACAGAGGGGTTATAATAGATGGAGAGGACAATATAGTTGAGCGTTGCACAAGAACCCATGCAAGCTATGATGCTGCATTAGACGAGGCGAAGAAGAAAACAATAGTTATTAAAAGAAAATGGGTATTTTACAACGACCTTATGGAATATATACACAATTATGCCGATATTAGATAATAAGAAGCATTTGTAAAAATGTGGTTTCAGGGGGCAGGCATGAATATATCTAATGTAATGGGAAGCGCAGATACCAGTGTTGTTGCGGCTTCTAAAAAGAATAAATGGAAACTGACAGACTCTTTAAAAGATAAAATTGCTGAAATGGCGAAAAAAGATGCACAGAACAATGAATATATGGGAAATGAATTTAAGAGTTTAAGAAAGTCAGAAATAAGCAAGGTTGCGCCAGACAGGGCTGCTTTGATTGGAAAAATTCAGCTATCTGACAGGTTCTGGCAATGCATCTGTCATGAAAGAAGTGCAGGAAGCGGATAAAAGATGGCTGTGCATGTTATTTGGAGAGCCGTATGAGGCAAAGTGTCAGGGAAAAGGCTTTGGTTCAGCAGTTCATGTATATAATGAAGATGGAGAAGAGATACTTACATATACAGGCGGTGTTGGCTGGCAGGCAAAAGAAACAAAGGCGGAGACAAAGGTTAATTCTGCTTTAAAAACAACATATTATGAAGCTTATTCGGCAGAAAGAAAGGCATTAAAGAGCAAAGAAAGTGATAATATAGCAGCAGGAGCAGATAATACATTTGATGCAAGAGCGTAGCTTATTGCAATATCTTCATAAAATATTATCGACATACGCCCATATACACGCTATAATATGTTTGCTTTAATATGTAGATATCACGAGATTAGAATAAGTAACAGAGGAAAATGTTTATGAATTATATTGTTATGGATCTTGAGTGGAATCAGAGTGCCAAGGGAAAACAATTTTCTGAGGATCATTTTCCTTTTGAGATTATACAGATAGGTGCGGCGAAGGTTAATGAGAAGCTTGATATTGTAGATGAGTGGCAGTGTACCATTAAGCCACAGGTGTATACAAAGCTGCAGAATACAGTCAAGAAGATATTAGGGATAACAGAAAATGACCTTGCTAACGGAACTGATTTCGTATCGGGTGTAACTGAATTTCTTGAATGGTGCGGTGAGGATTATACATTTGTTACATGGGGAAGCATGGATATTACTGAATTAAGACGAAATATGAAGTTTTATGATGTTCCGGAGAATTTCCCAAAGCCGCTTCTATACCTTGATCTTCAGAAACTTTACAGTATTAATTTTTCAGATGGCAAGACACGCATGAATCTTAAATCTGCAATTGATGAGCAGGGAATCAAGGGAGATGAGCATTATCATTCAGCAATGAGTGATGCAAGATATACAGCCAAGATAATGAAGAAGCTGGATTTTGACAGAGTTAAGAAGTTCTGCAGTATAGATACATTTACAATTCCAGAGTCAAGAAAGGACGAGGTATATCTTAACTTTGGAACTTATGAGAAGTATATTTCAAAGGGATTTGCGACAAGGGACAAGGCTGCAAGCGACAGAACTGTACGTTCCTGCAAATGCTTTTTATGTGGCAGGACTATGACAAGAACAGTCAAGTGGTTTGCCACTAATTCGAAATGCTATTACGGCTTGTTTACATGTGATGAACACGGACTTATAAAGGGGCGTTTCAGAGTTAAACAGACCGAAGAAGGCAGATATTATGCAGTCAGAATTATGAAGCACACTGATGAAAAGGGTGCACTTAAGATATATGAAAAGCAGATAAAAGAGAGAGAGCACAGACGCAGGCGGCGTCAGGCAGAGAAACTTTCAGAACAGAAATAATGGCATGTCAGAAATCCAACTGACATGCCATTTTAACATATTTAATATCAGAACATTAATCCATATATTACTGCAAGACCAAGAATTACCTGGATAATTGTGAATCTAAAAACAACCTGCGTATCTGACCAGTCTTTATTCTTTCTCATATGGTCGTGGATTGGTGTACGAAGGTTCTTCATTAGGTTGATGTGAAGAAATCTCATGAAAGAAACCTTGATAAGACCAAGTCCGCCATCAAGAATAATTACAAGTGCCATTGGAATATAAAGCAGCGGTGCATGGAGCTTGAGGAATGTAAATGCTATAAATATTCCTATTGCTCTAGAACCTGCGTCACCCATAAGAAGCTTGCTTGGTGATGCATTGAACCACAGGTAGCCGAGGATACACACAATCATAATAAGAACGGTGTGTCTGTAAGCTGATTCAATATTAAATGACTTAAAAAAGAACATACACTGAGGCAAGTGTTTACAACAGAGAGTGTACCGCATAAGCCGTCAACACCATCTGAACAGTTAGTAACATTGATACTTACCCATATAAGTATAATAATAAGTATTGCATATATAATTGGATTAAGAGTTACTGTCTTTCCAAAGAATGCAAGGTCAAATGTGTTAGGGTTGTAATGCAGGTAAGTAACTGCCGCCATAACTGATATTGCAAGGTCAATAAGACCTTTCTTTAAATTACCCCATGGTGATGAAGCACTGTCATCAAGGTATCCGCTGAGCATTGCGGCAAGCACAAGTATAAGATAAATGATAAGTTCGGCACTTAAGTTTACGAATAATGCACATGTGACTGTGAATGTAAGAATGAAAATCATGCCGGCGCCTCTTGGTTTTCCAACTGATTTACTTCCGTTGATAGCATAAGCTCTTCCGGCATCTCTTGGAAGAAGATTCTTGCCAAGAGCAATTGCAGCTATTGTAAATGCGAAAGCAAACAGGATGCTGACAAATGCCATTATGTTAGTGAAACTTTCGTTAACAATATAGTATATCATAAGAATTTAATACTCCTTTTCATCTTTCTAACTTATATAAAGCATTTATTTCAATGCGATTTACAGTATAACATAATATATGTGAAATGAACATTTTTTTGCTAATGAAATGTAGTAATTAATTTGCTAATGTGGTAATATACTATTAATTAGTGGGATATCTGAGGGGACCCATAAGTGTCGTGTAGGATAATAATAATATAATGGAGGATTTTATGAAGAATATGCAAAAATACGAGCAGCTGGCAATCACAGAACTGGATGCATATCTTTTTGGACAGGGAACTCATTATGAGATATATAACAAAATGGGTGCGCATGTTGGAGTAAAAGACGGAAAATGAAGGTGTGTATTTTGCTGTGTGGGCACCTGCTGCAAGAGAAGTCTATGTTATAGGTGAGTTTAATAACTGGAATGCATATGGTTATGATATGAAGAAGATTTCAGATGGTGGAATATATGATTTGTTCATACCGGGAGCTAAAGCAGGGGATATGTATAAGTTCCTTATTATTTCCCAGAGTGGAGAGGCTCTTTACAAGGCAGATCCATATGCTAATCAGGCACAGTTAAGACCAGAGACAGCATCAATAGTTGCCGATCTTTCAGGTTATGAATGGAAAGATTCTGAATGGGTTGAGAAGAAGAAGACGGAGAATCATCTTAAAGCTCCTCTTTCTATATATGAATGTCATCTTGGCTCATGGAAGAAGAAAGATGATGGAACAGAGGACGGATTCTATACATATAGAGAATTGGCACCTGAGCTTGCAAAATATGTTTCAGATATGGGATATACACATATTGAACTTATGGGAATTGCAGAGTATCCATATGATGGATCATGGGGATATCAGGTGACTGGTTATTATGCACCTACAGCAAGATACGGAACACCTAAGGATTTCATGTATTTTGTAGATTATATGCATGAAAAAGGAATTGGTGTAATTCTTGACTGGGTACCGGCACATTTTCCAAAGGATGCACATGGACTTGCTAATTTCGATGGAAGCTGTGTATATGAGTATGCAGACCCTAGAAAGGGAGAGCATCCTGACTGGGGAACGAAGGTATTTGATTATTCCAAGAATGAAGTGGCTAACTTCCTTATTGCTAATGGAATGTTCTGGGTGGACAAGTTCCATATTGATGGTTTAAGAGTTGATGCTGTTGCTTCAATGCTGTATCTGGATTACGGAAGGACAGAAGGAAACTGGGTTCCTAACAAATATGGTGACAACGGTAATCTCGAAGCAATCAGCTTTTTAAAGCATTTTAACAGCATGTTAAAGAAGAGATTCCCACAGGCAATAACTATAGCTGAGGAGTCAACAGCATGGCCTATGGTAAGTGGTGATCCTGACAATGGGGAATGTCTTGGCTTTACATTTAAGTGGAATATGGGCTGGATGCATGATTTCCTTGAATATATGAAGCTTGATCCATATTTTAGAAAGTTTAATCATAGCAAGATGACATTTTCATTGATGTATGCTTACAGCGAGAATTTCATTCTTGTGCTTTCACATGATGAGGTTGTACATCTTAAGTGTTCTATGCTTGGTAAAATGCCTGGTGACAGGGAGGACAAGTTCAAGAATCTTAAGCTGGCATATGCATATATGTGTGGACATCCTGGTAAGAAGCTTTTATTCATGGGACAGGAATTTGGTCAGTGGAATGAGTGGAGTGAGAAGCGTGCTCTTGACTGGTATCTGTTAGAGGATGAAAGTCATACAGAACTTAAGGATTTTACGAAAAAGTGTCTGAAGCTTAATAAGAATTATCCATGTCTGTATGCTACTGATTACAGCAGTGAAGGATTCAGATGGATTAATGCCAATGATAAAGATAATAGCGTTTTATCATTTATGAGAATCAGTCCGGATGGAAAGAAGAATCTTCTCTTTGTACTTAATTTTACACCAGTTGAAAGAGACAGCTTCAGAATAGGAGTTCCGTTCAAGACTAAGTATAAGCTGGTTCTTGGAGATAATGAAGCTGACCAGAAGAAGACTCTTACAGCCGTTAAGGGAGATTGTGATGGATATCCGCAGTCATTGCTTATTGACTTACATAAGTATGGAATAGCTGTGTATGAGTTTAACGGTGATGTTTCTAAGGTTCATGCTACGAAGATATAGGAGAATAATATAGAGAAAGGGAGCTGGTTTGGATTTTTATTAATTCTGAATCAGCTTCCTTTTTATTTGCTATAATATATGTCTCAATTATCCCACCATATCTGCCGAAATATTTATTATATGACAATGAGTGATTGTTTCAGATAGTAAATAAGAAAGGCAGCAGAATATGACATATACAGTTTCAGGCGCGAATTTTAATAAAGATGTTGCGGCACAGGGAACATCTATTAATTATAAAGAAAATAAGGCGGTTAAAAGTGAAGGTGTGGCAGGCTCATTTGCAGGAGTGGTAATCTCTGGCAGTGTGACAGCTGCAAATGACAATACATATGAGGGACTTCTTAAGGAGGCAGATGATGTAAAGAGCCAGATTATGGCGAGTGCTTCCAGTGCAAAGATAAGCCTTAAGGCATTGATGATGAAGTTATCAGGTGCTGATGCGGTAAAGCTAGATGAGGACGGCTTTAATCTTGACAGATGCTACACCAGATGATATGGTTAATATTATTGAGAAAATTAAGATTGAACTTGCGATGCACTCTGATGATTATGTTAATTATGGCACAGCAGTTTCCAAGGATAAGATTGAGAGTGTGACTGGAAGTGCAGCAACAGCGGCAAGTGTCGAGAGCCGTATGCAGGGAGCAGATATAGCTGTCAATGATGAAAGTGTTGCTGAGGTTAAAGGCACACTTGAAAAGAGTAAAGAGTTAAAGCCATTATCAGAGAACACAAAGAATTACATGGTTGCTAATCGCATAGAGCCTTCAATTGCTGGAATATATCAGGCACAGGCGGCAACCTCATCAAGTATCAGTGCGGATGGCGTTACAATAGGAAAGTGCGCAGATGCAATATCTGACGCTGATTTTGAAGCTTTAAGGCCGGGAATTGAGAAGATAATTGCTTCGTCAGGTCTTGAGGTTAATGATAATACACTTGCGGATGCAAGAGCATTTATTAATGCACAGATTCCTGTTACTAAAGAAAATCTTGAATATAAAGCACAGCTTGATTCGATAGACATTGATATGATACAGGCTGATTCAGAGGAACTGCTTAATAAAATATTTGATAATATGAAGCTTGGAGGCAAGGCAGAGAATACGCTCGTTACAGGTTCGCCAGTTGATGATATAAGGACAGCTCTTGATACTATTAACAGGGCAGAGTATTCAGATGTTGCAAATGTGGTATCAAAAGGGGGAAACATTTACAATAGCAAGCCTTAAGCTGGAGATGGATGCAAGAAGCTTCAGAATTGAATACAGTGCAGCATCAGTAAGCACAGGAAATAGTGAAGTTAGAAATCAGGCATCTGATGTACAGCAGGCAGCAGATAAGGCGTATGACACGCTGTAACAGCAAGGGTTCTTATGAGTGCGAATGCGTCCATATATCTCGTTAAGAATAACATTTCTATTCTACAACTCCGATAGATGAGCTTAATTCAATGCTTATGGAATATGAACAGGCGGATGAAATGTATGAAGAGCGCAGATTGCATATACAGATGTTCTTGAAGCAAGAAAGACATTGAATGAGATAGTAAGAAATCCTGCGCGTGTATTTGCCAGTATGTTTGACAAGATGAATGAAACTTATGAGGCAGTCGGAACTCAGATAAGAGGCGATTTAGGTGATTCATTAAAGAAGGCAGTACAGGGAAGTGCGGATGATATTATTAGGGAGCTTGGACTTGAGGGAACTGATGAGGACAAGGAAGCAATAAAGGTACTGGCTGCTAATAACATGGATATGACAAAGGAAAATGTAGAGATAGTCAAATCTGTTAATGCAATGATTAATAATCTTATTAAGAATATGAAACCGGAGACAGTTCTTAATATGATAAAAGACGGAGTAAATCCAATGAATGCTTCAATTGAGGAAGTCAACGAATATCTTACAGAGGCTAATGATAAAGCATCTAAGGATAATGAGGAGAAGTTTTCAAAGTTTCTTTATAAGCTTGACCGTACCAATGGTATTACTAAAGAGCAGAGAAAGCAGTTTATAGGAATATACCAGATGATGAATATATTCACCAGAGATGCCGGAGTGGCAGCAGGTGCGCTGATTAAGCAGGGAGCTGAGGTCACTATGAATAATCTTATGACTGCATATAATTCAAGAAAGCATTATGACATGGACGCTGTTATTGATGAGAATACAGGAATGGCAGAGGTAAGCGGAATTGCTAACTATTACAGTGCATTATTTATGGCAAATGGTGGATTAGTTACCCCGAATACATTAAAGAATGTGGATAACTCATCCGGAATCGGAGAACAGTCCGTTGAAATGTTTATTGAACAGTTAGAGGATAACTATGATGCGGCAGCCGAGGAACAATATTATGAGGAATATCTTAAGGAACAGCAGGCAGCAGTGCAGGCAGGAGCTGATATATTGAGGCAGATAAGAAATGCAGATACAGAAATAAACAGTGGTAACATACAGGCTGTTAAAGCATTTTTAGAATCCGGACAGTTCCCGGATATCAGAGGTGTTAAGACAACACGTGATTATGCAAGGGATTCGATTGAAAAAATCGGACATAAAGAAAAACTGTCACTTATGTATGAAGAAATGAAAGATGAGACAGAGGAAGAACTTCAGGAGGTTCTTTCCAAAGCAGGAGACCTTGATACACAGATAGATGTCAATTACGAGGGATTTCTGGATTTAAGACTTAAGGACAGAACAATCGGATATATTAAGAATCTGGCATTAAGGCATGATTACAGAATACCGTATATAACAGACTCAGGAAGTACAGGTATGCTGAAGCTTACTTTGGTTCAGGATGACGACAATAAAGGTCGTATATCTGTAAACATGCTAAGCAGCGTATTAGGAAAAGTTTCTGTTGAGGCTAAGGCTGACAGAGAAAGTCTTGGTATGTACATTGTCAGTGACACAGCAGTTTCAGATGAAGGAAGCCAGCTTCTTGAGGATATGGAAGAAAATTTAAAAGAAGGATTTGGATTTACAAATGTGACCGTCAACATTACAAAATCGTCAGACGTGCCATATGTGACTTATGAAGCAGCGGCTGACAGTGTGGCAACAGATAAGCTGTATGAAATTGCAGCACAGATTGTAAAACTGCTTGCAGGCTAAAGATTTGCACAGAAAGTCCGATATATAGAGCATGAACAGGTAAATTGGACAGACAGAAAGGTTAAGATATGAGAATAGGAACTAATGTGGCAGCGATTGTTGCCAACAATGCATTACAGAAATCACAGAATAATCTGTCAACATCAATTGAAAGATTATCATCAGGATACAAGATAAATGGCTCTAAGGACGATGCTGCAGGATGTGCTATTTCTGAAAAGATGAGAGCACAGATAAGAGGTCTTAGTCAGGCCCAGAATAATACAGCTGATGGAGTTTCTGTTTTAAATACAGCAGAAGGTGCAATTACAGAAATCCAGAGTATGCATCACAAGATTAAAGGAACTTAGCGTTCAGGCTGCTAATGATGTTAATTCAGATGATGAAAGAGAAGCTATACAGAAAGAGATAGAACAGATTATAACGAGATTGACAGAATATCTGATCAGACAGAATTCAATACACAGTCTCTTATTAACGGTAATCTTTCAAGAAGAGTATATTCAGACCTTCAGGGAGTTAATCAGCTTTCTGTATCTGACAGCTATACAGCAGGTGTATATGGAATAACTGTTACTGAGGACGCAAGACAGGCTATAGCGGTAGGAGCAGGAAGTATTACTATGTCATCAACAGCTTCTATAACAAAAGAACAGGAAGGAACAATAAGCATAAACGGTTACAAGATAAGCATTTCCGAAGGTGATACACTTGATAAGGTGATGGGAAAGATTATTGACGGAGTTAACATCACAGGTGGTTCTGCATTTACAGTTAAAGACCTTAATAATGATACAGCAGCTAATGGTACTGATTATGCAGGTTATGTGCCAACAGCCGATTATGCTGGTTCAACACTTGTTATTATGACTAACCAGTATGGAAGCGACCAGAAGATGAATATAACATGCGATAATGCAGAGCTTGCAGATATTTTGGGAATACCACAGGCAGCAACACAAGATGGTATATATGTAGAAGGAAGCGATGTTAAGGCAGAGATTGCTACAGGAGATGATGGAAAGCGAATTGGTTTTGCTGATTCGGCAATTCTTTCAACAAAGGGAACTGTAATTACAGTAACAGATGTTAATAACAAAGAGTTTTCAATGGATGTTCCAGGTAATGCGGCAGGTACTGTATTTGACGATAGTAACAATGATGGACAGTCAGCTGCAGGTGCAGGTACAGCGAGAACTATAAGTCAGGAAGTCACAGACGTTGGAACTATGAGCATACATGTAGGTGCTAATCAGGATCAGGTTATTGTTATTGATATTCCGGCAATAACAACGTATTCACTTGGCACGGAGCATATGAATGTCATGACTCAGTATACAGCATCAAGGGCGATATCTACTGTAGATGAAGCTATTAATAAGACTAATAAAATACGTTCAAGAATCGGTGCATACGAGAACAGATTTGATCATACAACTAATAACCTTGAGGTTTCAAGTGAGAACCTTACCAAGTCATTATCAACAATGATAGATACTGATATGTCAGAAGAGATGACTACTTATACTTCTGAAACAGTTCTTACACAGGCAGCTACGTCAATACTTGCACAGGCTAATGAAAGACCTTCACAGGTATTACAGTTATTACAGTAGTTTAAGATTCAATGGTTATATAGGAAAGGGATGCT
>ENA-OQHF01002201-OQHF01002201.1-human-gut-metagenome-genome-assembly--contig:-NODE-2201-length-10026-cov-4.660471_pt1 | contig 10026 bp, 8 predicted proteins | sample MGYA00242559_ERZ504709 | MGnify/ENA primary metagenome ERZ504709 (study PRJEB26092, sample SAMD00036203) | human gut metagenome | host: Homo sapiens | study: EMG produced TPA metagenomics assembly of...
AGGTAGCCCGGCCGTCCTATATAAATAGGGTAAGTAACCTGCCCCTCCGGGTTGTCCATTCTTTGTTCAATCAATTTTAGGAGGGATTCTTATGGACAAAGTCAATGGAAAGCTGACAGTATTTTTTTGAAGAGCCGTTTTGGGTGGGAATCTTTGAACGCATCGAAGATGGTAAACTATCTGTGGCAAAGGTAACATTTGGTGCAGAGCCAAAAGATTATGAAGTACAGGAATATATTCAAAAGTGGTACTTCAGTTTGAAATTCAGTCCGGTTGTTGAAACTGTTGTAAAGGATATCAAAAGAAATCCGAAACGGATGCAGCGGGAAGCAAAGAAGCAGATGCTGGAAATAGGCATTGGTACAAAATCGCAACAGGCGTTGAAATTACAGCAGGAACAGAACAAGCAGGAACGCAAAGAGAAAAGCCGCAAGAGAAAAGAGGCAGAAGAGCAGCGCATGTTTGAACTGAAACGGCGCAAGAAAAGAGAAAAGCATAAGGGACATTAAAGTCCCTTGGGCTTTTACTCAAATCGAAAAGTGTTGAATAAAGATTTCGGGAGGTGTTTCTATGAAGAAAAAAGTACTTGCAATTATGTTAGTTGCCGTATCAATCATGTTGATTTCAGCGTGCGGAAAAAAAGAAAAATTGTACGAAATTCCTGATTTATCGCAGTATAAGACAGATTATGTAGGAGATTCTTCAAATGTTATAAACATTGTAAGCGGTCAAGAGTATCCAGAGGGATACTCATATGACAGTATAGAGATACAGTCTGAAACAGAGCCTTATGGATTAACAGTTTTTCTAAAAGATGAGCCGTCGGCAGTCAAACTTGAAGATGAATTGCAGGTTAATGCAGATATGACATTTGACTTGATTGGTAATTTGGGAACAATTGATTATAAAACAGCAGATAGCAAAGAAATTATTGCATCATATGAACGGTGATATATTTTTAGTCAACTTTTAGACAATTTGAAGAGCGGAATATAAAAAGGCGTATGGAAGTTTTAAATCCATACGCTTTTTTGAAAAAAATTTATTTTTGAACAAGAGATTTGTAAGAACATATTATCTATTCAAAGACGGTTACAATTCTATATCATAGAGACCGTTTCAAGTTTTGTGTAAACGTTAAAAACTGATATAAGATTTGTGAATAGTTACAAATGGGCAGAGCCGATTTTCCGGATTCTGCCCATATCTGCATTATACAGGAGTTTTTTGGCATGTCAATAAAACCTGCCTAAAACAAGCTGTTTTTACAGGTTGTGTCCGATTAGACGTTCTTCAAAATAGATTTCCAGCTGGGAATGAATCTGCCCCCAGTCCTGCCTGTGTCCGGTCCATTTTTTCGTGATATCCATAGTTGCCAGATACAGCATTTTTAAAAGGCTATCATCTGACGGAAAAACTGTCTTGCTTTTGGTCACTTTCCGAAGCTGACGGTTGAATCCTTCAATGGCATTTGTGGTATAAATCAAACGTCTTACAGCTTCTGGATACTTGAAATAAGTGGACAGTGTTGCCCAGTTATCATGCCAGGATTTATAGATTTTCGGGTACTTGGAATCCCATTTATCTTTGAACAATTCTAACTCATTTAAAGCTGTTTCTTCCGTTGGAGCCGCATATACAAGCTTCAGATCAGCCATCAGTTTTTTGATATCTTTGTAGGAGACAAACTTCGTTGAATTGCGGATCTGGTGAATGATACACTGCTGAATCTCTGTTTTTGGATAAACCGCCTCGATTGCCTGTGGAAATCCATTTAAACCATCAACGCATGCAATCAGGATATCCTCAACGCCTCTGTTTTTTAATCCATTCATGATAGAAAGCCAGAACTTTGCACTTTCGTTTTCCCCAACATACATTCCAAGGACATCTTTTTTTCCATTCATGTCGATACCAAGAGCAATGTAAACCGCACGTTTTACAATACGTCCTTCACTGCGGACATGATAATGGATTGCATCCATAAATACTACAGCATACACTTCTTCCAGAGGGCGTTCCTGCCATTCTTTTACAATCGGCAGGATTTTATCTGTGATCCTGCTGATTGTACTGTCAGAAATATCAATATCGTATAATTCACGCATGTGGGATTCAATGTCTCCGGTTGTCATTCCCTTGGCATACATGGAAAGTATTTTTTCTTCCATGTCCTGAGTTACGGTATTTTGATATTTTTTAATCAGCTGTGGTTCATAATCACCGTTACGATCCCTTGGAATCGCCACATCCATATCTCCATAACTGGTGTGCATGGTTTTGCTGGAATGACCGTTTCTGCTGTTGTCTGTTTCTTTGTTACGATAATCATACTTGGAATATCCTAATTCCTCATCCAGTTCTTCATCCAAAGCACCTTCCAAAAGGACAGACATCATGTCACGCATGATGCTATTTACATCGGTACCATCTTTGATGCTGATATCATTATTTTTCAGATAGTCACGCATCATTTCTCTCATTGCTGCTTTTTGTGGGCTGTCTTTTCTTCTTGCCATAAAAATAACCTCCAAACTGAGTAATTTTATCTTACATCAGTTTGGAGGTTTACACAAACTTTGGGATACTCCCACATCCTGATACCGCACCTCTTTTAATTTTTCATAGTAGAATTTTTCATGTGCTTCACTGATAAATACAATTTCCTGTTTCTTTGTGTTTTTTGCTCCTAACGCTGTGTTGTTCATGTTCTTTTCCTCCTTGATGTCAAACGGATATTCGCAATCCGCTTTGCTACTTGCTCATAACACTATCTGTTGCTGCCGCACCATATAGTGTTAAATAATTGACTATAACAGAAAAGGACGAACTCATCTTCTAAAATGAATTCGTCCTTTCAGGCACAGTTATTAGGTTGTTTCAATACATCTCACAGGTTATTCCGTATTATTGGGTAATTTTTTGATGTACTAACCCTCATTTGATGTACTATTTCAGGAAGAAAAACCCTTTTATTCTTCTGCAAAAAGTTTCTGCTTCCGCTCAATCATCTCATCAATTCTCTCGATATACTGCCCGACATCCTTGACATTCTCGCATCGTTCGATCCGATGAGTGCCGTCCGGATTTGGTTCTGTCCAGACACGTTTTGTGGAAGCTCCGGCTCCGCAAGCTACGATGGTCTGTTTCTCTTCCATGATCAGAATATTATAAACTCCCGCTTTTCCTTCTTTCGCATAACCGACATTCTCAAGGTTTCCCGCCATTCCCTTCTGGCGGTATAGATAATAAGGGAACAGGTCCATCTTCTTCGCATAGGAAGCGGTCAGGTCCATATGTTCCTGCGTGTTGACCATCTTATAATCTTTATAGTCTTCCTTGAACATATTTAAGCGCGCCGCGCGTTTTAGTGCCAGAGAGTGAACAGTCAGATTGTCCGGTTTTAACTGCATGATCTGCTCTAATGTATCGCGTACGTCCTCTAAAGATTCTTCCGGCAGTCCCATAATGAGATCCATATTAATATCATCAAATCCAAGTTCTCTTGCGATCTTAAAACTTTCCACAGTCTGTTCTACCGAATGGCGCCTTCCGATCAGGTCGAGCGTTCTCTGCTGCATGGTCTGCGGATTGATGGAAATTCGTGTGATTCCCCATTTGCGCAGCACCTCTAATTTTTCTCTTGTGATGCTGTCCGGTCTGCCGGCTTCCACGGTAAACTCAAGGCAGTCTGACAAATCAAAACTACATTTAATTTTACGGATCAGACGGTCTAACTGATAAGGCTCTAATGTTGTCGGCGTTCCGCCACCGATATAAATGGAATTTAAATGCTTGTGATAAAACTTTGCCGCCGTATAATCAATCTCTTTTTCCAGTGCATCTAAATAAGCATCCACACGGTTCTTCCAGCTTACAAGCGGATATGATGTAAACGAGCAGTACAGGCAGGTCGTCGGACAGAACGGGATTCCGATATAAAGACTGTATCCATTGTCATAATCAATTTTCTTTAAGATCGCATTTTCTCGTTCTGCAATATCGGTTGCAAGTTCAATCTTCTCATCGGAAGCAAAATAGGTATCCTTCATATACCGGTAGATCTCCTCCCGGCTTTTTCCTTCCTCCAGCAATTTCATAGGAATCTTCGTTGGACGGATTCCGGTCAGGTTTCCCCATGGAAGTGTTCGTTTCGTATAATCACAGAGCATACGGTACAGCATCTGCTTCAGCTGATTTTTCGTCCGCACGCGATCCGAAAAATCTACCTGAATTGTCTCACCCGGTATCTCTTTTACTTCTTCCTGACCCGGTTTTTCATTTGCCTGCGCATCCTCATTTGCATGCACGATCTCCTGCCATGTGATCTGAATCGTATCTTCCCCGTAGTTTACCTGCATGCGGATATCGATTTTTTCATCATATTCTTTTTTTTCTGCCGACACACCCACATACTGTTCCGGGAAAAATGCCTTGATCAGAGAATGAATATCATATTCAAATTCCGGTTTATTTAATAAAACTTCTATCATCCCAAAACCTCTCACTTACAGATACGGATTATACATCCGCTCTGTCCCAATCGTTGTAATATCATTGTGTCCGGTGTACACGGTCGTTTCATCCGGAAGCGGCAGAAGTTTCTCCTTAATGGAGCGGATGATCTGTGCTGCACTGCCCTTTGGGAAAATCGGTGCGTCCCACCGATGTGCAAAAGAGGGTGTCCCCGGAAAAAACTACATTCTGATACGGGAAATAATAGCAGCAGCCACCCACCGTATGTCCCGGTGTATGGAATACACGGATATGAAAACCGGCAAGGTCGATCTCCTGCTCATTCTTCAAAAATACATCCGCATGATAGGTCTTTTGTACACCTTCCCAGCCGCTTAAATTGAGAGACGGCGTATCTAAGGTCTCTTTTTCATGCTCCTCGGCATATATTTTGATATCAAAATGTTTTGCAAGTTCCTCCGCTCCACCCGCATGGTCAAAATGTCCATGTGTCAGCAAAATTGCGATCGGTGTCAGCTTTTCCTGACGAATCTTCTTGGCAAGTTGATCTGCACTTGCCCCCGGATCGATAACCAGTACTTCTTTTGTGTCATCGTTGATCGCAAAATAACAGTTTGTCTGTACCGGACCAACTACATATTGTTCTACTTTCAGTGGTGCCATATTTTCCCCTTTCCTGTCTGACAAAATCTTTTTCTTTACGAAAAACTGGCTGCCCATCTGGATGCGGTTCATGTTTCCCACAACCTTCTGACAACCAGTTCTTTTAGCCCGTCGTTCTCTCTATATCAATGATACTCTCGATCTGCCGCAGTCTCTCCACAACGCTTGTAAGTTCTTCTCTGCCCTTCGTGCTGAAAGATACATCGATTGTTGCAATTCCCTGCTTGCTTGTTTTGGAGTGAATCGAATCAATATCGATCTCACGCTCTGTAAATACCCTTTGTGATATCCACGAGAAGACCGGTTCGGTTATTGCCGTAGATCTTGATCTCTGCACGGTACAGGCCACTGCTGCCGGACTCTTCATCATGCTGCCACTCGGCATCGATCAGACGCTCACGCTCCATATCAGACAGATTGATAATGTTGATACAGTCTGTTCTATGGATGGAAACACCTCGGCCTCTGGTTACAAATCCAACGATCTCGTCTCCCGGTACCGGACTGCAGCACTTTGAAAAATGCACTGCCACATCATAAAGTCCTTTTACAATGATACCGCTCTTGGAATGTTTCTGTACGACCTTATCTTTATTCTCGGCAATGGTCTCAAGCACTTCATCATCCGTGATACACGCAAGATGGTCTTTTTTGTATTCCTCATACATGCGGTTTACGATCTGACCTTCTTTTAAACCACCATGTCCGATCGTTGCAAGGCAGGAATTCCAGTCATGGAAACCATATTTTCTTAAAATTTTCTCCTGATATTCCGGCTTATTGATATCCGGGAAATTGATTCCCTTGGATTTTGCCGATGCGATCAAAAGTTCCTTGCCGTGTGTAATATTTTCTTCTTTTAACTCACTGCGGAACCACTGATTGATCTTATTTTTTGCCTGTGTACTCTTTACAATTTTTAACCAGTCACGGCTTGGTCCTTTGGAATTCTGGGAAGTGATTACTTCCACACGGTCACCGTTCTGGATGATGTAGTCGATTGGAACCAGTTTTCCGTTGACTTTTGCACCGATCATCTTATTGCCGACCGCGGAATGAATACTGTAAGCAAAGTCGATCGGCGTGGAACCGGTCGGAAGATTCTTGACATCTCCGGTCGGTGTAAAACAGAATACCGTATCGGAAAACAGGTCAAGATCGCTCTTTAGCAGGCTCATGAACTCTTTATTATCTGACATGTCGCGCTGCCACTCTAAGATCTGACGGAGCCAGCTCAGCTTTTCCTCTTCGGTAACGGTCATTGGCTGTGACACACCGCCATTGTTACTTGCCTCTTTGTACTTCCAATGGGCAGCGATACCATATTCAGCCGTACGATGCATCTCAAAGGTACGGATCTGTATCTCAAACGGCTGACCGGTCGGTCCGATCAGAGTCGTATGGAGTGACTGGTACATGTTCGGCTTAGGCATCGCAATGTAGTCTTTAAACCGTCCCGGAATCGGCTTATACATCTCATGAATCACACCGAGTGCTGCATAACAGTCCTTGACGGAATCCACGATGATGCGGATGGCAAACAGATCATAAATCTGGTCTAATGTCTTGTGCTGATTGACCATTTTTTTGTAAATACTGAAGAAATGTTTTGCACGTCCGTCAACCTGTGCAGGAATTCCTGCATCTTTGATGTGCTGACGCACTTCTTCCACCAGTTTCTGTACATATTCGTCCCTGACACTCTTGCGCTGTGCGATCTGATGTACCAGATCATAATAGGCATCCGGCTCTAAATACTTGAGTGAGAGATCGTCCAGCTCGATCTTGATCTTGGAAATACCAAGACGCTGTGCGATTGGTGCGTAAATATCCATCGTTTCACGCGCTTTTTCCTTCTGCTTCTCAGGTGTCATGTATTTGAGCGTACGCATATTGTGAAGACGATCCGCAAGCTTGATCAGGATAACACGGATATCCTTTGCCATTGCAAGGAACATCTTACGAAGATTCTCTGCCTGAACCTCCACTTTATCCGCATCATAAGAGAGCTGTCCTAATTTGGTAACACCATCTACCAGAAGAGCAACCTCATCTCCAAACTCCTGTGCAATCTGTTCATCCGTCATAACAGTATCTTCCACAACATCATGTAAAAGTCCTGCAACGATCGTCTCCTTATCCAGCTCTAACTCCGCTAAAATAATCGCAACACACAATGGATGGATGATATATGGCTCGCCGGACTTTCTTGCCTGTCCCTCATGTGCATCCCTCGCAACATGATATGCTTTCTCGATCAGCGATATATCTGTCGATGGATGATACTTTCGCACGCTGGCGATCAGTTCGTCATATAGTTTTTCCGGACTCTCAAACTCTTTCATCGGCTTGATGTTATCGTCCTCTTCTTTTACTTTTTTTTGCAGATCCAGTGATTCTGATGAAAAATCCGCCATGTGCCTCACCCACTTTATCCCTTTTTTTAGTAGTTTATATTATATTTTATTTTTATGGAAAATGCAACGTTTATTGATGATATCATGCCCCGCTTTTGCTTATGGTATAGCGTTTCATGCATTTTCCGTCCAGATCCATTTCCTCCCGGAACATAAATCCCAGTTTTTCTGCCAGACATTCCGATGCTTTATTTCCTTTCTGGATCAGACAGTTTAATTTATCGAATTCAAGAAAATTCCATGCGTAACCGATCACAGCAAGACAGACCTCTGTTGCATATCCTTTTCTCTGATACGATACGTCGATCATATATCCAAGTTCCGGCTCACCTTCACACACCTCACGATTCTCGATCCCGACCCGCCCGATCAGTTTTCCCGTCGCCTTTTCGATCACGACCCACATGCCGTACCCATAAAGGCGGTACATATAGTTAATATACGACCGCTGATACTCTTTTTCCTTTTCGTATTCATACAGCGGGTCTAAATATTCCGTCATTCCCTCCCCGGCATACAGTGCAAACAGGCTGTCTAAATCATCCAGCGTGATCTCCCGCACGATGCAGCGTTCTGTCGTGACGATCGTCCACGGAATACCATGTTTACGTTCATACGCACGAAGCAGAAACGTTTCATCCACTTCCTCAAGACCTTCGATTAACATAACCGCAGCCTGCATTCCCTGTTCTTCGATTCCCTCCGTCACTTCATCTGTGCTGTCATTACAATTCACGTTCTGACTACCAATTTCTGTAATCACATCGTCCGGTACTTCTCCTGTGCTCTCATTCTCTGCTCCGCCCGGTCCGATATATCCCAGCGTTGCCATTCCAAGCTGATCCATATTAGAAATAATGTGCCCATCTGTAGAGATGAGCACACTTTCTTCTGGCGGGAACAGAGAAAACTCTGCTCTGCGATTGGCATTATTTTTCCCTGTTACCACCAGTTTCAGATCCGGTTCCGGTCTGATATTCTGTTTTAAATAATCCAGTTCCCGCTCCGGGAGTCTGTCTGCTATTATAAATCTTAATTCCGGCATCGTATTTCACATTACCTCAATCGCTTATTCTAAGGTATCCTCTTCTGTATCCGGTTCCGGCACGACCGGATCTGTGGCATAATCATATTTGATATCATCATATCCCCATCCGGCAATGATATCTTTTGGTTTGCCATCTACCATAACTGTTTTATAGGTCGTTATTCTTACAAAATAGCGTTTGCCCTTGGTAAGTCCCTTGATCGTATATTTTAATTTATTGCTGTTTTTGATCTTGATCAGATGGATATCTTTTTCCGGTGTCGAATAAAAACCACCTTCTCCATCCGTATACTGGATCATATAACCGGTAATCTGCTCTTTGGTCTTCTTTGGTACATTCCAGCTTACCGTAGCAGAATTTGACGTCATCACCAGATCATTCAGCATTGCATTCTGCGGTGCGATCGTAAACTCCCGGATGATCGTTCCGCGGAAATCACCTTTTAATTTAATCTGAATACGATGTACTCCGATACTCCTGCAGTCTGTCAGATATTTTACGGAATAATTCTTTTTCGGAACCGTCTTTCCGGTATAATTACGTTTTACCGTTACTGCAGGTTTATGTTTCTTTCCGTCGTAGACATAAGTTGTCTCTCTCTGCCAGTTATCATCCGCAAGACACACATACAGGCTGGTTGACTGTACTAGCGGCCATTTGTTTTTGATGGAACGGTTATTTTTAAAAGTAGACTTTTTAATTCCAGGAATCTGTGTCCATGAACTTAAGTCTGTATAGGAGAGAAGATTCTTCGTCTTATCCAAAGACTCCTTTGAATCGATCACTTTAAATGTATTATATATTTTACGCTCTCTGCCATTGATATCGCGAAGTCCCCAGTAAAAGCCCTGATCCACATCCGACTGCGGTTCGGTATCTCTCGCATAGATAAAGGATTCGATCATCTTATTGCCTTCGCTGATATAGTAAGCATACGCATATGTTGCTGCCTGCAGCTCTTCTCCCTGTGTCGAATTGAACGCCTGCTCTGCAAGCATGATCGTTGCATCTTTGCCGATCTTCTTTTTTACATATTCCGTCAGGACAGAAATATTTTTCATGGTAATGATCGTGGAATCCACACCACTGCCTGCTAAAGAGTCATCCCAGAATTTTGGCTCCACAAGTCCCTGTGAATATGCATGATATGCAATGTTTGGACAGATCTTACCCTGCGCTTTCAGTTTCGAATAAAATGTGTCCAGTGTCTTCTTCGTCGAGAAAAAGCTGTTTCCGCCTCCATCGACATCCTGATTCCAGTTATAATCAAGGCTGATATATACCTTTGAATGGCTGCTGACACTCTTTGTGGCATTATATGCAATGCGGAATGCCCGCGCATAATCATCCATATACGCACTTAAACTTTTTCCGCCCGCATAGTTCCAGTCATAAGGGCTGTCAACCTCATTTCCTAAGAT
>ENA-OQHF01002202-OQHF01002202.1-human-gut-metagenome-genome-assembly--contig:-NODE-2202-length-10026-cov-1.951308_pt1 | contig 10026 bp, 5 predicted proteins | sample MGYA00242559_ERZ504709 | MGnify/ENA primary metagenome ERZ504709 (study PRJEB26092, sample SAMD00036203) | human gut metagenome | host: Homo sapiens | study: EMG produced TPA metagenomics assembly of...
CCTCTTCCACATCCAGTCCATGATAAATCCGCAGGGCGCTTGGCATACCAACCAGCATCTTGTGATCTGAATTCAGTTTTTTCAGATCTTTACCGGCCTGCCGCGGCGGCTCCATCAACAAGACTCTGCCCTGGTCCATGATCAGCGCCTGATCTGCCACCGGGAAAACATCCTCCAGACGATGCTCTGTCATAATGATGGTCAGGCCAAGTTCCTTGTTGATTTTTCGCAATGTATTGATAAAATCAGAAGCTGCGATCGGATCCAGCTGGCTTGTCGGTTCATCCAATATCAGCAATTTTGGCTGCATGACCATGACAGCTGCAAGGTTCAGCAGCTGTTTCTGACCTCCGGAAAGTTCTGTGGTTTTTTTTCCCGGAACCAGTCATCAATTCCAAAAAAATCATGCCATCTCTGCCACTCGACGACGAATGACCGGGGTCGGTACCCCCATATTTTCCAGCCCAAACGCAAGTTCATGCCAGACTTTATCTGTTACTGTCTGATTCTCCGGATTCTGTAAAACAAATCCAATCTCACAGGCAGCTTCCCGTTCCGTCAACGCTGCCTGTTCCACGCCGTGAAACCAGATGTTTCCGGAACGTTCTCCTGCCGGGGCAAGCTCCCGCTTCAGCAGTTTCAGCAACGTGGTCTTGCCACATCCGGATTCTCCGCAAACCACCACAAACGCTCCTTCCTGCACCTGAAAAGATACATTCTGAAGCGTCGGTTCTGGCTCAGCCGCATCCGGATTCTGCTTCGGATATGTAAAAGTCAGATTTCGACTTTAAGTAACTCCATAACACTTTCTCCTTCAATTCCAGAATACCCGGAAATACACATAAATATTAAAACACTTACATATCCGACAACAGCCAGATGGTCTGTTTTGATATCAGCTACATACGGATAATAATACATTTCAAAAGATCCTTTCAGGAAACAAAACAGTGTGATCACTGCCAGCACACCCATGATCCCCATTACAATGGCATCTCTGGTCTGAAACTTAAACAGTGTAAAACTGGTTCTTCCCGGCAGACCATATCCTCTTGCTTTCATTGAATCCGCCGTGTCAATGGAGTTTTCCATCGACCAGGCAAGCAGACTGTCAAAAACACGCATACCGCCGCCGATTTTGTCCGGAATACTGTCTGTGGCATAAAGTCCCATGGTCTTCTGAGCCTGATTGATCTTATGGATCTGCAGTTTAAACAGTGGAATAAACCGGAATACCATAGACAGGATCAGTCCCATCTTTGGAATGATTTTTCCAAACAGATACAGGAATTTGTCTGTAGTCAGAATTGTCGTATAACATTTACACCAGAGCAGCACGCCCACCAGCATACCGGCCGAAACTGTTCCATAGATCAGTGCTTCCAGCGTCACAGGATTATCATTCATAAAAAACAAAATGGTCTCACCGCTGTGAATAAATATCGGATTCATCACTGCCAGCATAAAAAACAGACAGAAGAAAAAAACAATTCTTCTACAATTTTGCGAGGAGTATTTCGGATGCTGAACAACAGCATTCCGCCGATTATGGATGCCGCGATCACCACCGGATGCATGCTGACCATGGAAAATCCGACAGCCAGTGCATAGTACAGAAACTGTACGGCAGGATGATAACTTTCATACCCATTCATTTTGCATCCCCCTCTCCTGCTGATTCTTTCTCTGTGTCTTGTTTCTCAGAATCTGTTTTGTTTCCATTCTTTTTGTTTTTCTGATTTTTATCTTTTCATAATAGTCGTCTCCGACATCTCTGCCAAGATCACAGGTATATACCCACTCGATCGTATCTTTGTCCTTCAGCTTATAAGCACTTGGTCCCTTACCCGGGAAACTGCCGTTTACCTTATACATCCAGCCGGACAGTTCTCCACAGGAATAGTCCGTGACATGATTAATGCCGCGGATAAACACAGTGCTGTACTTGTTCGTGTCCGGACCGTTGTATTCCATGGAAATTTTGTTGTACTGGCAGGCGCGTTTCAAAATATCAAATGCCGTATCGCCTTTTCGCAGTACATAGGTCGTTTCCGGAAGAATGACACCATCGTTCGGAACATATTTTTCGTCCTTCAACTGTTTGTTTAGTTTTTCCCAGTTCTCAGGCTGACGCAGAGTATCACATTTGATACTGATCGTAACGGTCTCGGAATCTTCCTGAATATCCTTCCATATGCGTCAGATAGTATTCGTCCACGGACTGAATTTTGGTTCCTCCTTATCCAGAACCAGTGCCAGTACCAGCATGATTCCGATCATTACAATATTTTTTTCATGCCATCATCCTGTCCTTACACTCGTTCATCATCATCGTCCGTCAAGCTGCGCATTCTGTGCCACGCTTTTTTCTTTTTGCTCTCTTTTAATACCAGAACAAGGAAAATCACAACCACCACAACGATCACAAGGGCAATACCAGCGGTCAGATATAAGGTTCTGTTGCTGACATCCGCCTCCACTTCCTCGCTGCTGCGTGTATCTGTTGTATCTGTATCGCTCAGTGCCGGAAGCTTCTTGTCTGCTGCCGCAATGGCATCTGCAGAAACCGTCTGTGCATCTGTCATCTCGAACAGTCTCGTCTGTCCTTCCCAGAGACGGCGCACTGCCTCCAGACCGTAAAGCGTCTGATAACCGGCCATGTTATTGCCCTCAGTTTCTTTCTCATCGCTATCCAGGCTATGGATGATACCACCATCTGCCAGACAGAATGCCTGCATACCGTCGATGAGTGTTTTACCAATTTTTTATAAAGGCACCATCCTGCTCCGGATCTCTGCCCCAGGATGCCAGCGCGATCATCGCCCATGCGGTACTCTCGGAAGTACGTTCATCGTAAGTCAGCATGCTTCCGTCATCTGCCTGCAGCTCGCTTAAGCGTGCAAACGCTTTCTCTGCCACCGCATCCACAGTGGATGTCTCTTCCTGCCCGGAAATGATTCCGGTATAAGTATATGTCTTGTCCTGTCCCCGATAAGGCGCCAGTGCCGTCAGTACCATGGAAGTCAGATCCACATCAGAAGGGTCTGTCTTGATCAGTCCGAAACCGCCATCTGCCAGCTGTCGGGATAACAGTTCACTGACCAGTTTTTCTCTGGTCCACTCAGCGCCTTCCGGCTCCTGATAATTCTTTGCGTCAATGGTCAGCAGTGCCCAGATATAACCGTTGATCCCCTGATCCCCGGGTCTCCCCAGCAGCTGTTGCTGTTCCATACGGTATCATGAATGAGATTGATGGGATTTCCATCCGGATCCGTACCGAAATTTTCCGGATCCCCACCACATGCAATGACAGTCAGTGCCATACGGTGAATATCGGAAATCCGTAATCTCATCATACTGTCTTCTTTGTTTGCATACACCGCCTCCACTGCATCCTGCAATCTGGCCAGGTATGCTGCCCGTTGTTCTTCCGTAGCACTTCCCATACGCGCCACATCAAACGCAAACCAGTCACTGCCGGCGCTCCCGGCCTGATCACGCAGTTCTCCTGTCAGCAGTTCCTTCTCACCTTCCGAACTGCTCTTCCATGACACGATGCCTTCCTCCATCTGCTTTACATCCTGTAACCGATCTGCGGCCCATACCTGCCGCGGCATGGCAGTCAGCCAGACTGCCATAAGGAGCAGCAGGAGAATTCCTGCGCTCCACCTGTTTTTTGCTTTGTAGCCCTTTCTCATCTTTCTTTCCTCATATGATCTCATTCTATACCTTGTATCTCATATCAGACTTACGCCGGATGCTTCTCTTATCGCTTATTAACCATCCGCCCCGGGTCTGCTGTCTAATAATGAACCTGTGTTGCTTTTCGTTTTTTTGCTGCCTCAGCCAGTGCCACCGCAAAACCGATCGTCAGAATGCCGCAAGTTGTAAATACGATCACCAGTACCGACAGAAGTGTCCGGTATGTTCCATCCTTTCCGGTCGCCTTTACCGCCGTACTGTCCTCTGCTGCCCCCTCATCCAGCTGACTGGCCAGCCAGTCCGGAAGTTCCGTATCTTCCACCGGAATCTGTGTCTGATCCTGCGCCTGTGCATCATGGGCTTCTTCCGGCAGCACTCCTTCTATCGTTCCTGCCACTTCCCCGGTCATATTCTGGCCGTTCTGTGCCAGATCACTGAGTCCGAACGTATTGCCTCCGTTTCGCAGGCTCTCCAGTGTCTCCTGATTTCCTTCTCCCGTTCCCGGCCGTGCATTTGCGCCATTCTGTGTCAATGTCGCATAGGCTGCTTCCGCATGCTCCAGCACCGACAGGTTCCGGATCTGTTTCTGCTCATCCAGCGTCAGTGCATCATACGCTGCCCTTGCTTCCTGAATCTGTGAACCGCTTGCGCTGCTCACCGCTCCAATACTGTCAATGAGTCGCGTTACACGATCAATGGCCGCTTTCGAATCATAGACTCTGATCAGCATTTCCAGTACATCATAATTTGTCACCAGTTCCTGCTGTTCACCGGTCAGGGCATTGTACATGTTAATGGCTGCCATGATGGCTGTTCCACTCTCCAGTGTGATGCTCTCCACTCCGCCCAGCTCATGGATCTGCCGGATTACCGGCTGTACTGCCACCAGATTCTGATATCTGCGGATTTGCCTGCACCAGTACGTTATAATCCGTCACCAGTTTTTTCTGTATTTCCGTCAGTGCCTCATACTGCGCCTGAACAGCAAAAATCTGTTCTTTCTTCTCCAGCGTCACTTCTCCGATTCCGGCAATGGCTGCCACGACTTTTGAAGCTTTCAGCTGGTTATAGGTCTGCTCCGCCTGTATCAGTACTTCCTGGATTGTGAAACAATCGTTTTATTTTTTCCGGGAGACTGTCATAGGCATAACGTGCTTTTTCAATTGCCTCGCCGCTGTCCTCGGTTACGCTTCCGATTGCATCGATCAGTTTATCCACCTCTGCCGCCAGTGCCAGATCTTCGTCTGTATAACTGTTTTCTGCTTCCAGAATCTCCCACTGTTTCTCAGCATCCAATAAGATCTGATATGCCGTTACCATACTTTTCTGTCTCTCCGTCAGACTGTCATATGCCGTTCTCGCAATCTGAATGGACATTTTGACATATGGTGTATAAATAACTTCACCGATATTCATGATATAACTGTCCACCTGGGTTGCCGCTGCCATATCCAGCTGATGCTCATACTGCCATGCATCCGGAATCCGGTCAATCTTGCTTCTTGTCTCACTGCTGTGCCGTTCTACTTCCGCAATCGTATCTGCCAGCAGAATGTATTTCTTCGCATTGGCGATCAGAGACTGAATCTCGCTCTTTTCCTCATCCCGGTAGCTTTCCAGATCCACATAGTTTTCCAGCAGGTGAATGGCTTCCTCTTTCGCCTCCTGCAGCTTCCGCTCCTGTGCACCTGCAAGTGTCTCAATCGCTTTTAAAGCTGTCTGTGTTTCTGTTCGAATGGCATCTACTGCCTCCATATCCGCTGCCTGATGGATCCGGTCTGCTGCATCTGCCAGAATCTTCTGCACCTGTTTCCAGTTTTCTGCGGTGTAATCTGACTCGCTGACACTGCTGTTCAGTGACGAAATAGAACCGGCCTGAAAATCATCCAACGTCATTTCCCAGGCAAGGATGGGATAACCGTTCTGGAATCCGAGATAATCGTGGATATACTGGTTGCCGTCTGCATTCAGACTGTTTAACATATCATCGCTTTTCAGTTCTTTTTCGCTGACAAATTTACCGCAGGCAGAGAAATCACCGGAGCTTCCCACCAGAGTACGTCCGATATTGTCCGCACGCTTCAGTGCAAACAGAATCATCTCCTTACTTCCGGTGATCCTGCCAAACAGTGCACCCAGTGCCAGACCGGAATCCTTTGCATTGACAGTACCGGACGTATAGCACCGGTTAAATTCTGCGGTATCATTCAGCATAACTCCACAGATTCCTCCTGCATAGTAAAGTCCGGAAATATCTCCTGCATTATAGCTGGAACGACAGGATATATCCGATGTCAGAATACCACCGATCAGTCCGCCTGCCGCATGTGCAGACCAGACCATTCCTTTATTCGTGCAAGCCTCGATCTGACAGCCGGTTCTTGCCACGCCCACAATACCTCCGGCGTAATACGTCAGACCACCCCGTCCTGCCGATACGATTTCTACTGTCGCTTCATTCGAACAGTTGGTGATTTTTGCATTTGTACTGTATCCGGCTACACCCGCCACACCGGCGTCCAGTGTACGGATCCCGGTTACCGTAATGCTGACTTTGCTGTGACAGTCTGTGATCTGTGCCTTTGTATCACTGTTCTTCCCTGCCACATAACCTGCAATTCCTGCCACATAGGTAACTCTTCCACCGAGTTTGATATTACCGGATACCGTCAGATGGCTGACAGATGCTCCGGCTCCACGGACAGCACCGAACAGCCCTGTAAAATCACTTTCCACATCCTGATAGAGACCGCGGATTACATGTCCCTGCCCGTCAAAGGTTCCGGAAAACGTCTTATCCGCACTCTTTCCAATTGGTGTCCAGTATTTTCCACCAAGACTGATATTGTTACAAAGCACGGCATTCAGACTTCCTTTCCCCTGGTTGACCTGATCTGCAAACCATGCCAGTTCATTCCCGCTGGTGATCTGGTAAACTCCGGATTCATCCGTCTTCGGCTCTGTTTTCGTCACCCCATCCCAGGCTCCGGTCTCCGGAATCTGGTCAATGATGGCGTCAATCTCATGTTTTGCCTGCTCCAATAACTTGTTCAGTTCTGTCACCGTCTGTGCATTCTGCAGATCACGGATGAATCCGTCACGAACCAGTTTGATTTTGTGCATCCATGCCACATCGTAGGTTTCAGATGCCCGGTAATCGGTCAATATCTGTACTGCATTGGCACGGACTTCCTCCAGTTTCTTATCTGCAGTGAATGATGCAATTTCATCTTCCAGTGCATCTTTTCCGTCACGAAGCAGAAGCCGCACATCATCTTCGGATTCTGCTGTATCCAGCTTCTCTTTCCATGCAATCAGTACATTTTCCAGCTGCAGCTTCTGATCCTCCGTCAGATCCGGATTCTCTTTCACCAGACGTTTATGATATTCCTCCAGCGCGATAATAGCATTGTCAATGGCATCCGCCAGATCTGTATCCTGTCCCACACCCGGCTTGATGGCGGCCAGTTTTTCTCTTGCCTCATCCATCATTTGATCCAGTTCCTCTTCAGACGCTGCCGCTGACAGTTTTTCTTTGTATGTTTTGACCAGAGATTCAATCTTGACATAATTCTTGCCATATTTTTTCCGGTTGTTCTCTGTGAGCCAGCCACTCAGTTCCAACTGTGCCGCATCCATACGATCCAACAGTTCGGATGGCAGACTCTGCCATGCCAGTTTCGGATATCCTTTGTTCTCCGTATCATACGCATTGGAAGCGGTAAATGCGCTGCCGAGTTTTTCCAGCACCACTTCCCCTTTCATTTCAGCTTCTGTCACTTTCCGTGCTTCTCCGAGGATCTTCACTGCACGGTTATTAGTGGCTCCCACCACATTCGGTCCGTAACCGGAGGAACTGATGGCATATACCGTTCCATAACATCCGCTCAGCAGATAACCGATGATCCCGCCGTTTCTGTTCACTCCGCTGCTGATTGGCACGGAATAGGCGCGCTCGATCACCGGCATCGGAGGCAGAGCTTCCTGCTTCCAGTTCTCATATCCGGCTTCACCTACGATACCGCCCATCTCACTTCCGGCTGTGGTTCCATAACCGCTGACCTGCCCTAAGTTATAGACATCGTAAACCGCACATTCCTTTGCGCTGCCATTACTGTACATGCCGGTAGTGGACACTCTTCCTGCCACACCACCGATGATGCCGTTGCCTTTCACATCACCGTAATTGGCACTCAGATGTACTTCCGCTCCGGCTTTCACTGCTCCGGTGATTCCACCTACGCAGTAATACCCCTGAATGTTGGCATGATTGATACATGTAGTGACTTCCGCATTGGCACCGGATACCAGACCGACGATTCCCCCCACATGGTTTTGTGCGATCACCACCGTAGTGGATATTTTTCCATCGTTTTCGCACCGTGAGATCAAACCTTCGCTGATACCGGCAATTCCACCTGCATTTCGATACAGGGCATCTTCCCTCCATGGTGGTTCTTGTATAATTTACACAATTTACAATACTTCCGTTTTTCAGATATCCTGCCACACCGCCACTTCCGGAATAGTACTGATCATTAGCTCCGGCAGTTGTATAACTTGCATAGTTGCTCCTTACTTTTCCAAGAATGGTGAGATTGCGGACACTTCCACCGTCAATGACACCAAACAGACCCGCATAGCGTTTTTCCGGTGTATTCTCATTAATCTCCACATTCATGTACACGATCTTCTGCCCGTTTCCATCAAAGGTTCCCTTGTACGGATGTTCCTGGCTGTCTCCGATGATCACCCACTTGTGGGCGGTATTATATTTGTTCAGATAAATATAATCTTCCAGTCTTGCGTTGATCTCACCATTTCCGTTGTTGACCTGATCCGCAAACCAAGCAAGCTGTGCACCGTTATAGATCAGATAAGTACCGCTTTCATCCGTCTCAGGAACTTCCCTGCTGCTGCCGTCCCAGGGGTTGGATACCCCTGCCGCCCGGACTTCCGTCTGAAGCAGTGGCACAGAAGTAATGGTCAGCACTGTGATCATCAGACACGCTGCAAGACATGTTCCGAATCTTTTTAATTTTGAATGCTTCTGTTTTTTTCTCATTGCTGTCTCCTACTTCCTGTTCCCTATAAGAAATAAATATATTTCAACTGGAGTTTCTGTACCGGTGTTCCGTTTGTATAGATCCGTTTCCAGATGGTTTCTTTAAATGCCATCATTTCTGCCTTCTGCTCTGATGTAATCTCATTGCTGCTGTATACCGCTTCCTGTCGGATATCTACAATACGATGGTACTCTGCTGCGGTTTCTTCGTCAAACATCTTTGCAATCTGCTTTTCATACCGGTACAGGGAAGTATTCCGGATATTTAATCCGGCTGCCGCCAGGATATTCATGGTATATTCATACATGGCTCTGACTGCCTCTCCGGCATTCTCATCATCAAACTTCCGTTTCAGCACCCTGCTCTTATGCCGCTGTATCAGTACCCACAGCAGGAATGCAATCATTACAAGAAGCAACACACAGATGCCGATCACCAGCAGAATCAGAATCACCTGTACCCAGTCAATCTTCTCATCCGGTTTTTCTTCCTCCTGTTTCTCTTCCTCCTGCTGCTCCATATCCTGTTCATCCTGGGAACTTCCACCGGACACGCCGCTGATATTCTGATAATCCTCCGCCTTGTTCATAATATCCAGATAGGACGGTGTCGTCTCAAATGGCAGCCAGCCCACACCATCCTGATAATATTCTACCCAGGCATGTGCATGCGTATCATCCACCACATACGGTTCTTTGGCTGTCATCGCCTGTGCATCCTCCGGCGTGATCAAATATCCTTCCACATATCGTGCCGGGATTCCGTAATAACGAAACATCATGGTCGCTGCACTTGCAAAATGAACGGAATATCCTTTCTGTGAAATCTGCAGAAAATCAAAGATAAAATCATCCCCCGTCCAGCGCTCATCCAGCTGATTGCTATCCGTATAAGCCGATGTCAGAAGATACAGGATATTCTCCTTTGCCTCTGAATAGTCCACATGTTTCTCTCCCTCCGGAATCCTGGCTTCCCCGAGCAGGGAAGAAAGTGTGCGTTGGATCCGCTCCGGCATATCCAGGTAGGTGTGATATACAAATTCATTATAATAAGATTCCAGATTCTGATAATTTTTGCCTGCCTCATCCAGTGCGTCTGCATCCAGCAATGCTGTGGTATAGACCGGATATTTTGTAATCTGTGGCAGCAGTGCCTGGTATGTATATTGCCGCTGTCCCCGCAGTCCGTCTGCTATGATGGTGCTGTCTCCGATTTTCTGTTCGCCCAGTGCTGCCTGCACACCGGAATCCGCACTGCT
>ENA-OQHF01002203-OQHF01002203.1-human-gut-metagenome-genome-assembly--contig:-NODE-2203-length-10024-cov-2.435587_pt1 | contig 10024 bp, 8 predicted proteins | sample MGYA00242559_ERZ504709 | MGnify/ENA primary metagenome ERZ504709 (study PRJEB26092, sample SAMD00036203) | human gut metagenome | host: Homo sapiens | study: EMG produced TPA metagenomics assembly of...
GATGTGATTTCTATGGAATGACAGAGTGCGGTCCGGTGCAGTGCAACGTTAGAGATGGAGCGGAAAGAAAGCAATTCTGTGATCCGCCAGAAGATCCATTTCTATGCAGACAGCAGAAGGATCGAATTTGAGACTTATGTGGACTGGAAAGAGCATCAGACATTGTTAAAGGTACATTTTCCCGGTCAATGTACATACCGATGAAGCAACATTTGATGTACAGTTTGGTAATCTGACACAGCAAAGTGCATACCAATACGAGCTGGGATAAAGCACGTTTTGAGAGCTGCGGACAGAAATGGATCGATCTCTCGGAAGGTCACTACGGAGTCAGCATGTTAAATGACTGCAAATATGGACATTCCGTGAAGGATTCTGATATGGCACTGACACTGATTAAATCCGGCATCGAACCGAATCCGGTGGCAGATCAGGAAGAGCACTATTTTACCTATGCAATCTATCCGCATGCGGAAAAATGGCAGGAAGCAAAGACCGTGGAGCAGGCATATGACCTGAACCAGCCGGCTATTGCAGTGGCAGGAGGAAAGCCGGGAAGCCTGTTGTCAAAAGCATCTGTGGACAGGTCCAACGTTGTATTAGAGACGATCAAGTGTGCAGAGTCCGGTCATGGCATCATTATCCGTATGTATGAGAGCGAAAATGCACTCACAAAGACAAATCTTGTAGTTGAGGGGAACTACAACAAAGCGTTTGTCTGCAATCTGCTCGAGGAGGAAGAAGCAGAATTAGAGTTGAAAGACGGAGTGGTTTGTGTACAACTGAAACCGTATGAAGTTGTTACTGTAAAACTCGTTTAAAATCATATAGTAGGCATTCAGATTCCGAAGAGAGTTCGGTGGGATGCCTCTCTTTTTATAGGGAGATTTACGTTATGACCAATAAATTAAGCCATATTTTTGAGTGTTCCGATCATATTACGGAAAAACAGTATCGGACCAGCAGGGCACGTTTTTATCCTCGATGGATGCGCTTCCACACAGATTTTTACGGTTACTTCCGGCGCATTTTTATCGGGACTTGCCTATCTTGTGGGTGCGGGGACGGCACTGACCGGGATCATAGCTGCACTGCCGACGCTGATGAATACCATCCAGATTTTTTCCTCTGTCGTCTATGAGAACCGCGCAGGCAGCAAACGGATCACGGTAGAGTTTGCACTCATCCAGCGCTTATGCCTGCTCATGATGCTGTTTGTTCCGACATTGATGTTAGGAGCGAGAATCTCGGTGGCAGTGATCGCGGTGCTGTATTCCTGTGCACATTTCTGTGGGGCATTTATCAACACCGGGGCAAATAACTGGCTGATCAGCCTGGTGAAAAAAGAACGGTTGGGAAGATATCTCGGACTGAAGGATTCAATGACTTTAGTTGCGTCCACAGGCGGTTCCCTGATCTTAAGTAAAATTTTAGATGTCTACCGTTTCGCGGATCAGGAGATTCTGGGATTCCGGATCATCGGCATTTTATGTATCGGTATCTGCGTGGTCGACATTACCTGTCTCACGCTGATCCGGGAACCGGAAAATGTGAAACATGTGGAGCCACTGAACATAAGGAAAGCAATACAGATGCCGCTCACAGACCAGAATTACCGCAATATATTGATTTTCTTCCTGCTGTGGAGTGTGGCGTCTAATTTTGCCAGTCCGTTTTTTTCTATTTATATGTTAGAGAATCTGGGGCTGTCCTATTTTTATATCACCGTCATGAATATGGTTGCATCGGTGGCGCGGATCGCGGCTGCAAATCTGTGGGGGAAGGCAGCAGACAGTTATTCGTGGAGGCTTGTCACGCTGGGGTCCATTTTTATGCTGGGAGTTGCATATATCGGCTGGGGACTGCTGACGAAAGAAAACTGTATCTACTGGCTTCCGGTCGTACAGGCTGTGAGCGGGGTTGCCTGGGGCGGCATCAATATTGCGACTTTTCGGATGCAGTTTGCCTTTGCACCGTTAGAACACCGTGTCAGCTATGTCAGCTTCTGCTCAACAATGGTTGGGTTTGTAGGATTTTTTTCATCCATGCTCGGCTCGACATTTGTGGCATTATCAAAGGATATCAGGATTTTAAACATTCCGGTAGATAACATACAGATGGTGTTTATTTTGTCTGCATTCGGAATTATTGCAAGTTCATTATACAGCCGAAAAATAAAGGAGAAATGACAGGACAGATATGGAGAGAGATAGCAGAAAGCGGGCAGAGGCGCTGCTTGCGCAGATGACCGCAACAGAAAAAGTGGGACAGTTAAACCAGCATTTATATGGTTTTCGGATCTACCATGTAGAAGATGGAAAAATTATTTTTACGCAGGAATTAAAGGATGAAGTAAAAAAGTGGGGCGGGATCGGCACGATCTATGGTCTTTACCGTGCAGATCCATGGTCGGGAAAAAAAATTATGAGACAGGGCTTGCCGGGGGACTTTCCATGCAGGCATATAATCAGTTACAGAAATATGTGATCGAACACAGCCGCCTTGGAATTCCATTTTTACTGAGCAGTGAATGTCCACATGGACATCAGGCGTTAGACGGATATCTGCTCCCGGTCAATCTGGCAGTAGGTGCATCGTTTGACCCGGCATTGTATGAGCGGGCAGGGCAGGTGTGCGGCAGGCAGTTAAAGCAGATGGGCGTGGATTTTGCACTGGTTTCGGCACTGGATATTTTAAGAGACCCAAGATGGGGGCGCAGTGAGGAGTGTTATGGGGAGGATCCATATTTATCGGCAGAGCTCGCGCGGGCGATCGTAACAGGAATCCAGAAAGAGGGCGTTGCAGTGGTTGCAAAACACTTTTGTGCACAGGGGGAGACGACCGGAGGGGTCAATGCCAGCGCAGCGCGGATCGGAGAGAGGGAACTGTGGGAGATCCATTTACAGGCGGCGAAGGCATGTTGTGAGGCGGGCGTAAAAGGCATTATGGCTGCATACAACGAGATCGATGGAAAATTCTGCCATGCCAACAGACATCTGCTGCAGGATATTCTGCGGGAACAATTGGGGTTTGACGGGTCGGTGATGGCGGATGGCATCGCCATCGCACCAGTTAGACATTATGACGGGGTATAATATGCAGGTCGGCAGCACTTGCACTGAAAGCAGGTGTGGATATCAGTCTGTGGGATGAAGGTTATACAAAGTTAGAGGAGGCGTTAAAACAGGGATTTATCACGGAAAAGGAACTCGATCAGGCGGTCCTTCGAGTGCTCACTTTGAAATTTGAGCAGGGACTGATGGATAAACCTTATATTGATGAAAACGGGAACCGTACCGCCTCTTACAGCGAAAATGGTGCTGTTTCATTTCCGACAGAGGCATATCAGGAGTCGGAAAAACTGGCGCGCGAGTCGGTAGTGTTGTTGAAGAATGAAAATGTACTGCCGATTGGGAGAGCAGAAAAAATAGCTCTGATCGGTCCAAATGCGGATGATATTTACCGGCAGATCGGTGATTATTCACCTCCAATGGACAGGGCAGGATATGAGACGTTAAAGAGCGGCATGGAAAAAGAATTTGGTGCAGACCGGGTTCGCTGTTATAATGGACATGAGGTCGGGACGGCTGTTTCTCTTGCGGAAAATGCGGATATTATCGTGCTGGCATTAGGCGGATCATCGAGTCGTTTTAAAGGGGCGCTGTTCGATGAAAACGGTGCGGCAAAAGTACAGGGAGTACTTGAGATGGACTGTGGGGAGGGCATGGATACCGCCAGATTACAGCTCCCCGGGAACCAGAACGAACTGTTTACGGCTGTCTGTGCGCTGAAAAAACCGGTGATCTCCGTAGTCATTGCCGGGCGGCCTTATGCAATCCCTGAAATTGCGCAGGATTCAGATGCACTGTTATATGCTTTTTATCCGGGACCGATGGGAGGAAAAGCAATCGCGGAGCTGTTGTCTGGAAAATATGCACCGTCCGGCAGACTGCCGGTGTCCCTTCCGCGAAACTGCGGACAGCTTCCGGTGTACTATAACCATACGGTGTCCTATCCGGCAATGCACTATTGTGATATGGAACATGGAGTTTTGTATACATTTGGGGAAGGAATGGGATATTCCCACATGGAGTATGTGGATATCTGTCTTAAAAAGCAGCAGGATGTGTGGATTATTTCAGGAATTGTAAAGAATAAAGGAAATATAGATGATACGGCAGTGCTGCAATGCTACCGGAAAGTGTTGTCCGGTGAACTTGTGCCAAGAGAGCGGGAACTGGTTGCATTTTCCAGAATAAAAGTGGAAAAAGGAGGTCAGAAGGCATTTGAAATCGTTATGGATGCGGATAAATTCCGGTATTTTAATGAGAGTGGTGCAAAGATTTATAAGAGTAAAATACTTTTAATGGATAGTGGAAAAATAATTTTTGAAGAATAGGAAGAAATTCTGACAGCAGGAGGAGAAAATTATGTATTTATTACCAAAGCCAAAAACAATCAAAGAACAGGACGGACAGATGCTGCTTTGCCACAGCACACATATTGTGATGACAAAAGAGGTGGCAGAGACAGAGATGCATGCAGCAAAAAAGACTGCAGGAGGCGATCAGGCAGGAAACGGGGCTTATCCTGCCGTTTTCCGTAGGGGAAGTAAGGGAGGGGGATCTCTCTCTTGGGATCGCAAAAACATTACCAGAGCAGACATATGAGATCACGATCGACGAAAAAGGCGGACAGATTTCAGGCGGCGACGGGGCTGGCGTGCTTTATGGTGTGGAGACCTTCTGCCAGATCGTACAGCAGTGTGGCGGGATACTGCCCTGTGTACAGATTCAGGATGCCCCGGATATGCCAAACCGTGGTTATTATTTTGACCAGACAAGGGGACGTGTGTTAAAACTGGAAGAACTCAAAAAAATTGCAGACAGGATGTGCCGCTATAAATTAAACCAGCTTCAGCTTTATGTGGAACATACCTATCTGTTCCGTGACTTTTCGGAAATGTGGAGGGATCAGACTCCGCTTACGGCAGAGGAAATCTTAGAACTTGACAGTTATTGCCGGGAACGTCATATTGAACTGGTTCCGTCGCTGGCAAGTTTTGGACATCTGTGCACACTGCTCTCCACAAAAACATATGGGGATCTCTGCGAGATGGAGGATTCCTGGAAGGAGCCGTTTTCCTTCTGGAACCGGATGCGGTATCATACGATCAATGTCTCCGATGAGCGTTCCCTTCCTCTGATCAAAAAGATGATCGCAGAATATATGCAGTTGTTTTCTTCCAACAAATTTAATATCTGTGCGGATGAAACATTCTGCCTTGGCAAATATAAATCGAAAAAACTTGCCGAAGAGCGTGGCGTCCATCGGCTTTATATTGACTATGTCAAAGAGCTTGCACAATTTCTGGTGGAAAATGGGAAAAAATCCCCGATGTTCTGGGGTGATATTATCTGGAATTCGCCGGAACTGATGAAGGAACTGCCTGAGAGCATGATCTGCCTGAACTGGGGATATGCACCGGAACAGCGGGAAGATGAGACGAGGGCGATTGCACAGACGGGTGCAGTGCAGTATCTGTGTCCGGGTGTATGCGGCTGGAACCAGTGGGCAAACTTAATAGAAAATTCTTATAAAAATATTACAAGAATGTGCGGTTATGCGGCAAAATATCATGGCATCGGTGTGTTGAACACAGACTGGGGAGATTTTGGACACGTTAATGATCCGGCATTTTCTGTTCCGGGGATGATCTACGGTGCTGTATTTTCCTGGAATGGGGAGAAGATACCATTTGCAGAGTTAAACCGTATGATCTCACGGATCGAGTATGGGGATACTACCGGAAATTATGTTTCCCATCTGGCAGAAATCTGCGGACAGTCGGTATTTCAGTGGAGAGAAGCTGTCATGTATTATGAGAACCGGTGCTTAAAGCATGAACTCGAAGAGGGCGAAGATTTGTTCCGCGGTGTGGATCAGGCGGGTGTAGATGCTGCAGCAGATGCCCTGCGTGATATATACAAAAAACTTTTGGAGAGCACGCAGGCGATGCCGGAAACGAAAAAACAGATGCAGCTTTTATCCGTGACATTGCAGGGGATCGGTATCTGGAATGCCGTAGGACTCCTGACAGAAAGCATGGAAAAAACGGGAAGTTTTGATATGCAGAAAGGTCTGGAACTGGCAGAAAAGTTAGAATGCTGGTTTATGGCTTATAAAGAAAACTGGAGAGCCACCAGCAAAGAAGGCGATCTGCATCATATTGCAGAGATCGTGTTCTGGTATGCAGACTGGATGCGCAGAAAATGATAAAAAAGTATAAATTCTATCAGGTGATAACTGATTAATCATCAGGACTTTTCACGGGAAATTTATGATATAGCATATTGTCTGCTGCCGGAATCATAAGCAAATGAGAGGATACAAGAATAAATCTCAATATTTTCCACATACTAACTCCAAAGCTGATATATAAGAAAGAGCTGCTTTATCAAAATATAGCATTGGAGGATAACAACGTGAAAGCAACAGGAATTGTTCGCCGGATAGATGACTTAGGACGCATCGTGGTACCAAAAGAGATCAGAAGAACTTTAAGGATCCGCGAGGGCGACCCGCTTGAGATATTTACAGACCGCGAGGGGGAGATCATCCTGAAAAAATATTCGCCAATCGGTGAACTTGGACAATTTGCCGGGGAATATGCTGAAAGCCTGGCACAGACTACGGGATATCTTGTTCTTGTGACAGACTGTGACCATGTGATCGCAGCATCCGGAAGCGGGAAAAAAGAATTTGAGGAAAAACCGGTCAGCAGACAGTTAGAGGAAGCAATCAGTGAAAGAAAGAACTATCAGGCATCCGCGGGAGATGCGGAATTTATGAAAGTGACGTTAGATGATGCCGGGGAATATACAGAACAGGCATTCAGCACGATCATCTGTGAGGGAGATGCGATCGGTGCAGTGATCATCTGCAATAAGGATGAGAAAAAGAAAATGAATGATACCGAAGGAAAACTTGCTGCGGCGGCAGCATCATTTTTGGGACGGCAGATGGAACAGTAAAATAAACTCAGAGATGAGAAGAGGCGGGAAAATCAAAAAAGCAAAGATTTTCCCGCTTTTAATATACTATTGGAAAAACAAAAAAATCATATACAATAGACACTGTAAATGAGACAGAAATGGAGCAGCTTATGAAATTCATACATGTTTCGGATGTACATCTTGGAATAAAACCGGATGAGGGAAAACCCTGGAGTGAAAAAAGAGCGCAGGATATCTGGGATTCTTTTGCAGAAGTGATCGGGGCGGCAGTGGAGTTAAAACCGGATTTTTTGCTGATATCGGGGGATTTGTTTCATGCGCAGCCGTTAAAAAAAGAACTTCGGGAAGTCAATTATCTTTTCAGCAGAATACCCCAGACGAAAATTATCCTGATGGCTGGCAATCACGATTATCTTCGTACAAAATCGTATTATCTGACGATGGAGTGGGAGGAGAATGTTTAATTTTTTCCGTCAGGAGGAGCCGGGACATTTTGATTTTGAGGAGGAAAATGTCAGTATTTACGGGTTAAGTTACTGGCACAGGGAGATTGGAGAACCGGTTTACGATTCAATCATTCCGGAGGATCGGTCGAAGATCAACATTCTTTTGGTACATGGCGGAGATCTGCAGCATATTCCATACCATCCGAAGCATATTCTGGAAAATGGGTTTGATTATATTGCTGCCGGACATATTCACAAAGGCGGACAGCAGATACCGGGGCGTGCAGTGATGGCGGGAAGTTTAGAGCCGACGGATAAAAATGATGTCGGATCACATGGATACTGGCTGGGAACGATCAATAAAGAGCATACCGATATTCATTTTCATCCGGTCAAAAAATGCGAATACTGTCATGAAGTTTATCCGGTTACAGGGAAAACGACAAATTTCGAACTATGTGAGTGGGCAAAAACACTGCTGGCAGAAAGACCGGGGTATCAGTATTTCCGTCTGTTTCTGCGGGGGAAAGTTTCGCCGGATACCGGATTTGATACGGCAAAGTTAGAGGAATTTGACAGGGTTGTCGATGTGACGGAACAGCTTTCGCCGGATTATGACTACGAAAAATTAAAAGAAAACTATAAAGATACCCTTCTTGGGAATTACATAGAGGAAATGGAAAGGCGGCCGCAGGATGTGGTCACAAAAAAGGCATTGGAATATGGAGTCAATGCGTTATTAGGATATAAAATATGCAGATAAAAGAAGCAATCATTGGTCAGTTTGGAAAATTGCAGAACAGGAACATCTCATTTGAACCGGGGATCAACGTGATTTATGGGGAGAATGAGGCGGGAAAAACAACGCTGCATGACTTTTTGCTGGGAATGTTTTTCGGAATGGAAAAGGGGCGTGGAAGAGGCACGCTAAACAGCATGTACCAAAAGCATGAGCCTTGGCATGCACCTTCCTATTACAGTGGTGCCCTGCGATTTTTGGTGGATGGAAAACCATTTTATTTAGAGCGTAATTTTTACTATAAAGACAAAAAAGATATTTTAAAGAACGAGGCGGACGGGGAAGAACTGTCGGTTGCTTACGGCGATCTGGCCATGCTGCTCGGTGGAATAGATAAAGAAACGTTTGGAAACACTTATGATATACCGCAGACCGGGGCAGTGACAGGAAAAGAGCTTGCAGATATCCTGGCTGAATATCTCTCAAATGCTGCGGAGGGCGGTGGCGCAAATATCCAGGTTCAGAGGGCAAAAGCAGCACTCGCAGCAAGAAAGCGGGAACTGACGCAGGAAGTAAAGACGATTCATGAACGGAAAAATGAGGATATTCGCCAGCTGATTGTGGAAAAAGATCTCTTAGAACGTGACAGTCGTGGATTACATGCCAATATTGCGGATGCCGGGAGAGAGATCGACCAGTTAAAGCGTGTGCGTGTGGAAGAGATCGGTGAAAAACGAAAGAGATTATCCGAACAGGAAAGACATCAGACAGTCCGTATGGAGAGGCAGGATGCTGCGCCGGAGAGAACAGGGGCAGAGAAAGCCGGAAAATCAGAATGGGAAAAAGAACAGCCTGACCGCATGGCGGGGATCGGACTTTGTGCTTCTGCGCTGCTTGTCAATACAGCGGTACACCACGTCACTTCGTATCCGTCACGCCTGTTTTTTATTTTGCAGGCAGTCTTTTTTGCAGGGATGATTCTATGCGGACTTTATGTGGGGATCAGCCATGTGATAGAGAAGGCAAAAAAGGAAGCTTATTTATCAGCACAAAAGAATGAGATGAAGGCAGTGACACAGGAAACTTATGCGGATGCAGGACTGCGGCAGGCGGAACGGATGCTTCTCAGTTTAAAAGAGTCGCTGTCTGAAAAAGAGACCAGACGTTACAATATCATGCAGGATCTTGAGGCTGCAAAACAGCCGGGAGGACAGGAAAAAGAACTGTTAGAAGATATCCGTGCATTAGAACTTGCAGCGGCAGAGATCGACCGTCTTGCAAAAGAGTATTATGAGGACAGTTTAGATGGACTTGGGAGTGCCGTTTCAAAGTGGATGTCACAGCTTACTGCAGGGAAATATGATCATGCGATTGTAAAGGAAGACGGAAAGCTTTTGATTTTGGCAGATGGAAAAGAGATTCTGCCGGAGGCACTGAGTCATGGAACGTTAGAACAGATCTATCTGGCATTCCGTCTTGCGGTCGGAGAGATTGTGACAAAAGAAGAACCCATGCCGGTTATTTTTGATGAGGCATTCGGTATGTATGATGAAAAACGTCTGATGCAGACACTTCGTGCACTTGATTGTCAGATCAGAAAAGAGCAGGGAAGACAGATACTGATCTTTACCTGCCAGAAGCGTGAGATGGAATTACTTGAACAGTCAGGGATTACATATCATAAAATTGTTTTGGAATAGAGGAGATGCAATCATGGCAGCAAGAAAAAAGCAAAAAAAGAAATACCGTATGTTCTGGTTTTTCGCAAAGATGCAGCTGGTGCTGCTGCTTGCAGTCATTGCAGGGGCATGCTGGTATTATTT
>ENA-OQHF01002205-OQHF01002205.1-human-gut-metagenome-genome-assembly--contig:-NODE-2205-length-10022-cov-2.773825_pt1 | contig 10022 bp, 8 predicted proteins | sample MGYA00242559_ERZ504709 | MGnify/ENA primary metagenome ERZ504709 (study PRJEB26092, sample SAMD00036203) | human gut metagenome | host: Homo sapiens | study: EMG produced TPA metagenomics assembly of...
AAGGCCGGGGACTTCGGGGTCTGGCCGTTGCCGTCGATAATCACGGAGTTGATGGTCTGGATGCGTGGGTCAGCGTCTTTGTAAGCGGTCTTCAGGGTCTGGATGTTGGAGGCGGTGTCGCCTTGGTCAGCGAAGACTTCCTTCTGAGCGTCAGACTGCATCAGCCAGTAGAGGAAGTTCCAGGCCTGAGCAACGTGCTTGGAGTCCTTGGAGATACCCATGGCATCGCCGCCGAGGAACGTGGAGGTCTTGCCTTCCTTGGTGCCCGGGATCGGAGCAACGCCGACCTCGAAGCCGCCGTCCTTCTCAGCATCGAACAGAGCAGTGGTGGAGGTGTTCGGGTAAGGCATAACGCCAATCTTGCCGTTCGCGAACGGAGCGGTCCAGGTGGCGCCGGTCTCTTCCTTGGAGCCTGCACCCAGGCCGTTGGTGGTGTTGGCCAGCTCCTTGTAAGCGTCCAAGACGCCCTTCATGGAGTCGTTGTCCAGGGTGGCCTCGGAGCCATCCTTGTTCATGACGGATTCGCCGTCAGCCCACACGGACGGGAAGAGGTCGAAGACCAGAGCACCACCGGACTGACCGGCGAGGTAGGAGCCTGCGACGCCATCCTTGTTGAGGGCGGCGACCTTCTTGGCCTGCTCGACGAACTGGTCGATGCTCTTCGGACCCTGCTCCGGGTCCAGACCGGCTTCCTTGTACAGGTTCTTGTTCCAGACCATCACGGAAACGTCAGTGATGAACGGCAGGGTGTACTCGGCGCCGTCAACAGTACCGGCTTCGATGTGGCCCTGCTGCAGGTCGGCCTTGTTGTCCAGGCCATCGATTTGCTTGGTGATGTCGGTGAAGATGCCCTCGGAAGCCCAGTACGGAATACGGACCACGTCGCCGGCGAGGATGTCAGGCAGGGAGTCGGTCTGCGAAGCGCCGCCGACCTTGCCTTCCATATCGTCGTTCGGGATGATCTCGAGCTTGACCTGGTTCTTGTGGCTCTTGTTGTAAGCCTCGACCACGTTCTTGGCCTGACGCTCCAGAGGGGAACGGGTCCACAGGGTGATCTCGGTACCATCGTCGGTGCCCTTGGCCGGGATACCTTCGGCGGTGGCAGTGCCACCATTGCCGGAGCCACCACAGGCGGCCAGCGGAACGATCAACGCGGCGGCAGCGATGCCAGCAAGAGTACGGGTCAGTTTATTGAAAGACACCATGTTCGCTTCTTTCTCTATATATCCGCTCAACTATGAGAGGCGGTGGCGGACGGTCCGCCTCCTTGGTTTCGCCCTGCTCGCTCCTTTGCCCGGAGCAGGTAACACTGCGAAAGCCTTTTCTCAATATAAACGAACATGGAAGTTTTTGCAAAGCGCTTTCGCATTTTCGCGTTTTTTCTCACATCAAACGGGTTCGAGACTGTGATTCGACTATGAATAACGTGCTTGAATTGGCTTAATATCAATGATTATTCCGGCGTGTCGAGCAAATCAAACAAAAGCGAACATGGAAGTAACGCTTTCTTTCACTTACCTTGCACTTGAACAATTTCCCTGACTACGCCACGCCGAAAAAAAGATGTTTGCGAAAGTTTTCGCATTGAAGCTACAATTATTCCCAGATGCAATGGCGCACTACACCGTATGAGGTATTTCATCGCAAAACAATGCGCTATATACTGCTGAAGAACCAAGGAATCGAGGCATGATGACCCAGCCAGCAACCGGACGGGCAGCGCGACTTGAGGATGTGGCGGCATTGGCCGGAGTCTCGACGGCCACTGCATCCAAGGCACTGGCACAACAAACCCCGTATCAGCGAAGAAACCAAGCAGCGTGTACTGGATGCCGCCAAGCAACTCAACTACTCTCCCAACAAACTCGCCCAATCCCTAGCCCGCGGCACCACCGGCACTATCGGCCTGGTCACCTCCGATCTGCAGGGTCGTTTCTCCACACCGATTCTTATCGGCGCGGAGAACGAGTTGCGAGCCCAATCGACCTCAGTATTGTTGGCCAACGCTCGTGGCGACGCCGCCTTGGAACGTCAGCATGTCGAGAAACTGCTGTCCCTCAAGGTCGACGGACTGCTCATCGTGCAGTGCGAGACCAACCCCAGGCCCACGCTTGGCCATGACTGGGGCGTGCCACTGGTCTACGTCTACGGCCCCTCCACCGACCCCAAAGACTGCTCGGTCACTTGCGACAACGTGGACGCCGGCCGCATGGCCATCAACCATCTCATCTCGTGTGGCCGCCGGCACATCGCCATTATCGGCGGCGACGAAACCTATACCGCTGCCACCGACCGCACCAAGGGAGCTCTCGAGGCGCTCTCCGAATTAGGTATTGAACCCGCCGGCCCAATTCGTTACGGCAAATGGGACGAAGGCTGGGGCCGCGCCGCCACCCGCCTGCTGCTCGACCAAGGGGTCAAGTTCGATGCAGTGGTCTGCCAGAACGATCAGTTGGCCCGCGGCTGCATTGACGTGCTCAAGCAGCAGGGACTGCGCATCCCGGATGACGTCGCCGTCATCGGCCACGATAACTGGTCGGTACTGACCTCCAGCTCGAGGCCCGCACTGACGTCGATCGACAACGAAACCGAAACCATCGGACGGCGTGCGGCACGATACTTGGTCGATGCCATCGACGGCAACCCGCATCACGGTGTCGACTACGTACCCTGCCACCTTATCCAGCGCGAATCCACCCTCCCGCTGGACTGATATCAATCGATGCCCTACCGCTTCTTGGTTTTGCGCCCCTTTAAGTAGATGTCGATGACGATCCATACGCCGAGGGCGAAGGCCACGACGTAGCCCATGAAGCCGATGACCGGAATGCCGAAGATAATCGGCTTCATGCCGGCGTAGTAGACAATCGACGAGCCAACGAACAAACCGACCACAATCAGGGCCATCGTCAGACGATTCACCATATCCGAAAGCAGCTGGAACGGCTCTTCGGAGCCGACCAGTTCCATGTTGACGCGCAACTGACCACGGGTCAGCATACGGGCCACGGTCTTGAGTTCGGTCATGGTGCCGAGCGTGGCATGCAAAGCTGATGTCCCTCAACGCCCAGCGACTTGATCTCGTCTTTGGTGGCGTTCTTCAGCGATTTCGACGTGGCGATATGGTCGGAAATGATTTCGATCATATTCACATCAGGAATGAACTCGTCCAGCAAGCCTTCGAGCGTAACCAACGCGCGGCCGACGGTGGTCACCGTACTGGGCACCTCGATGTTGTGGCGGCCGGCCATCTGCGTCAGTGCGGTCAGGAAGGCGGCAATGTCCAGTTCGGCCAGATCCACGGTGCCGAATTCCTTGACGATCACGTCCAGATCAGCCAGCACGTGGACTGGGTCAGTCCTCCGGATCGGCCTCGGTGCCGGCGAAATCGCAGCAGCCCCTCGGCCAGAGCGGGCGAATCCTGTTTGGCGACGGCGAAAATCATTTCTTTGAGGACTGCACGGGTGCGCTGGTCGAGCCGACCGGTCATACCGAGGTCGATAAGTACGATCTGGCCGCCCCGGATGATGATATTGCCGGGATGTGGGTCAGCGTGGAAGAAGCCGTCGTCGAGAATCTGCGTGGCGTAATTGTCGACGAGCTTGGTGCCGATCTCCTTCAAGTCATAACCAGCATCGACGAGCCGGCCCGGGTGGGAGACGGAGATGCCGTCGATGTACTCCATGACCACCACATGCTCGGTGCACAGTTCGGTGTACGCCGTCGGGCAGTCCATGTATTTGAATCGGGCGGCGAAACGCTTGAATTCGGCGAGGTTGCGGGCCTCGATCAGAAAGTCAGTCTCCGATTCGAAGGTGTCCCACAGCTCCTCGACCACGCCCTTCAGGTCCACGATCTGTGAGGTGCGAATCACCTTAGTGGCGGCCTTGGCTATGGAGCGCATGATGGAGACGTCCTGGGCCATGGTTTCGCGCACACCCGGGCGCTGCACTTTAATGGCCACATCTTCGCCGGTTTTCAGCGTGGCGCGATGCACTTGCGCCAGTGAAGCAGAGCCCAACGGCTTGGGATCGATATGCGCGAACACCTCGTCGGCGGGACGCCCGTATTCGGCGGCAAGCACATCCAACACCGTGGAATACGGCATCGGGTCGGCGTCGGCGCGCAGTTTGGCGAGTTCGTCGCAGAAGCTTTGCGGCAGAATCTCGGAGCGCATCGACAGAATCTGGCCCACTTTGACGAACGTGGGGCCGAGCGCCTCGAACATGAGGCGCATTTTGACCGGAGTCAGGCCGTGCAGCACGTCGAATTGCTCGACGATTCTGGTGATCTGCCCCAGTCGTTTGATCTTGCCACGGCGCGTCAGATGGTAGCGCGTGGCGAAATCGTTCCTGCGTCCGAACAGTGCCAGCGTTTCGTCGGATACGCTCGGAGTCGCCTTGGTAACGGTCTGCTTGAGCGTGTCCGACGTGTCGACGGACCGGTTCGCCGCCGCCTCACGTTCGGCTTTCGCAGGCGTCAGAATAGGGTCGACCCTGCTGGAAAGCGGGGTCGACCCTGATTCCGGCGTAGCGCGTGTGGGCTTGGTCACTCGGCCTTGCCCTCGTCAGCGGGCTTGTCGGCGGCACTGGTGTCGGCTGCGGCAGCAGCTTTGTCGCCGGCTTCGGCGGCGGCCTTCTTGGCGTCATCCACCGTCTCGCTCACCTTGCGCTTGAGCTCGGTGTTCAGCGCCTTGCCCTGCTCGACCGTAATCTCACCCTTCTTGACGAGTTCGTCGACGAGCTCGCTGCTCTTCTCGTATCCGGTGGCAAGGGCTCCGATGCCCGCCAGCAGGACCTTGCGCAGGCCATCACCCAGAAGATCAAAATCAGCCATGATACCCCTCCTTCGAGGTCCGACATGGCCTGGTGCCATGTCTCGTACCACCAAGCCTAGCGCAAACAACAGGGCAATGTACTAGACCCTCAGACTGATTTCGACTGATTTTTCGCTGATTGGTACTTACCGAGGACTCACCGAGAATTCACCGAGGACGTTCGGCGGCAGCCTTGCGCGCGTTGGTGGCTACTTGATCGAGCCGGGCGAGCTCCTTGGCTTGTTCGGGGGTCTGATCGGACGTATCGAACGTACCGTAACGACGAGTCACGGCAGTTTCGATAAGGAAATCGCTGATGGCGGGGTTTTTAGGCAGCAACGAGCCGTGCATGTAGGTGCCGATCACGTTGTGCACGCGCGCGCCCTCGGTATGGTCTTCGCCATTGTTGCCTCGGCCGTCCTGATTGACGGTGCCGAGTGGCTGAACGCCTTCGCGCAGGAAGGTCTGGCCGGAGTGGTTCTCGTAGCCAATCACATCGCCGAACTGGTCGGAATGCTCAACAAGATTGCCGATCATACGCACGTTCTGGCCCACGGTATAAGCACCGATAACGCCGATGCCGTCCAGACGGGTGCCGTCCACGGTTTCAAAGTACTCGCCGAACAGCTGGTACAGGCCGCAGATCATCAGCATCGGCGTACCGTCTGCGGCAAGCGAACGCAACAGGTCGGCGCGATGGTAGAAGTCGTCGATGATTTTCTTCTGGCCGGTGTCTTGGCCGCCGCCTCCCAGAATAAGGTCCACCTGGTCGGGCCAGTCGTCGCCTTGATTGTACTGGTGGACGACCGGTTCATAACCGTACAGTTCCAGACGGCGGCGGATAGTCAGCACGTTGCCGGAATCGCCGTAGATGTTCATGTCTTTGGGATACAGGGACACCACATCAATTGTTCTGGCCATGTCACGTTCTCCTTGTCGATGTCTTCCCGCTGACGGGAAGCGTCTTATTCCTCACCATGTCCTCCCGCAGGCGGGAGGTGGCGCGCGGGCGCTAGAGGATAGTTACTTGCCCACGCCCGCGTCCCGTACTTCGGTGATGCGGCCCAGTACGGCACGGGTTTTGAGCATGGCGGTGTAGGTGCAGTAGATGTGCTTGCGTGTGCCGGGATTGGCGTTGACGAATGCGGTGACGGCCTGTTCGAGGTCGGTGTTCGTATCGGCGACTGGCACTTGGTCATACCCCAGGCGCAATGCCATGTCCCAGGCACGCACGCCGGAGACCATGGCGACACCGGACGCGCGCAGGGAAGTGAAGTCCACGTCCCACAGCCAGCTCATGTCGCGGCCGTCGGCATATTCGTCGTTGATGGCGATCATGGTGTCCGCGTTGGCCGGGTCGAAGCTGGCGAGCGAGAGGCGGAAGCCCATCGGGTTCTTGACCAGCAGCAGTTCGACCGGGGAACCGTTGACGTCGATGACCTCGCCACGGCCGAAAGCCGGCGTGACGCGGGAAACGGCGGCGATAAGCTCGTCGGCGGACACGGCGCAGGCGTTGGCTGCGGCGGTGGCCTTGGATGCGGCGGCATTGTCTTGCATCACCGCACGTACCACGGCGAGCGCGGCGGCCGCGTTGTACAGGTTGTAGACGCCTTCAAGCTTGACGTCGGTGACGTAGCCCTGACCGTCCATCTGGAAGGTGGCCTTGTGGTCGCCCACTGCGGTAAGTGTCACGTCGGCGGGAAGTTCTGCCGTGCCTGCGGAAGCTCCTCTCAGTTCGCTTCGCGGACTGAGGGGAGTTCTGGCTGAGGGGAGCGGCCCGGCCACACCTTCCACCGACACGGTCGTGGCCATGTCGTCATCGGACGGGAAATAGCGGCGCAAATCGTCGGCGAGGCCGAAGTATCGCACGGTGGTGCCAGCCGGGGCCTTCGCGGCGAGCGCGGCGATACGCGGGTCCTCGCGGTTCAGTACCACAGTGCCGGTAGTCGCCGCAGCCACACGGCTGAGCAGTTTGGCCGTGGTGTCGATTTCACCGAATCGGTCAAGCTGATCGCGCATCACGTTCAGCAGCAATGCATAACGGGGCTTGACCTGCTTGACGAAGTGGACGGCGTACGCCTCATCGAGCTCGAGCACGGCGATGTCCGCGTCCAATTTGCCGCCGAGCGTGACTTCGGTAAGCAGTGCGGAGACCACGCCGCGCACGAAGTTCGAGCCGGTCGGATTGGTGAACACCTTCAGCCCCAGATCGGAGAGCATCGAGGCGACCATGCGGGTGGTGGTGGTCTTGCCGTTCGTGCCGGACACCAATACCACGCCAAGCGGCAACTGCCCGAGCGTACGGGTCAGGAAGCCGGGGTCAATCTTTTCTACGACTTTGCCGGGCAAAGCCGAACCGCCATGTTTGGTGACGCGGGATGCAAACCGCACGAAGCGGCCTGCGGCCACGGTGGCGAACGCATACCACGGTTTGCAGGTCTGCACCACGGACGATTGGTCTTGCGAAACATCGCGTGAAACGTTGCTTGCCATCATCACACCCCTGATTGGCGTTGTAGTCCTGCGGCATGTCTTTGAATTTGGACGTGGCACCGAGGAAGGCGAGGTGGAAGGTTTCGGTCGGGCCGTTACGGTGCTTGGCCATGATGATATCGGCCTCGCCAGGGCGGTCTTCCTTGTCGTAGAAGTCAGGGCGGTGGACCAGGAACACCACGTCGGCGTCCTGTTCGATTGAGCCGGATTCACGCAGGTCGGAGAGCTGCGGCTTCTTGTCGTTACGCATTTCCGGGCCACGGTTCAGCTGGGAAAGGGCCACGACCGGCACTTCGAGTTCCTTGGCCAAGAGCTTCAGGGCACGGGAGAATTCGGACACCTCTTGCTGGCGGGATTCCACGGCCTTGCCCGAGGTCATCAGCTGCAGGTAGTCGATGACTACGAGTTTCAGATCGTTGGTCTGCTTCAGACGACGGCATTTCGCACGGATCTCCATGAGGCTCATGTTCGGGCTGTCGTCAATGAACAGTGGCGCGTTCTGCATCTTGGTCCAGAACTGGTTCAGGGTGTTCCAGCGTTCGGGGGTGATGTCGTCGGCGCGGCGCAGGGCGGCCATCGGAATATTGGTTTCGGCGGAGATAATACGCTGAGCGAGCTCCACCTTGCTCATCTCCAAGCTGAAGACCACGGAAGTCATGTTGTGGTGCAACGCGGCGGCGCGGGCGAAGTCGATGCCGAGCGTGGACTTACCCATGGCCGGACGTCCTGCGACGACGACCATCTGTCCGGGCTGCAGGCCCTGGGTCACGTCGTCGATGTCGCGGAAGCCGGTCGGCACGCCCTTGTTGACGAGGCCTTGCTGCAGTTTGTCCAGCTGGTCGAGCGCGTCGTGGACCACCGGGCCGATGGCGGCATAGTCCTGACGCACCTTGCCCATCGACATCTCGTAGATCTCGGACTGGGCGAGGTTAACCACATCCTCAGCCTGCGATCCCTCGGCGGAATAACCGAGCTGGGCGATTTTGGTGCCGGCGGCGATCACATTGCGCAAAATGGCCCGCTGATGGACGATCTCCGCGTAGTACATGGCATTAGCGGCGGTCGGTACGGATGCGACAAGGCTGTGCAGATAGTCCGCGCCGCCGACCTTGTCGAGGTTGCCATCCGCCAACAGCTGGTTGGCCACGAGCACCACGTCCACCGGCTGACTGGCGGAAAACAGATCGATGATCGCGTTATAGATCGTCTGATGCTTGGGCTGGTAGAAATCGGTGACGTCAATGGTCTGCGAGACCTCGCCGATGGCATCCTTACTCATCAGCATGCCGCCGAGCACGGCCATTTCCGCGTCGTCATCATGCGGGGGCACGCGGTCGAAAATCGGGTCGCCGGCCGCCGCCGACGTCTGCGTGCCGCCCCGGCCCGCGCGGTCGCCACGATCGCCACGATCTAGGCCACCGCCGAACCCATTCTGATACGAGTGTTCACTTCCTTCTGGCATAGCCTCCAAGTATAGGATGTGGCGTGGCAGGTGAACGATATCGTATGGAAACGAAACGGTTGCCCGCATCGGTTCATTCCTTATTCACCTATGAGTCAGCGCCACGACACGCAGAAAGCAAAATGTGGATAGAAAAATAAGTTATCCACATTTTGGGGATAATTCTGGGGATAATCCACTAAGTTATCCACATACTGGGGATAACTTGGTGGATAGTCTGGGGATAACATTCCGCGCCCACAACAGGTGCTTGCGCAACGCAGTCAGGCGTGATATGCGTGTGAGCGTGCCCATAGACTCTTCCGACGCCAAAGCCACCAGTTCCGGCGATACTACACGCCGCGATGGCTTCGGCACCCCGCATGCCGGCGCAAACACAACGTCAGCAACGGCCCGACCGACGCCCTGCTCCACCAACCGCCGGATCATGGCGCTGGCCCTGCCGACCTTCGGCCAGCTCATCGCCGAACCGACCTTCATCCTTATCGACACAGCCATCGTCGGCCATATCGGGGATGCGGCGTTGGCCGGCCTGTCAATCGGCTCCACCATCATCCTCACGGCAGTCGGACTATGCATATTCCTGGCCTACTCGACCACTGCGCAGGTGGCACATCTGCTGGGAGCGGGTCGTCGTCGCGAGGGACTGCAGGCAGGCATTGATGGCCTGTGGCTGGCCTTGAGCATCGGCACCGTACTGGGATTGGGATTGTTCGCGGCTGCCGAGCCATTATGCCGGGCACTGGGCGGTCAGGGCGAAGTATTGGAACAAGCCGTGACCTATACGCGCGCAATCGTGCTGGGTGCGCCAGGCATGCTGATGGTATATGCGGCGAACGGCATTTTCCGAGGATTGCAGAAGGTTCGTATCACGCTGATCGCTGCGGTGGGCGGCGCGGTGGTGAACACGGTGCTTGATGTGTTGTTCGTTATTGTGCTGAATTGGGGCATTGCCGGCTCCGGAGTGGCGACGCTGGTAGCTCAGTGGTTCATGGGGCTGTTCCTGGTAATCCCCGCCATTCTGTGGTCCCGGGCGGATGGTGCGAGTCTGCGGCCTCGTTTGGCCGGTATTGCGGCAGCCGGGGGCGACGGACTGCCATTGTTCATTCGCACATTGGCGATTCGTGCGGCCATGGTGACTACGGTCGCCTGTGCCGCACGCATGGGCACTGCCGTGTTGGCCGGGTTTCAGGCCGTGAACTCCTCTTGGAATTTTGCGATGAACATGCTGGATTCCGTGGGCATCGCCGG
>ENA-OQHF01002206-OQHF01002206.1-human-gut-metagenome-genome-assembly--contig:-NODE-2206-length-10019-cov-3.272341_pt1 | contig 10019 bp, 5 predicted proteins | sample MGYA00242559_ERZ504709 | MGnify/ENA primary metagenome ERZ504709 (study PRJEB26092, sample SAMD00036203) | human gut metagenome | host: Homo sapiens | study: EMG produced TPA metagenomics assembly of...
AGGATCTCCCCCCGCTTCGCTATCACCGGCACAAATATCCATACTCCAGATACGCTGATTATAAAGATTCATAGACTGTAAAGACTGATAACATCCGTTAGTCATAGCTACAGCCAAATCATCGCTCACAGGAATAGTAGTACTAGGAGAATCCTTAGGATACTTTTCCAAAAAATTCACTGCAAGAAGAACAAGTCAGCAAAGCAGATGCCAATATTATATAAGTAATATGTTTCATAATAATTGTTTTTTCAGATTAGAAATTAAAGTTGACTCCTAAACTAAGAGTTCGTGAAATAGGATAACGATTATTATCTATCCCATTAATATCTACTTCTGGGTCAAAACCAGAATATCCAGTAATAGTAGCCACATTATCGCAAGAAACAAACAGACGTGCATTCTCCAAGGTTAACTTCTTTATCCATTTTTTGGGGAAATTATATCCTAACGTAATATTCTTTATACGCAAATAAGAGCCGTCCTCAACCCAACGGTCAGAAACACGATTATTCTTGGCCGGGTCATTCAGTACCGCACGAGGCATAACATAACTTGTTCCTTCCCCTGTCCAACGGTTCAAAAACTGCCGTAGTCTGGTTCGCAGCCCCAGCCATTCCCTCATTCGTTATATTATTTGCATTAAAAATATCATTTCCACTCACTCCCTGCAAATAAATAGACAAATCAAAATCCTTTATAACTCAGGTTATTATTCATTGAGAATATCCACTTAGGAGATGGATTACCGATAACAGTACGGTCATCTTCATTAATTTTTCCATCATTATTCAAATCTTTAAAACGAATATCACCCGGACTAGTTTCCGTACTTTGGAATGCATGTGAATTAACTTCCTCCCAATTTTGGAAAATACCATCAGTCACATACCCATAAAAAGTATTTATCGGAAATCCATTAGCCAAACGAATTACATTTTCACCGGCAATCTCATTACGGAACATCGGTATGTTGCTATTTAAATCTACAATCTCATTGGTATTATAAGTCAAATTCAAACTAGTATCCCAGTTAAAATCCCCTCCAACAAAGTTATAAGTATGTAAAGCCAACTCAACACCTTTATTACGGACCTTTCCAGCATTAGTCTGACAACTTGAGACTGTTTCATCAAATCCGGCAGTAATAGGAACTGAAGCTGAAACTAACATATCCTTTGTATTCTTTACATAAGCATCCAAAGATAGGTTTACACGCGAATTAAACAAACTTAAGTCAACTCCGATATTGGCCTGATGAATAGCCTCCCAACGGATATAGGATTATACAAACTTGTTGTAGTCAACAGCATCGACAACCTCCCCTCCAAAAGCATATTTACGGAATATCAAACAATGCTGCAAAATCATAATTACCAATTGAAGCCTGATTACCAGTTACTCCATATCCTGCACGTAATTTTAAATCGGACACGACCTCACTTTGTGGAAACCAAGATTCTTTGGATATACGCCATGCTAATGACATAGAAGGGAATGTACCCCAACGATTATTTTCTCCAAAACGTGAAGAACCATCACGTCGTACAGTTGCCGTAACTAAGTATTTATCATCAAATGAATAGTTGACACGAGCCATATACGAAAGTAAAGCCCATTCGCTCATGGAACCCGTCAAGCTTGTTATTTCCTTCGCATTGGTCAACTGACTAAATTCATTAAATAAAAAGCCGGATACATTACCATTCATGTAATTATATTTATTCCACTGTGCAGAACTACCTACCATAGCATCTAAATGGTGCTTTCCAAAATCTTTATTAAAAGTAAAATAGTTATCCCACAAGTAAGTAAAAGATTTATCACTACTTTGGTACTTACTTGTTTCACCAGCTTCTCCAGAAGCAGTCCAGTCATACTTTGGATATAGGTCCTCATTAAACCAAAATTTAGCATCATAGCCAAATGTTGACTTAAATTGCAACCAGTCACAAAACTTTATTTCTGCTGAAATATTAGCCAAGAAATTATATCCATCCGTCCGCTTGCTATCATTGTATATAGGCCCAATAGGATTACGCATCGTTCCGTACCAGTTAGCCTGTGAACGATTGTCGTAGTCCGGATAACCAGGATAGCTCCAGTCACCCTCATCTGTTTTAACCGGCTGTGTAGGAAGTGCCTTCATTGCACCGGCCACATCATAGCTTCCTGAAGTTTTAGTATCAGTAGAAAATGTCAGGTTATTTGAGAACTTCAACCAATTCAAAACCTGAGAGTCCGTGTTGGCTTGAAACGTAAAACGGCGATATTTAACGCTCTCTACCACACCTTTTTGTTCTAAAAATCCACCAGAAACATAATAATGAGACTTTTCATTCCCTCCAGAGTAACTAACTGTATAATTTTGTGATAGTCCTGTACGGAACATTTCATCAAGCCAATCAGTACTTGAAGTCAATGAAGAAGGATCTGCCCACAAAGGATTTGTTGTTTGCCCAGCCGCAGAAAGCATATCATTGCTATAAGCTGCATACTGGCTCGCATTCAACATCTCTGGTTGATTCGTAACATTCTGTACAGCCCAATTAGCACTGAAAGAAAGCTTACCTTTCCCACTTTCTCCCTTTCTCGTAGTAACCATTACTACACCATTAGCACCGCGAGAACCATAAATAGCTGTGGCAGAAGCATCTTTTAGAACATCAACACGCTCGACATCTGCCATATTGATAGAATTAAGTCCTAAATCTGTAGGTACTCCATCAATTACTATCAACGGATTACTATCATTGATAGAACCAATACCACGTACTCGAATAGTAACATTATCTCCGGGCTTACCACTATCTATAATCTGCAATCCTGCAACTTTACCTTGCAGTGCCTGACCTACGTTAGATATTGGAGAGTTCTTCATATCCTTCGCTCCGACAGAACCTACTGCTCCTGTCAGGTCACTCTTTTTCATCGTACCATATCCCACAACAACTACCTCGTCCAATAGTTCCGTGTCATCTTTCAAAGTAATAACAAGCGGCTGGTTACCTGTCACTGTTACATTCTGACTTGCGTATCCTATATAAGAAATCACCAAAACCGATCCTTTAGGAATACTTAAAGAGAATTTTCCATCAATATCCGTTATAGAACCATTCGACGTTCCTTCCTGGATAACATTTGCCCCAATAACAGGTTCTCCTGTAACATCCTTTACAGTACCTGTTACCGTAAGATTCTGACCAAATACACTCGCTGTAATAAATAGCCCTCCTAAAAGAGAAAGCGCTCGCTTCTTTTGTAGAAACCTTGAAGTGTTGTTTTGCATAAATTAGACTTTTAATTAATAAATTAGATGTAATATTACTACATCTTTTTCCAACAATGCAAAAGTATTATGCTAATATAAAAGCTTCAAGGCAACCAAGTATAAAAGTAGTAACTTAAGATACTCAAATAATCATAACATTCTGATTATTATAATATTAGAGAATGATTCCAATGTCAAAAAAGTAGTAATCCAATAAATGAAAAGCAAGACGCTACTGCTCTAAACTACCAATTTGCATGACATATTTTTCAAATTCATCCCGATTGCAAGCCGCCTTATTCCGTGCCTTAGTTCGATAATTATAAATGGTAGTAACCGAATAACGAAGGAACTGAGCTATTTTTACACTATCTGTAATACCTAACCGAATCAATGCAAAAATACGCAACTCTGTATTAAGCCGTTCATTCGGCTTTAAATGAACTTTTTCACTTTCAATTAATAGTTTATTAAAATCATCAACAAAAGTCGGAAACAACAACAAAAAGGTATCATCAAAACTCGCATAAAAATCTTTTAATTCTTTATCAACCAGTCGAGAAGACTTCAACTGATGATACAATTCCTCAACCTTTCCAACCGCAGCTAACTTAGCTAAACTTTTACGGTATTCATCCAACTTCTCAATATACGTTGAGCATTGATCAAGATAACGTCCTATGTAAATCTCCTTTAAATAAGTATTCTCACTCAATGCGTGATTCAACTCCTTCAACTTAGCATTCGACAGGCACAAGTCATTGTTTAAATCCTGTAATTTCCGGTTCGCATCTATTACTTGACGTCGTGCTACCGCCAGACGTTTCATCTGGTAATACATATAATAAACTCCTCCCAATAAAATAAATGACAAGATACAAATACAAATAAACATTATTTGTAACTTATGCTGCCGCCTTGCTTTTTCTAAATGATAAGCCTCATTTATCACCGGAAATATTTTCAAGGTTTCTATAATCCGTAAACGGGCATTACACATAGCTGCATCTTCCATACAAAGTTTCAAATAAGAATAAGCACGATCAAGGTCTCCCTCTTGATAAAGTAACACAGCCAGTTCTCTCAAGGAAGCATATTCTCTAACTCCCGATTTCATATCAGCTATAGCAGAAAGCAACAAACAGCGTTTCTGGTTCTCTTTATCTCCAATTAAAGAATAAGAGTTTGATAATGTATAATAAAGTATAGCCTCATCATGAACTTCCATTTTATGTTTATTAGTATAATCTTCAAGCATTGCAATAGCTTCCTTACATTGACCATGAACATTATAACGATCAGCCTTAACAATTTGATAAGTAACAGACTCCTGATTATTTACCAGCAAAATAGAATCTCTATAAGAATCCGTTAATCTATTATATTGGCCTTTTTGGGCAACAGAAACCGTATAATCAGCCATATTCCCATAAACAGTACGATAAACATGATAATAATAAGGTCGCAAATAATCAGGCAACCGTTCCCGATTAACCTTTTTCATCAAATCCAGAGATTCTTTAAACATACCAGCAACTCCAGAAATCTCCGCCATATTCATTAAAGCATTTATCTGGTAATCCTCATTCTGGATACGTTGAGCAACTTCATAAATAGCACGAGCCACATGCAATGAAGAGTCAGCATTAAAAGAAGAATATCCAGAATATAACTCTCCTAATATATGATAACGTTGTTCATTAGTTTCTGAATTATCTAACATTTTATTCAAACGCTCCAAGTATTCCAAACGCTTCTTTATATACAAAGGACGTTCTTTAATTGCTTTATCAAGCTCTGATAACAACATAGGCATCTCATCTGCCATAGAAACAATAGCAAAAAAAGCAGAAACAACGAAATCAAGAATTTCTTCATTCTAGATACAATAACTATAAGTTAAACCAAATTCAAATCTATCGTATGAACACAATATTAATCAATTAAATGAAACAATAAATATTTCTTTCTCAAATTATAACTGATTTGAATATACCATAAAAAATTTATTTCAATGCTCCAGCCGCCTTCTGTCCATAATAAGATAAATTACTGAAATATAGGTTATCGATTACATACTGGTAAGTCAGATTCTGCTGTCGACCCTGTTGGGAGTTTTCTCATTCTCTTCTTTCTGGACCATCAAGGAGGTCTTCGAACAGCGCGAACGCGTACTGAAAGGCTGGTTCCCGATGAATCCGAAGCGGAAAGAAGGAATATGAACAGTAATTATACTTCAAATAAAAATAGAATCAGAAAGAATATTAGTATTTTCTTTCTGATTCTATTTTTATTATATAACTCCTAATCTCAAAACATACATATCTACGACCAACATATTATTGTATAATACTCATCTCCAACGCTTCCCCACTATCAGGAACAAGCACATTTAAAATTTGCATTTCCTTGTCATAACTCCATATTACAGCATCAGCAAATATATTTTCCTGGTCATGTAATTTTTCAGGCTTTACTTTTTTTGTTTTTTCCCAGCAATCACAACTTTCTGAGGAGATTTTTCTACATAAAATCGGAAAATCATATTCCGCTTAGATGGTAACTGGTAGTTACTACCCTCACGTGGGGAAATAGCAATTTCAAACCCTTCAACTGTTGTTTTCACATTAATCGGAGTCTTCAAGAACTCGTCTTTTAAATATCCCAAGTCGGTCCCTTCATCTTCATACAAAAGGAAAGAAGCACTCTGACCTTCTACTGCTGGAAAGACTTCAAATATAACAGGATATTCGGGATGTTCACCAATATAATTCATCACTGGCATAGTAGGAATGATTGATCCTTGCTTTACAAACATTGGGATACATGACAATGGTGCATCCACTGTCAACCACTGTTCTCCCGAGTAAAGCGTCCTTTTATCATTATAGTTCAACCAGTTACCCTCTGGTAAATACAAGTTCTTGGTTTTCGCATTTTTCTTTACGACTGGAGCTATAAGCAATTCTTTACCAAACATAAACTGTGCATCTGTATCAAATGTTTCCACATCATAAGGATATTCAAGAAACATTGGACGCATAATTGGCAATCCTGCATCATGAGCTTCGCGAGCATACGTATAGATATAAGGAATCAATGAATATTTCAATTCTATAGCTTTTTTCACATTCTGTTCTGCTTCTTCCCCAAAAAGCCATGGTTCAACTGCATTGTTACCTTCATGATGAATACGACTTACGGATTAAAAGCCCCCATCTGTACCCAACGTGTATAAAGTTCAGCCATTGCTGAATAATCTTTAATATCTCCACAATATCCTGATATATCAGTTGTAGTAAAAGGTATCAAGCCTAATCCTGCAGAAAGTAATACAGGAATCTGATTAGCCATCTGCGCCCATCCCTGCGTTACATCGTCACAGTTTCCACTATCACCAGTCCAACCAAAAGTATAACGCTGCAATCCTGCATAAGCAGCACGAGTCATTTGAAATACACGACGATTGGGATTACGTTTTTCAAACTGCTCTTTCACAACTTTGTCCCAAGTTAACCCATACACATTGTGAATCTCACTATGCATTCCCAAATGATGTTTCATCACCAAACGATCCACATCCTCTTCATTACTCCAAGCAGGCTCACCCATATCCGTCCAAAATCCACTGATACCGTCATTTATAGGCTTTTGCTGATATGCTCCCCACCAATCTGCTACCTCAGGCTTTGTAAAATCTACCACACCACAGTTTCCACCCCATGGCCAAGGCATATCATAAGTTTTGCCTGTTGTTGAATCAGTTACAAAATAACCAAGACTATCAGCCTCCTGCCACTGTTTTTTATTAGATTGAGAAATAACAGGATCTTGTGAAACTACAACCTTAAAACCTTGTGATTTCAAATCTGCCAGCATCTGTTTAGGATTCTCATAATTACCTTTACGCCATTCAAAATCTTGCAAGTTCTGAGTCCAACCAATATCTTGATAAATAATATCGCAAGGAATACCACGCTTTCTATATCCAGTCGCAATCTCCCGTGTTAAATCCTCACGAGTGAGCATTCCACGACATTGAGCAAATCCCAAAGCCCATTTGGGCGGCATAATTGGCTTTCCTGTCAGTCCTATATAATGTCCCATAATTTCCTTATAGTCCTTGCCAAACATGAAATAATATATCATTTCACCACCTGGAGCTTCAAAACTATAATAATCTCGACTCTCTGTTCCAAACTTAAACTCTGTTTTATAAGTATTATCTAAAAATATACCATAACGATAATTACTCATAAAAAACGGAATACTCTTATATAAAGGATCATCAGCTACACCATAGCAAGGCCGATCACTATTCCACATTTTATATGTTTCCCCTCGTCGATCTAATTTACCGGTTTTTTCTCCCAATCCAAAAAAATGCTCATCACGCCTCATCATTTTATATTCCACCTTCTTTTCACCTTCACAAGTCCGGCCATCACCATAATCACTAAAAATAAGCTTTTGATATTTATCAAAAACCTGGAGTTTCAAGGGGGATTTATTAACGCGTATTCTCAATACAGGTGTAAAAATCTCATAACAAGACGCTTCCTCATTCACATTGACTACTCCCACATCTTCCAATTCTTCATTAATAACAGCAAACGAAGAATTTAACCGTTGTAATTTCCCATCTGGAGAATACCATATCCGAACTACGGATTGCCCACACAATTTCAATTGAAAAGCTGCTCCATTATCCAAATGAAATGTTACTTCACGTCCTTGTTGCGAAAATGACTTACAAACAGGCACTGCAGCTTGCGCTACGACTGACACAGCTAGAAACAACCATCCAACAATATATCTAAACATAGGCTTATGATTTATAATTATAATTCTCTAACTTTACAATCTATCCAAGACTCAATTAATTTATATCACATAGAGTAAAGTTCTTCATCCTAAAAAAAGAATAAGCACCTCTGTAAATCTAACCTCACAGAGGTGCTAACATCAAAGTTCTAATTAGTTATATCAACCTTTATAATAAATATTATTTTATAGGCGATACAGATAGCTTTTTCAACCCCTTCATTTCGTCTGAATTTGTAACCTCAAATAGACTTATAGCATATCCACCTGCTTCTACCGTATTTATTTTTAGTTTGTTCTTAGAGTTAACGAGCCCTTTTACAATCTGATATGATTGAGGATTTGACTTATAATCAGTATCTTTTGTATCAGCATATATGGTAGCTATATAATTCTTCCCTTTTTCCAAGAAATCAAGCGAAATAACTGATTGATGATTAGCATCACCTGTAGCACTACCAATAAACCAATTATTCGTTCCTTTTTCTTTTCGAGCCACAGTTACATATTTCCCTGGTTCTGCTTCAAGATAAATACTATTATCCCAATCAACCGGTACATCTTTTATAAATTGAAAAGCATCCATAAAACGCTCATAATTTTCTGGAAGATCTGCAGCCATCTGAAGAGGGCTATACATCGTTACATACAATGCTAATTGATTTGCCAATGTAGCATTTACGTGTGAGCTATTATTTGGATTTAATTTGGAAATATTCATTTCAAAAATACCTGGTGTATAATCCATCGGCCCTCCTTGAAGTCTCGTAAAAGGCAAGACTGTCGTATGAAATGTTTTACTGCCACCAAAAGCCTGATACTCCGTTCCACGTGCAGATTCATTTCCAATCAGATTAGGATATGTACGACAAAGTCCTGTAGGACGAACTGCTTCGTGAGCATTCACCATTATTTTATGTTTAGCAGCCTCTACAACACAATACAAATAATGATTATTCATCCACTGCCCATAATGGTGTTCACCATAAGGCAAGATATTTCCCACATACCCACTTTTTACGGCTGTATAGCCATATTTATTCATTAACTGATAAGCCTGTTCAAGATGTCTCTCATAATTACGAGATGAACCAGATGTTTCATGATGCATCATCAATCTTATTCCTTTATCATGTGCGTATCTATTCAACTGTTCAATATCAAAATCTGGATAAGGAGTCACAAAATCAAAAACATAATCTTTTTGATTTCCAAACCAATCTTCCCAACCAACATTCCATCCTTCTACCAACAACTGATCGAATCCATGTTTCGCAGCGAAATCAATATACTTCTTCACATTTCTTGTATTAGCAGGATGATTACCATTAGATTTTACTTTCCGATAATCCGTTTCTCCAAGCTTCACGGACGGAATATCATTAGTATAGCTCCATGGCTTCCCTCCAGCAATCATCTCCCACCATACACCCATATATTTTACAGGTTTAATCCAAGAAGTATCCTCAATTTTACATGGCTCATTCAAATTCAAAATCAAATGAGATGACAAAATATCACGTGCATCATCAGAGACCATAACCGTACGCCATGGAGAATGACATGGAGCCTGTAAACGACCTTTAAATCCGTCTGCATCAGGAGTAAGCCATGACTCAAATACTAAATTTTTATCATCCAGATTTAAATGCATACATGAATAATCAACCAAAGCTGCTTCATGCAAATTAATATACAACCCCTCATCTGTTTTCATCTGCAATGATGTTTGCACTCCTGTTGGGGAAAATACAGTTTGAGAGGCATTGGAAGTTACTGCATTTGGCAACAATGAACGTATTTCAGATAACTTCGACTCCGTATAGTCATACTCCTGAGTATCATAATCCCCAGGAATCCACCAAGCCGTATGATCACCAGTCATAGCAAACTGACTATGCTCCTCTTTTATTACAAAATAAAC
>ENA-OQHF01002207-OQHF01002207.1-human-gut-metagenome-genome-assembly--contig:-NODE-2207-length-10018-cov-5.078860_pt1 | contig 10018 bp, 10 predicted proteins | sample MGYA00242559_ERZ504709 | MGnify/ENA primary metagenome ERZ504709 (study PRJEB26092, sample SAMD00036203) | human gut metagenome | host: Homo sapiens | study: EMG produced TPA metagenomics assembly of...
AGATTGCCGGATGCAAGGAAATCATTCTCTGTACTCCTCCTGACAAGGAAGGAAAGATTCATCCGGCCATTCTCTATGCAGCCAAACTGGCAGGTATCAGCCGTATCTTCAAAGCCGGCGGGGTACATATCGTGGATAAAAACCCAAAATATCTTTCTTCTTTTCCAACAGACTTACAAGTAATGGCAACAAATCTCTGCATAAATATCTCGTCTGCCCTTCCACAAGTATTTTCCCTTTTGCTAATTTCGTCAGAAGACCCTTCTGTGTATTTTGTAACTGTTTTGTTATATACACATCCGTTTTCAGTTTCTGATTCTTAAACACCGCTTTCTTCCAATTAGGAATATCACTTGTCAAACCGATCTTATCTCTTTTGCTATAGTCGTTGCTAACATTATTATCGTTATTATTTCCCCATTCTTTAAGGAAATCTATTGGATTCTCTATATAATTACAATGATGGTTGATTACGTTTGAAAACTGTTCTTTCGAAAAATCCAATGTATTAATCATCTGATAACTTAAATGAGTAAATTTTGAATGTCCATACGGCAAATTTGTTCCTGATATATACAACGCATGCTCATACTTATTCATCGCATCACAATAAAACTCCATCGGATGTCCGTACTTATTGTCTTCTAAATTAGATAAATGCTTTATTAGCCATTTCATCCCTTTAAACATGCTTTCCGTAATAAAAATGTGTGCCTTACTCAAATCACGCTTCTTACCAAAAACATCCTTATACCAATTCTCTTCACCATCCTTATAAATATTATATTCTTCCAGAAATTGATGGACATCGACCTCATGAAGCATTCCCTTCATAAACGGAAGTCTCATTTGAAAAGATGTTGCGCCCGTAGTTCCCAATGCCTCATTAATATAGGAAGCATATTCTGGAGAAATGAATCCTGCTCCGTCAAATGGAATATCTACTTCCAACAGTTCTTCCCTCTTGGTCTTCAAGAAAGTGCAATTTATCTTCTCTTTTGAGCCATCTTCTTCTACGTCCAATTTCGCTGTTGCAATCGTAATACCTTTGTCGTAGTAATAACCCGTTATCGGTTTTGAAGGATTCTTTTCATCCTTTCGCACATCATGTAAAACAACAATTGTATCCGCATCGATAATTAATTTCTTATGATTGATCCTTTTAGATGATGACAAATATAATCCCCTGTATGAATAATATTTACTTTCCTTCACCGGAATCTTTGAAAAGTCCATACCTAAATTCAGACGTGTATTCAACCCCGCATAATAATTTTCATCAATAAAAGAAATACGACTGTGTCTGCTCATATTTCCACTCTTATCAAATGCAATCATGTGAACTGGTTTTTCATGATTTTTAAAATAGATATCAAATCCGTTCTCCACAATATCTTTCGCATTTTCCAGATAATCTTCATGTCGCTCTTTTTGTCCCGGAAATGATGAAATCTCATCTAATGGGAAAAATATATCTCCAAAATCAACAATTACAAATTTATCAAATAACGTTGTATTTGTAATTTTAAATGGTTCGTCATTCAGCTGAGAGTTCCATGATTTTTCAATTTCCTTGAAAAATTGATGAAAGAGCGGGCAGTCTTCCATTTCATTTTCCTGTTGAACAACTAATTTATATAATGCACGATTCGCATATTTCAGCGTAAAACATTTCTGATCTTCCGCTATTTCTTTCGGAAAATATTTAAAAAATGCCTTGGCATCGACAGTGATAATTTTCTGCTTCATCTCTGACATAATTTACTCCTATGTATTTGGCTAGATGCTTGGGATTTCGGCTACTGGTGGCTGATGCCAGTCAATAGAAGTAAGACCAGCTATTAATCGATCCCATTCTGCGGAAGCTTCTAAAAGTAATTGTGGACTTGGTGTAGTATTTTCTTTATACTCAGTATACATAGGCTGTAAATCAGCTATTTTTTTTACGTCGATAGTCATTTTGCTTCTATTTAATTTTAAAAAATAAAAGACTAATCCATTTGTGTATAAAACTCTATTGCAAGTTAATAATGTATTTATTAACTGCGGACTATTTGAATCCTCCCATTCTTCTATATCAAAATTTTTCTTTCCTTCACTTGTAATTTTTTGACCGTCTATATTTATATCTAATTTTTCTAAATCTAATTTCAGTATTTCTTCTTGTTTAGTTTTAATTACAAAATGACGATTATTTTTATGTCTTCGATTATCATCAAAGCTCACATCACAATCAGCTTTTTTAACGTTTGCTTTAATGATATCTTTAATAATATTTACAATACTCTTTTCTATTATTCTTTCACCATTTGTATTGGAACAATATTGTTCTATTTTATCTTGTTTTTCTTTATCTTGTTTTACTTCTTTTCGTGATAATAATTTTACCCGAATATTACTCATAGAAAATATTAATCTGATTTTATTTATACTAAATTCCCCTTCTGGAAGTTTCAATTCATTTAACGTATTTTTCGAAAATGCCTTTTTAATTTCAATACTTCCATAAACATTTTCACTTTTTCCCCTTTCTATACCACAAATCACCATATCAGGAAATACTCCGTAACTTTGCAATATTTTCTTTAATCCCTTATCTCCTTTCGCTTTTTGCGCTTTATGCACATCTCGTATAGATACTCCCTCATACCATTCCTTGAGTATCTCTTTTTTTCTACACTCTGCCATCTGTAACAACATATAAATCCATGGATATAATTCCTCTTCCTGTCCATACTGTACGTCCATTAGCTTTAATTCATTAAAATATTCCTGTACTCCAAATTCTATTTTCATCGCTAATTCTCCTTATTCTTCATATTACCCTTTAACCCCAAAGATTTTTCTACTTCATCCGCTGATAGACATCCTTCTCCTCTTGCAGAGCGTTCTCCTTTTTCCAATTCTACCATTAACTCTAGCTCTGAAATAGGTTTAATATTTGGCATATGATGCTTCCTTTCCCTTTTCTTAAGTATATCAATTTTCTCTTATTATTCCAATGCAAATTAATTTTTAATTTGACAGCATACCATTTACAAACAGTCTCAAAGGGGAATTTGCAATGTCACAGACATTACAGATTATATTGAAAAGAGAAGAAAAACGGTCAGCAATCTACTGCTGACCGTTTTCAATCCACAATTTCCACATTGTCTTATTCTGCAATTGGAATTAATTCTTCCTCATTTGCTGAATGAATTACAAGATCTGCTCTCATATTACTTTTAACTCCATAGTTCGCTAAGTACTGTTTCGCAGTAATTTTTCTATTGGAACCTGCAAATTCTCAGTCAAATGAATGATTACCTTTTGTCGAACTGTTTCCTCTGGTGTAATATAGATTAATTTTTCTCGAATCGGATCCAAATAACATTCTTTCCCATTTCTCTTATAGCCTTTAGGCAACTTTTCAATAACTTTTTCTTCCATCCTCATCTGTTCCATCTCTTCCGTATTTCTCTACGTCTACTTCATTAGCTCTCGCAAAAACAATTGATTCAACTCACTCCAATCTGGTGTATGACTATCATCCAGTAATCTCACTGCACTTTTGATACTCGGAATACTTTCATCCAGATATTCATTTATTTCCGTAATTCTTTTAATCAATTTTACTTCGGATGAGTTCATCTTTAATTCCAGCAATTGATTCACTGGATTGATTAATTCTACCGGCAGTTCTTCTTTTACCAACTCCGAAAACAACATAGGTGGAGGCGTACCTCGGTCCAAGATCCATCTGCATGCCAGTACCGGACGTAAGACATAGAAATATTTCTTTGCTCTGACGATCTCACCTTTCAGATATTCCCGATAATTTCCTTCCGCCATACTAATATAATGATACAACGTCTTCTTTGATGAAAAATAATGCATCATCAAATCACGAAACTCGTCGGCAAATTCTGTTTTCTGATAAACAATTGATGAAGAAAACCACTCAAATAATGTTGGATTTGACTTATACAATAATCTTAATGTCTTTTGCAAATCCCATCCGTTGATGTCCAAAACATCATCAATTGGTAGTTCAATCACATCTCTAATTGCATCCAGTCGCAGATAATCCTCTAACCTTCTGATATAAATAAACCGCACATCATAGTCACTATCTGGAGATGCAAATCCCCAAGCGCGGCTTCCCGATTCAACAGCCAAAAGTATTTTTATATTTTCAGCTTCTTCAATTCTCCGAAGCTGCTCCTGTATCTTTTCTTTCATTTGTGTCACCTCTCTTTTTCCAAGGCACCTCACTATCAGAGGCTTTGAAATTATATACTGGTTTCATAATATCAATAATCTCTACAGAATCTCTGATCACATCAATGATATCCGCAAGCGATTTATATGCCATTGGTGCCTCATCTAATGTATCTGCATTCACTGATGTAGAATAAATACCTTGCATGGATGCTTTGTATTCCTCTAAATCAATGGACTGTTTTGCTTTTGTTCTGGACATGATTCTACCAGCTCCATGTGGTGCTGAATTATTCCATTCCACATTTCCTTTGCCAACTGCAAGAACGGAACCATCTCTCATATTAATCGGAATCAATACTTTTTCACCAGAATGTGCGGCAATGGCGCCTTTTCTAAGAATCATCTCATTGACATCTATATAATTATGAATGGTGTGAAAAGCTTCTGTTCGCGTCATTTTGGTTCTTTCAATAATAATTTCCGCCATGCGCTCTCTACTCCTTCTTGCAAAGCGTTGGCAAATTTCAACATCATGCAGATAATCATCCATAAATGACCCGTAAAGCCAGCAGATATCGTTGGGAGCATCCAACTCCTGGATTTCATAATTCTTTTTTAAGTGCTTCAATGCCTCCTGGATTTCTGCCCTTCTCCCCTGCTCTTTGTAAGTACGAATAATCTCATCTCGTTTTTTAAAATACTCTTCTTTTCCCGCATGTAAATCAATCGCCAACTGTTGGTAAATCTCAGCTACCTGTTTTCCTAAATTCCTGCTTCCTGAATGAATGACCAGATAATATGTACCATCCTTTGCCCGATCAACCTCGATAAAGTGGTTTCCCCCTCCCAGTGTTCCAAGTGATCTTTCCAATCTCTTTGCATCTTTCAAAGATCGATAACACTTAAGCTGCGTTAAATCAAAACGCTCCATTCTTCCTTCCCATACATTCATTCCCGAAGGGATATAATGACATGCTTCATCTATTTTTTCAAAATCTATTACCTGATCCTGCAGCTTTACAGTATACATTCCACAGCCTATATCGACTCCTACGATATTAGGGCAAATCTTATCTGTGATTGTCATGGTCGTCCCAATTGTACAACCTTTTCCGGCATGGACATCCGGCATAATCCGCACCTTACTTCCCCTTGTCAGATCATAATCACACATTCTTCTGATCTGCTCGATTGCTTCATCTTCAATCACCTTTGCATAGCAAATCGCTGTTGTAACTCTTCCATTTATTTCAAACATATCATTCACATCCTTTCTCATAATCCAAGTTTATCTCTTCTGATTCTTTTTATCATGGAAAAAAAGTTGCGAACTTTTACAGCCCACAACTTTTTTGATCTGACAATCTGTCCTTTATTAAATTAATAAATGCCACAGGCTTTACAACATGAAGCATTGGTCCAAACGAAAGAACACGAATTAAAATCTCTGTTTCGTCCTCTTTGTCATAGTACAACGTAACCTGATACTTTCGCTCATCTATTTTCTCGACTTGTTTTTCTAAATGTGCGAAGTGCATCAGAACACGTTCCAACGCATTACGCTCATCAATCAGTTCAAATATCACTTTACGTGGTCGCGGCTGATTGCTTTTCCCAACTTTTCCACCTTGTTGATTCTCATACTTTTCACAAGAACTAATTCTGCCAAGATTGATCGTATTTCCCAGTTTGCTTCCTGTTCCAATTAACCGGAATTTATCGTCTTTCTCGGAATATTCCAGATATTCTGGAATCGTTCTAGTTGTTATTTGTTTTCCATGACGATTTGTAATACTGATTTGTATCTGGTACTTATGCTTAATCGCATCCAATATCAACCGAAAGTTCCGAATATATTCTGGATTCTCATACGGATCGCCATCTGAATACTTGTCAAATACATAAATATCTTCTGGAAGAAATAATGGTTCGACATCTGAGAATACGATTGGCCGGTCCGTAAACAAACGTATTCTCGGATCTAATGCGATTGCATTAATCCAGCGTTTCTGCAAAATTGTGAGTGGCATCGTTGGCTTCTTTCTGAGAATAGTTGTTCCATCTTCTTTCAATAATTGCCAATGTGTCATTCCCAAAGACTCCGGAATATTCAATGTGCTTTCTTCAAATGCATAATCCTGAATGATTGCGTTGATTTCTCCATTCGTAAGCGGATGCTCTACCGCTTCTGCCAAGATTTTTGCAACAGTTTGGAAATATGTACTGTAAATTTCATGAAACAGCATACTCATTCCTCCCCTTTCAATCCATACATTTCATACATCGCCTGCAAGTCTTCTTTAAACTGTTTTTCCAAAGCCTTATTGGAAATTGAAATATCTGTAATTCGACAAATAAATGTACGTATCCATGGAATCAATTCGCTTGCATCATAAACATCAGCAGAAAATCGACATGTATGCTCATCCATGTACTCCAACCGACCGATTCGTTTCTCCCTCTCTAATCGCTTTGGTATATGCTGTTCTCCATCATCATATTGAACTGTAAATTCAATATGTTCCATCCGATTTCCAGATCTACTGTCTGTAGCAACTCCCCACGTATGTTGCTGCATTTCACTCAGTTTATCTCTTAATTCATCAAACCGATCTGCAATCTCTCCAATTTTAACAGTGACAATATTATCAAGACGATACGCTGTTATTCGTTTAAAATATGGGGTATAGGCCATCATATACTGTCTCCCACTCTGTACACTGATCATCACTCGAAGCGGAACAACATTCGTTTCCGTAATGCGATCTTTTTTACGATTAATCATCTCAACTGTTATATTTCTTTTTTCATGAATTGCTTTCAGTATCATGTACAAAGCCTCACTGTCCATTGCACTGGTTATGTAATGATGTTTGAATACAAAATGATCAGCAATATTATTTGTTTTATCTTCCAAAAATGATCCTATCACACCACATGGTGCGGTTTCTGAAAAAAAAATCCAAAACATCTCTACTTGGCATTTCAAACTCTTCTGTACGACTGTATAGCATCGTCTTTCCACTCTTCCGTCTTACCAACAATCCTTCTTTTTACATATTCGTTGAGTTTTTTTCTGATCGTAGAGATGTCAAATACTCTTGCATGCTCAAACCCTGCCAGATATTCGTCCACCTGATATGCGACATCCCCAAGTGACAGTTCTTGTCCATTAGAAAGAATATCCATAACAATAAAATGAAGGGTAATATCTCCATCTGTAAAGCTCTTTGTCTTCCATGCCTTATAAAGTGGATTGTGTCTGGTTGCTCTGCTATCAATTGACAAAAATACATTCTTACCATCAGCGGTCTGATGAAACTTCATATAGTTACCAAGCCAGCTCTCTATCCGACGTTTCTCGTCATCATAAGACCTGGTACTTTTTTTCGTATAATCATCCCGGCTCTTGAAACCGTAGACATAAAAATCCCGCATGTAATCACGTATCTTGTTAAAATTTTTGATTAATTCGCTGTATGCCATGGTTTCGCCTCCTTAACTTTTCCCGGATCGTATTGATTTAAAATACTTTGTTTTTTATGATAAGTCATTTTCATCAAACACTCCGGTAAAACTCCAGTTCTCACCTTGATCTTCAGATGTGAACACAAGGCCTTCCGTCTCGCCACTCTGCGTCATCACATGGATCGTGTAATTCTCTCCATCCTGCTGTGGCATTTCCAGATACTGATAATCATCAAGCGTGAATCCATATTCCTGCATATGCGGCGGATATTCTGTCACAGTATCCATCGGAAGTTCTATCTCCTTCAGTGTCTTTCCACCGTCTTTTGTAACATAAATAGATGAATGTGTCTGCGATGCCCCGCTTAGACCAATGAATCCAAACTGTTCGTCGAAGAATTGTATCCCTTCTCCTGCTCCGCCATTTCCGTCGAATGGATCTTCATTTACTGTTGTCCAGTTATATCCACTATCTGACGTAGTTTCCAGTTTGTAATAACGTGTTCCAAGAGCCGCATCAACAACTGAAAGTTTCCAGCCTTTCTGTTCGTTTAAGAAGAATCGGACAACACCGCTTCCGTCCGTATCGACCGTCCAGGTATTATTCTCTTTTCCCTGTTCTTTTGCCTGCGAATCTTTCTCTGCCTGCTCATTCTGACTAATTGTATCAGGACTGATATATTCTGGTTCCATCATATAACGCACCGGCGTCACAGATTCATCCTGCGGAAGATACAGGGATACTTCATATCCAAGTGCTTCCCCACCGCTATCCAAGGCTGTAAAATCAGTCATGCCGCTGACTTCTCCGTCACCATCCACATCTCCCGGAAGATAAACAAGACCTTCCGAAGAAGCGAAGGAGCGTTTTCCATAATACAGAATCTCATATTCCGGCGGATTATCTGCAAATGCATAAGTCAGATTCCATTGTGTCACCTGCATCTTACAATCTGATTTTTCCAGAATAGTAAACATAGGATCTAATTTCTTGTCATCATCATAATCTGCATTTGCATAACCTGCGATCTGCACAACAATCTTATCACTTTTATCGATATCATAATCAATCAGATAGGTCTTGTCTTTTCCCTTTTCATTCTGTCCATAAAGATATGCTGATACACGGGTTATCGTTCCGTCTTTATCAAAAGACATCTCAAAACTATCTGTGATATATAACTCGTCCGGAAGTTTCAATTTCTTATTGATATCTTTTATCAGCCCTTCTGCGCCATCACGGAAGAAGTTGTTATGTTCATACTCTATTTTCTTTGTCTTAAACAGGCTGTCTACCTTCCAGGACAATGCGCCATTATAAGGAATCGCAGTATATACGATATAAGAAATACATCCAACCGTAACTACAAGTAGAATCAAAAGTTCTGTACCAAACACTGTTTTCCTGAGTGCACCTTTCATTTTAAAAGGATTTTCCTTTTCTGCTATCAGGCAGCCGATCCAGATACAAAGACTGAGTACCAGAAAGATACCTAAAGCAAAAAATGCAAACTTCAGCTGTCTGATGCTTCCGTACTTGCAAAGTATACAGGTCACAAGCAAAAACAAAATGTAATAGAGAATACTAAGCTTGCCAAATATAAATTTCAGTTTTTTCATTCAATCACATCCTAATAATACTTCCAGGTCTACTATTTCTAAGTTTCTACTCAAAAAAATTTTATATCGCTCATTTATTTTTACACTTTTTCTTGACCAAAATGTAAAAGCTTCATGATTTTTTCTATATTCTCCTTTGTCCAGGCCGTAATCTCGAGCACTGCATCCGGTATCTCCTGGTCTCCGGAATCCGGATTATGCATCCAGATACATGGCATCTTAGCCGCCTTAGCAGCCTTTCCTCCATTCGTTGAATCTTCGATTACAATACACTCATCTACCGGTACGCCCGACTGTTTCGCTGCAAAGAGAAATGTATCCGGTGCCGGCTTTGGATTCTTCACTTCATCTCCACTTGTCACGACGTCGAAATATTTCATCAGATCCAGCGTTTCCAGTGTCTCTGTGATTACAGGTTTTGGAGAAGAAGAGGCCACGGCCAGGCGATACCCCGCATCTTTCAGACAGCAAAGCATCTGCCCTACTCCCGGCATCTCAGGAAATCCGTCTCTTGCAATAATTTCATCCTTCTTTTCTTTCATAATCTGATTCATTACTTCAAGACTTTCAAATGTGATTCCATAATTTTCTTTGATCAGATTCATGAAATGGAGTCTTGTAGATCCAATGCATGGTTTATATACATCGTAATCTAAGTCAATTCCATATCGTTCTTTAAAAATCTCTACCCAACATTGATAATGAAGCGGTTCTGTAATTGACT
>ENA-OQHF01002209-OQHF01002209.1-human-gut-metagenome-genome-assembly--contig:-NODE-2209-length-10005-cov-1.738307_pt1 | contig 10005 bp, 8 predicted proteins | sample MGYA00242559_ERZ504709 | MGnify/ENA primary metagenome ERZ504709 (study PRJEB26092, sample SAMD00036203) | human gut metagenome | host: Homo sapiens | study: EMG produced TPA metagenomics assembly of...
AACTGTATATGAAGTTCCGTCTGCTTCATTAACGATTTTATCAGGTGTATTAATATTAACTAATCCATCAATAATAACGCTGGAAGCATTTCCAGAATAACTTCTTTTTGTTTCTACATAAATTCCAGTAATCGCATCATCCGTAGGTGCTTGTATAGATAAAATCTTATTTTCTAGATTTTCACCGCCATTTTTTATATTGATACTACCACCAGCAGCTGCTAAAATGCCAGTTTTTTCACCACCGCTCTCTTCAAACTTTATATTAATAATTCCTGGATCATTAATTGTTACATTGCAATATTTTTGTGCAGCAATACCAACATACTTTTTCGCATCCATCATCCAGTCAGAACTTGTAACATAAATATTTAACTTATTATTATTCATATTAATTTCCAAAGGATTGCTTATTGAAGATATAGGAGCACAGAATCTATAATAAGTAGTGTAACGTGATTTTACACTAGTTATTAATTGCTCATTTCCTGCACTTATAGTAACATCATTGTTGAAATTATAACAATTATTATCATCTATGATATTTGCATTAATATATTCTGTATCTTGTCCACTCTCGCCAGTAATTGGAGTGTTAAAGTTCAATCCAGAATCGTCGTTCACAACATTAGCTATACCATCAGAATCATAATTTTCAAATGCTTGTAATATCTTCATTCTTGCCGCAGTTGTGGTAGCTGTATTTAAAAAACCTTGACCATTAGCTGAGCTATAAGAAATTTTACCTGTTTCCTTACTTACACTCGCAGAAGTAAGACCTTCTGCAATGGTTACAGTGCCATCCAAATTCCTTTCGCCTGTTGTATAGGCAGTGTAGTAAAGCTTATTAGCCAGCTTATCTAATACCTGATTGATTTGTGTAGTATTACCATTACTAATACCTGTATTATCTGTAATCAAATTGATAGTAGAACCTTTTTCTGCATTAGCAATAGTAAAGTTGCCACCCAAAATATTTGTTGCATCTTGTGCATCATGCTTATAGAACACCTTCATATTGCCTGCATAATTAGCAATACTAACATTACCAGTATTATAACTTGCAGACTTACCATCAACAGTCTTAGTAAACGGAGTCATATATACCAAGCCCGCATTTTTAGCATTGCTGCTGCCAGTAAGACGTAACAAAGCTGTTGTATCTGCTTCATTATAGTTATACCATGCTGCATCATTAGTAATTTCTGCACTTACAGCATTATTCAAAGAGTAACCTTTCCATACTGTATTCTCATCAGTCATTTTTACATTAGTTGCAAAAGAAGCGTTACCTACCCATTTAGCACCGTCACCCATGAACAGGTTTACACTGCCATAATCGCCCGGAGTTTCGCCCCAGCCTGCGCCTTTAATATAGTTACCATTCCAATAAGAATCTTTAGTATTCAAGCCAACATTAATTATACCTTTGGTTCCCATACCACCAACAGTATTAAAATCGCCCAAAATCTGAACATCATTTTTTCCTGCACCAGTAGCCTTAGCATCTAAAGCATCTCCGTCCTTAACAACGTTTACATTAACAATGCCATAATTGCTGCTGACAAATTCACCATAAGCTCGGATAGCGCAGTTTTCTGCAAACCCATAGTTCAGGCCAGGATTTACACCTTTTTTAGTTGCAAAAATTTTGCCACCACCAATATCAATTGTAGAGGCAACCGCGCTCACTGCTTCAGACATTCCTTCCCCATCTGTAGTATCTGCATCAATATCAACAAGACCTTTTATATTGATATAAGAGCGAGTATCTTTTACTCCATTCATAGCTTTGACAACAGCACCATTAGTACTTTTATTAGTATAACCAGTTAGTTTAAGAACATTTTTATCGTTATTGACAATAATCTTACCGCCGCCATTAACAAATAAAGCTGCTGTTTGACCCTCACCATCACTATTAGCTTCAACAAACATTGAACCTTTACTATTAATGTTTACTACGCCTTTATTAATAGCCGTAATGCCAGTAGAATGAGAAGATCCCTCACCATCAACAGTCAAAGCATGACTTCCCAAGTTAAGATTCAGAACTGTACCTTCGCCGCTTGCCGATACAGCAGACCCAATATTAGGAAGCCATGGTCCACCTTCAATCATGTTATCCTCAGCGATGATATCTACTTCAGAACTATAGCTTTTTCTCAGTAGTAACACCACTTTCTGCTACAATAGCTCCATCAGCAAATGCCACAGCTGCAAAGCTGCATCCCATTTGCCACAGCAATACCCAAAGCTAATTTTCTTGATTTTTTAAAAGAATTACTTTTTGACATAATATTTCCCCCTTAAATTATCTTGGTGGTCTTCTAAATGATTAAATACAACGTCAAACTCCTTTCTTCAATCATACATATCCTTTTCCTGGCAACAACTATTGCTTCGCAAAAGAAAAAGCCTGGCATCACTCGTGTATCAGGCGCACAAAGGCGCACTAATTCCACTGTGAAACCAAGCCAATAGTCAAGTAATCACTAAGCTTTAACTGCAATCCGACTTTTACGGTCTTCTATTTTAGGTAAGCTTACGCTATTTCGCGTGTTAAAGTCTTTGGTAGCTATTTTATTTTTAAAATTCGTACTTAATTTATCTGTTTCAGTTATCTATTTTAAATCTTTTTGATACTTAATCTCATTTATTTTATTGTAGCATACTATATTTTGTGTGTCAATACTATTTTACAAGCAGCAAAACAAGCTGCACCTGTAGCATTTTCTTCATAAGCAAAAACATAATTTACCAGTTTTGGGAACCGCTTATAATAATCGCCGTCCTCCGAATCAAACTCCAAATCTTCCATTGCCTTAACTGCAACATGATAATACCAGCTCTGAATATCCTTGCCGCGTTTGAAGCGCTGCCATAAGTCCTCGCCGTATTTAGCATCATCACGTGCAATCGCACGCATATTGCCCAGCTTATCTGCCAAAATCAGCTGCTGTTCACGCACATCAGCCTTTGCCAGGTGCGCCAAAGCCTGGCTTCCACCATAATTCCTGCTTTTTCCAAACAGCTTTAACCAAAATGCAGGCCAAATAAAACGTTACTTTATTCCCTAAGCTACATGCTATGTTTTCCCTTGCCATCTGTACACTTTCCAACAGATTTTATTCTTCATCTTCTGCCAGCATACGATAGCCTACACCAAGCTCATTAACGATATAGCGCTTTTCTCCGGGTGTCACACCCATTTTCTTCCTGATGTTTTTCATATTTACCTGTAGCTTTTTGACGCTCCCATAATCAGAATATCCCCACACTGCCTGGATTATGGCAGAATACGTCAGCACCTTTCCCGCATGAATGGAAAGGAAAGTCAAAATATTATATTCTGTCTGTGTCAGTTCAATTTCCTTTCCATCGACCAAAACCTGCCTTTTATCGTAATCAATCATCAAATCTTGAAATTGAAATTTACCGATGTGATTACCCTCGTTTTTCTCACTGTAACGATGACTGCGAAGCACTGCACGGATACGAGCCATCAGTTCTTCAGTTCCAAACGGCTTGGTAATGTAATCATTCGCACCAAGGTCTAAGGCTTCCACCTTATCCATTTCGCCGGAACGGGCAGAAAGAACAATGATGGGAACAGTATCCGCTTCTCTGATATCCTGAATCAAGCTCAAGCCATCACGGTCCGGCAACCCGAGATCCAGAACAATGAGATCCGGATGATAAGAAGCGTACATCATCATGCCGAGCGCACAGGTTTCTGCACAGATTACCTGATAATCACTTATTTCCAAGTTGGCTTTGATGAAGCTAAGGATATTTGCTTCATCTTCTACAATTAGAATTTTGAATTTATTATTGCTCATCATCGCACCCTCTTGCCAAAGAAAAGCGGAATACAGCACCGCCGCCCTTCCTATTTTCCACAAAAATCTCGCTGCCATGCGCCTTAATAATAGCAGCACAACCGAAATACCGATGCCCATATTACTGCGCGTTCCGTCTATCGGTGCTGCAGACTTTTTATAGCATCCGGTAAAAATCTTATCCAAAATCTCCTCCGGAATGCCACACCCATTGTCGGCAACTTCAAATATGGCCTTATCTCCTGCAAGGGAAACCGACAGCATTCAGCTCTGTCATACCTTTGCGCATGAAACACAGCATTTTCCAAAAACGTTCAGCAACACCTGCTCGATAAGGATAGAATCCATAGGAATATCCACAAAGTCGGCCGGTATCTGCGTAATAACCTTCTGATTCGGATGCTTCTTGGAGAATTTCATCAGAACGGAGTCAATCAGTTCATCCAAAACGATTGGTCGTTTCACAATCTTGACCTTTGCACCGTCGATTCTTGTAACAGCCAGTCAGGTTTCGACCATACGGATAAGCCATTCGCTATCCTCTTGAATTTCTCCCAACAGCTTTAGCTGCTGTTCTTCCGAAAGTGCATCCTTCTTGGAAATCAGCGTAGAAGCTGAGCCGTATATTGATGTAAGAGGCGTACGCAAATCATGAGAGATTGCCCGCAGCAGATTTCCCCGCATCCTCTCCTTTTCGCTTTCTGCCCGCAAATTCTCCTGATCACGTATCCTACTGTTCAACGTACTGGTGGAAACGGCAACAAGCAGCATAATTATAGCGGATAATATGCTTTCTTCTACAAAAAAAGTCTAAAGTGTAATAGGGATAAGTAAAGCGAATTTACTGCAAATACGCTTAAGAAAGCAGAAATAATACCATAGCAATACCCGTGCGTTTTTCAGCGATATCAGAAAAACGCCGAATACAAAAACTCATAGGAACCAGCGTTTGCGTTGTAAATGAGCTTACGAATCAAAGATTAATGGCAAAAGCGCCGAAAAAACCGCAGACCGAAAACAAATATCTTCTTTCGTTGTTGATGCTTCATAATGCTTCTCCTAATTATTTTTACAACTTCATTATACTTCACGAACAAAAGCGCTTCAAGATTTATCACAAGATACTGATGCTCTACGATCGTTTCTTTACCAAATCTACACCGAAAAAATGCTATGATAGGAACAAGCAAAGCAGTGTTCAATATACGGCTTTTAACTATTGTGTCCGCAACAAGCACAATGAATGTATAAACAGATTAACAAGAAGGTGTAGGTATGTCAGAAGAAATGATTAGCAGAAAATTTCAGCTTTATCTTTTCAAATTATCATATTAGGTTTTGCAGGAGTCATCCTGCTGGGTGCATTACTGCTGATGCTGCCGATTGCTACGCAGGAAGGCTGCACAACTCCGTTTAACGAAGCGCTTTTTACCGCAACCTCCGCAGTTTGTGTAACCGGTCTTGTGATACATGATACCGGCAGCTACTGGTCGGCCTTTGGGCAGACAATCATTCTGACGCTGATACAGATTGGCGGTCTTGGTGTTGTAACAGTAGCGGCATCATTTGCACTTCTGTCCAGGCGAAGAATATCTTTGATGCAGCGCACCACCCTTCAGGACGCAATATCAGCGCCAAATGTAGGCGGTATCGTCCGGCTTACGAAGTTTATCCTGTGGGGAACATTTTTGATTGAACTGATTGGTGCACTTGCCATGCTGCCGGTGTTCTGCCACGACTATGGCTGGCACGGTATTTGGCTGGCAACCTTTCACTCTATTTCTGCCCTTTTGCAATGCAGGCTTCGATATTTTGGGAACCGCAGACAACATCTACCCCTCCCTTACCGGTATGCGCAGAATCCTATGATAAATATAACTATTATGCTGCTTATCATAATTGGCGGTATCGGCTTTTTGACGTGGAGGACATTTGTGAAAACAAGCTGCAGTTCCGACGCTACAGAATGCAAAGTAAAGTAATCCTCATTTTTACGTTGATTCTGATTATCTTCCCGGCAACTTTTTTTCTTCTTTGCTGATTTTGCTTCTCTCCCCATAGAAGCGCGGCTTCAAGCGTCCCTGTTCCAGTCGGTTTACAACAAGAACAGCGGGCTTCAACACAGCAAATTTATCTGTTATGTCCGGCTCGTCGCAAGGCATCATGATTCTCCTGATGCTGATTGGCGGTTCACCGGGCTCAACGGCCGGCGGTATGAAAACAACAACCTTTGCCGTACTGCTTGCCAACATTGTTGCGACCTATCGCCAACAGGACAGTGCCCATTTTTTTGATCGCAGAGTCGATTACAACGCTATCAAAACGGCCTCTACTATCCTCACCGTGTATATTACGCTGTTTTTCAGCGGAGGAATTTTTATCAGTGCCTATGAGAACCTGCCACTGTCATCCTGCTTATACGAAACAGCATCAGCATTGGGAACAGTCGGACTGACGCTGGGAATCACACCGCAGTTGCATGTACCCTCACAACTGATACTGATTTTACTTATGTATCTTGGCAGAGTAGGCAGCCTTACGCTCATGTACGCAGCATTATCCGGCAAAAAAGCAGTTAACTCAAAACTGCCGCTGGAAAAAATCACTATTGGCTAAACAAAAGGAGTGGATATCCTATGAAAAATATTTTACTGATCGGAGCAGGTCATTTTGGACGACATATCGCTATGCAGCTTTCACAATTAGGGCATCAGATCATGGCAGTTGATACTGATGAGGAAAGAATCAATGATGTACTCCCATTTGTCACTAAAGCACAAATTGGCGACAGCACCAATGCAGAGTTTTTACGTGCTCTCGGCATCGGAAATTTTGACGTTTGCTTCGTAACTATCAGCGGTAATTTTCAAAAACTCGCTGGAAACTACTTCTCTTTTAAAAGAACTGGGAGCAAAATGTGTAGTATCTCGTGCTGAACGCGATGTCCAGGCAAAGTTTCTGCTTCGTAACGGTGCAGACAATGTAGTCTATCCTGAAAAGCAGATGGCTATATGGGCAGCCAAACGCTACACTGCAGACCATATTTTCGATTATATAGAGATTGACAAGCAGCACGCTATTTTTGAAGTAGAGGTGCCAAAAGCCTGGGTTGGTAAAAGCATCGGCACGTTAGATATCCGCAAAAAGTTTGGCATCAATATTCTTGGTATAAAGCACTTGGGAAAAACTGACGTCTCAATTACGCCCGATACCATATTATCCGACGATATAACAATGCTGGCATTAGGCGAGTATAATGCACTGCAAAAGTGTTTCCGGATATGAATAATATTGCTTAAGCACAGAATATTTAAGGCAGCAAAAAAGCTGACGCCTTGCGTAAATGCGAAGCGTCAGCCTGTGTTACTCTCTCAAAAAACTCAACGCGCACCTTTTTTCCACGATTACCTCGTTATTATATGCTATACCTTGTTCAGCGGTTGAACACCGACATATTCAAAAAAATCAAGCCTACTGAATTACTGACCATGTAATCCAGTAGGCTTTTTTTATGCTTTAAAATTTTTCATTTAGCAATCCGCTCTATGCAGCAGCTATGCTCCTTTGTCTTCTTGTCATAGTTAATCCCTACTAAAAGAATACTGCCAGCATACTCCCTGAGCGCTTCCGCATAGCGCTTCTCTTTAATCTGCTGCAATGCTGTCTCAGCACCCCTGTTCCATTTCAGCTCAACCACCAGCGCAGGGTAATCATCTCTATACGCTGGCTTGGGAAGATATACAAAATCTGCAAAGCCTCTCCCGGTCGGCAGCTCTCTGATCGGCTTGAAATAATAATCCATCGCAGCTAAAAAAGCAATAGTCAGCACACCACTCAAAGAATTTTCATCGTTATACTGAATGACAGAGGTGTACTGATTATGAATGCTTTCCATCATCTCCGCAACAGCTTCTGTATCCTCATCCAATACAGCTTCCAGCAAAGCACGTGACTCCTTCTGAAAGCTGATCAGCTCACTCCACTTATTTACCTTCGTTGCCATTGCAAACTCAAAACGTATTTCCTCATTAGGTATAAACGCCTGATTCTTTTTCTGATTATAAGCAAGATACCCTAAATGTATAAGCAACGTCAAAACATCGTCCTTGCCTCTAAAGCTTACCATATCATTTTGGAAAAAATACGGTATAACTGCCACAGCATCGCCCGCTAACATATCAATAATAGCAGACCGCAAGCCATCAAAATCCATATTGATCAGCGGCAGAATGGATTCATACGTTCCTGTCTGCGTCCAATAGCTTTGGAAGGTTCCCTGCAGCATCAGGCTGACAACAGCACGCGGATTATACACATGGTAATCTTCCAATTGATAACCATCATACCAACGCTTAACCTCAGCAAAGTCCTTTTGATATTTTTCACATAAGACCTTGACCTCACCTTCAGTAAAGCCAATCCAGGGTGCCATCAGTCCTGGCCCTATCATCGTATATTCATCAAAATTATTCAATGCCGACTGAGTTTTATACTTCTTTATGGGCAAGATGCCGGTAATATAGGCCAGTGCAATAAATTTAGTAGGCTCTACACCTTTGAACAGGTTACGCAGAAAGTCAATATACTCATCCTGCACCGCCTTATTGCTTGCCTCATCTCTGATAAGCACATCCCACTCATCAATAATTATCACAAATTTATTGCCGGTTGCTGCGCTAATATAAGACAAAGCACCGGAAACCTTATCTACATGTTCAGGAATGACTGCTCCATAAATAGCACGCAATTCTGCTAAGATAGTCTGCGTAATAAAGCTGACCGTTTTTTCCGCACTACCAGCTTCTTTAAAACACCACTGCACATCAAAATGAATAACATCAAATTTATTGAGATACTTTTCATAGCTGGCATTCTTTTCAATCTGCAGTCCCTTAAAAAGCTCTCTGGAATCGCACCCTTTGCTATAATAAGCAGCCAGCATATTGGCAGCCATAGACTTACCAAAACGACGCGGACGGCTGTTGCATATAAATTCCTGTGGCGTACCAAGAAATCTGTTGGTCAGTTCTATCAATCCGCTCTTATCTATATATATTTCTCCATTAACCGCATTTTGAAAAGCGCTGTTATCAGGATTAACAAATCTGCCCATCTGCCTTAACCTCCTCGCATTTCACGTTACTTCTATATAAAATTATAGCACAAAGGACTACTGCAGTATATAATAAACAGCATTGAAAAAAATACTTCAAGCTTGTTTCTGAAGCACTTAAATGCCGCAAGCATAGCTTCTCAAAGCAAGGCTGGCTTGCCTCCTGACATTCCTTCCAGCCTACTCTAAATTATTATAGCGATTATAACTATCAGTCCAGGTCCACGGCAGCGCCAGCAGGCTCAGCTCCGCTTCCTTCCAGGGATACTCTGGCTCCTCCTCCTGCTTCTCGTAGCTTTCACATATTTCCTCGTTATACTGATCGAACACAAGATAAATCATCCGCTGCGTCTGCAGCCAAAATACCCGCATAACAATAACATGCAGGAAAATAAACAAAGGCAGCACATAATCACCCCGGTACAATTTGGTGTCTGATGGGCAACCCCAGAATAAAGATGGTCGCAACCAGTACTAAAAAGGAGCCACGTTTTCCCAGCATCGTTTCGCCCGCCTCCTCCAGCGCAGGTGCCACATAATCACCAAAACGTCCACTGTATTTCAAACTTGCGCATCGCCAAAACCATGTTAATACAACCTAACGCCCCTAAAAGATATTCTCCAAATTTTTCCAAGCTATAACCCTCTTTCTTTGTGAACTGTTCAAGCAGGCTTCCGGCAAAAACGCTCCCCCTGCCAGCTGCTGCACCTTAAAGCATTTTCAAAGTAAAACAGAGGATAGTGCACCATAAAAGTACACTATCCTCTTGTTTTTATTTCCACCAATCAACTTCCACGATTGGACAACTTCTGGTGGAGGTGAGGGGAGTCGAACCCCTGTCCGAAAATATTGCCATACAACTTTCTCCGAGCGCAGACGTCATACTTTATTTCGCGCTGCGATTGCCTGACGACGGGCCTTCACATTGCTATCCTAAAGAGTTTCCCTTAAAGCCTATAGGAATCAGCCTTAAGGTATCCCACTATTGACTGTCATTCCTCACCCGCGGGAGGAGGCTTGGAGACAGTTAGCAGATTAAGCTGCTAAAG
>ENA-OQHF01002211-OQHF01002211.1-human-gut-metagenome-genome-assembly--contig:-NODE-2211-length-9995-cov-2.607215_pt1 | contig 9995 bp, 12 predicted proteins | sample MGYA00242559_ERZ504709 | MGnify/ENA primary metagenome ERZ504709 (study PRJEB26092, sample SAMD00036203) | human gut metagenome | host: Homo sapiens | study: EMG produced TPA metagenomics assembly of...
TGAGCCGATAAGCTTCCGGCTGATGATTGAACACAAAGTTTCCGTCGGCATTCGAAAATTGTTGCATCCACGAAAACTGAGTCGGAAGTCTGGAGAATGATTGTTGCGCCGTCTACTGGCTGCTGTTCTGTATCGACAACCTTACCCGAAACGGTTTGTGCCGTCAGGCTGCCTGAGCCTCCTGCCAGCAAGAAGATACTCATTGAAAAAATAGATTTTCATATCAAATTGCATTGGGTTATTTTCTATATCTTTGACAGTGCGAAAGTAAAGGACCCGACCGATTTTCTGGGTTAAGGGCTGGTTAATGTTACGTTAATACACGACTTATGGAGATAAAACATATCCGTTGGATTGCTGTGGTGGGACTTATTGCTATTGTTGAGCTGCAATACGTATGGCTTGTCAACACATATAAGCTGACCAAGGAAAGTATTCAGATGAAAGGGGAGGAGCTGTTTCCCGAAGCAGCCTTGCAAGAGGTTTTCCTACGCGTGTCTAAGACAAAGAAAGACTCCACGGTTACAATGAACGTCAACTTTGATGCTGAGAAAGATATGGAAACTATGTCTAACCCCGGTCAATGGCTGATGAGTTATATGCATGTTTCGTTTCAGGAAATTGCTCTGAAAGATTTTAATCGTGATGTTTCGTTTATGGATTTGGATTCGATTTATGCGCACATGCTCGATTCGATTGGCTTTCCTGCTGCTGTTGCGTCGTGTATTGTCGACTCAACCGGCCGTATAATGAAGGCCTCCAGTCAACTGGATATGCATGGCAAAGGCGTATTACGAACTTCTCCCTTGCCGATCAGTTTTGACGGAACTCGCTTTCTGCAAGGAGTTATCACCAATCCGTATCGGGTAATTTTCCAGCGGATGACGTTGCTTTTGCTTGCTACCGTGCTGATCATGGTCTTGGTTATAGCTTGTATCATTTATCAGATACGCATTATTCTCCGTCAGAACAAGATTGCCAAATTGCGTGAAGACTTCTCGTATGCCATGATTCATGATATGAAGACACCGCTGAGTTCCATTCTGATGGGTACACAGATACTTGAAACCGGAAAGCTGGATGCCCAGCCGGAAAAGAAAGCCCGTTATTTCCGGATATTGAGAGAAGAGGGAGAGCATTTACTCTCGCTGACAAACAAGGTGCTTACCCTCTCCAAATTGGAAAACCACCAGTTGAAGTTAGAAAAAGAAACGCGTAGCCTTCGTCCGATGCTGGAAGACCTTGCCGAGAAGTATAAGGCAAAAGCAGTGAAGCATATTGTCTATAAATGGAATTTGCAGGCAGATACCGTTTATGCGGATGAAGAGTTTTTGAAAGAAGCGCTCAGCAATCTGATTGACAATTCCGTGAAGTATTCGGGTGAGGAGGTTGAAATTACATTCTCGTCGGGAAAGCTTTCGAACGAATATTATATAAAGGTACACGATACGGGCTTCGGAATTCCCCTGAAAGACCAGAGTAAGATATTCGAAAAGTACGAACGTGCTTCGGCATCGGGCAGAAGCCGGTATGGAGGTCCGGCTGGCTTCGGGCTGGGACTGAATTATGTTTTGCGGGTAGCTGAAGCTCATGGTGGCAGGGTTACGCTGGAAAGTATCGAAGGAGAGTACAGCGAGTTTACTATCTATCTTCCAGTTGAAGAAGACATTACTGGAAAGACTTGCCCGAAGATTGACAATGAATAATAACAATGAAACGATGATACGATTATTGCTGGTAGAAGACGATGCCAATCTGTGCTACATCATACGTGGCGGACTGGAGGATATGATAGGTGGTTATGAGGTGATTACGGCCGACAATGGGGAAACCGGATTGAAAATATGGAAGGAAGCGCATCCCGATGTGATTGTTGCCGATATCGAAATGCCGGTGATGGATGGATACGAAATGGTAAGACGTATTCGTGAAACGGATGAAGTAACACCTATTCTGTTTACTTCCGGTCGTGTTTCTCCCAAGGATGTGGTGAAAGGTTATGAGCTGGGAGTGAATAATTATATTAAGAAACCTTTTCTTGCCGAGGAGTTGAATGCGCATATTCTTGCTTTGCTGAAGCTCACCAGAGGAATAAAACTGGCAAATGAAGAAGAAAAGTTCCATATTGGCAGCTCCTTTATTTTTGAAGCCGGGCATGCCTTGCTGAAACAGACAGGAGGAGAGGAACGGACGCTTACCGAACGTGAAGCTGCGTTACTGCGCCTTTTGTGTGAGAACAAGAATAGAGTTGTCAGGCGTGAGGCCATTTTAGATCGCTTATGGAATACAGATGACGATTATTTTGCTTCGCGTAGTCTGGATGTATTCGTTTCGCGCTTGCGAAAATTGCTGGCATCCGACAGTACGGTACAGTTGAAAACGATAAAAGGCGTAGGACTTATGTTGGAAGACAGCCCTGCGCCTGAAGAATAAATATAAGGATCCTGCTTTGATTTAAAGCGATAAGGCAGGATTCCTTTTATTCGGCATTTTTCTTCAGCCATTCCATTCTTCGCTGGTCGGGAAGGTGGGTTACTTTGAAGTGCTCGAATTTCACGTTGAATCCTTCGCCGTCGGGACAAGCACCCATCAGACCAACCTGAACAGGTGTATTGTCTTGCAACCACGCATTTCGCATCATCACGTAAGTCTTGTCGTCAAAGGAATAGAATACCTCTACGGCATCCAGTCGTCTGACAGCCTTTATCCAGATGTAAGGCACAGGCTTGTCGAGTGTAATGACACTCCAGTCGCTTGTATGGTGGGTGACAACCGTACTCAGATTGAATTTCCCGTCGACGAACTCAATACCGGTCTTAATGTAGTTTTCCTTGTCGATACGGAGCATCAGACCCGCCTGGTCGAAGCGGTACCTTATAGTCGCCGGTGATTTTTACCTTCACTTCAAATTCCCCTCCATAGGTTGTATAATAAAAAGGAGCATCATCTACAGTGAATCCGTAGTGAGAAATTCTCCAGTAGTCACTATGCGGAGTGACAGACATGCTTAAAGTGTTGTCTGTTATCTCCCAGTTTTCCGGCTCATTGAACCATTGCATTTTTTTCCAGCGTCTGCGCCATCATGGCTTGTGTACTTATAAAAGTGAGAGCTACTAAAAAGAGCTTTTTCATAAACTTGTAGATTTATAATGTGAAACTTTTTCTATTATTTTGCAAAAGTAGCTGTCCCTGCGGGAAGCATCAATACTGATAAATAACCAATTTTCTTTGTCCTTTGGCGCTATGAACATAAAGACAACACTGAATAATGAACTGCTTGCACAAGATTTTGGCACAGAAGCGGATCTGAACCTGTATTTGGCACGCTATAAGCAAATAGCTTTGGCATATGCCGAAGTCGAGAACTCGATAGCTGTCCTGAGTGATATGGACTCTAACCGGAGCTATATTTATTATGGAAAAGTGGGAGAGTTTTTGGGGATAGCCTTGCAAGGAGCATATCATGTCATCAATTCAATTTGGGAAGAAGATATATTTAGCCGGATTCATCCCGATGATTTGCTGAAAAAGCATACCCGTGAATTGCGTTTCCTGCATTTTCTGAAAAATATTTCGGGAAAGCTGCGTAGTGATTATTACCTGGAAGAGTATCTCCGGATGCGCGATGGCGGGGGAAAGTATTATCTGGTTTTGCATCGAATGTTTTATGTGATAGCACAGGATTCCGGGAATATTTGTCTGGCTTTATGCCTTTATAATTTGGCCGACGGACCTTTACGGGGCAGCGGAATAGTAAATTCTGCTGACGGGAGCCGTATGGATATCGACACGTACGATTGTTCGGACCTGCTTTCGAAACGGGAAAAAGAAATTCTCTTGTTGATAGGAAAGGGAAAATCGAGTAAGGAGATAGCCGATGAGCTGTCTGTCAGTATACATACCGTTAGTCGTCACAGGCAAAATATCTTGCAAAAACTACAGGTAAGTAATTCGGCTCAGGCTTTTGGCGTTGCGTGCGAATTGCATTTGCTGTAACTGTTTGCGAAAGGATATGGGGAAGATGGAGGAAAAATGTCGAGGTGTTGTGTAATTTTTCTGCAGGAGTCTTTCTATTGTTTTGTACAAAACATCGGGAACTTTGTACAAAGTTTAAAATGTTTTGTACAAAAAGAGAATCACTTTTCATGGCCTTTTAGTGAGGAGGTGAGAGCCTTTTAAAAAATTGTCGGCTTTTTAACAGAAAAAATTAGCGGTCTTTCGTCTAAAATGCTTAACTTTAACGACTTAATTGTACAAGCTTATGAAGAAGCTGTTCTGTTTATGCTATTTGACTCTCGTTTTAGGTGGAGTGCTTCCGTGGGTAACTTCCTGTTCGGGCGATGATGTGGAGGATACTATATCTGTGCAAGAGGTTCCTTCCGATATATCGTTGTTTGTATCGGGACGTTTTTCCGGAGCTATGATTGAACGGATTTCACGGGTAAGCGAGGGGGATGCAGGATATCATGTTGTCCTGTCGAATAATGTAGAAGTAAATTTTACCAAGGATGGTGTCTGGACAAAAGTAAGTTTTCCTGATGCGGGAATGCAGATTTTCGCTCGTAAGTTTTTGGGGGAGATGTACGACTTTATGGAGGCAAAGTTTGGTGAAATTTCAGTTTCTGCTGTTTATGCAGTCAAGGAAGGCGTCAGTGCTGAACTGAGTGACGGCAGAAGAATGGTCTTCCAGCATGAAGGAAATCGTTGTCTGGGCTATGAGTATAGTGTTGAAACCGGGGAAGAGTATTTACCTGAGAAAGTGAAAGATTGTATTCTGCAAGCATTTCCGGATGGTACAGTTACTCGGATAATTCTGGGTTCGGAAGTCTTGGATGCTTCTATGCCGGCTTATCGGGTATGGGTGGACGATACTTATCTGCTTCTCTTTGATAAAGAGGGGGAGTGGACTTCGGTGAGCGGAGAGTTTGAGCGGGTTGCCGCTGGCAGAGGTGATGAAATGCTTTTCCCTGCATTGCCGCAGACGGTCTTTAGTCTGCTGCCTCAGAGGGTAATGGAGGAAGTCGGAAAATATGAACCGGGTGCACGGATTACTTCTGTCGTCCGTGATAAAAAAGATTATTATACCTTGCAGGTGCAGCCCGATAAGGCACTTTGCACATATGAGGGGAAGAAAACTTTTGTCATAAAGATAGATAAGGTTCAGGATTTTCTGGATAACTATTTTACTGAAGTACATCAGTTGACCATATCGTGGAATCATGACTATAATCATCCGCTTGTTTCTGTTACTTTACCCAATGGATTCAGTTTCTTGTTTAATGGCAATTATAAGTGGTTGCGTATAAACGGAGGTGGACAGATATGGCCGGATTCAATGTTTCCATTGCTGCCTTCCGGCATTATCTCGTATTGGAAGAATACGGCGGCCGATGTTGGTATAACAGATGTGGACAGGAAGGATGGAAGTTATCATGTGTTGCTGATAGACGGTACCCGGTGGCTATTTAATGCTCACGGGGGATTTATGAAATATGGAAACAGTAAAGTAAAAACAAACGGAGAGTAAAATAACTTTTATGTTGATTACCCTCCGTTTGTCTTTTTTTATAACTTGTCTGTATGTTCTTCATTTTCCTTAAACCAGGATGCGTACATCAGATAGCCGTTTGCTATCTTCTGGTTCAGCTCTTTGCTTTGCTGCGGATCTACTTTCTTGATGAATTTGGCAGGAACACCGCCCCAAAGAGTATGAGGTTCGATGACTGTATTGGCTAAGACCAGTGCTCCGGCGGCTACAATAGCTCCTTCACCCACAACTGCATGGTCGAGCAGGGTAGACCCCATCCCGATCAGTGCATTGTCGTGTACGCAGGCTCCGTGTAGAGTAACGTTGTGCCCGATGGAAACATCATTGCCGATTTCTACGGTCGACTTCTCGTAAAGTGTATGCAGGACTGTTCCGTCCTGAATATTTACGCGGTCGCCGATACGAATTGAGTTCACGTCTCCGCGTAATACGGCATTGAACCATACGCTGCAATCCCGTCCCATGACGACATCGCCTATAATCGTTGCATTGTCGGCGAGATAACAGTTCTCGCCAATTTGAGGAGTGAATCCTCTGACTGATTTAATTAGTGCCATATTATCTTGCTGTTTTATATTATTTACGTAAGCTGGATGTTGCATCTTTCAACCATTCCTGCTCGGGAGCTGTCAACATAGGAGATAGTACTTCAAAAACATGTCGGTGATAGTCGTCGAGCCATGCCGTTTCTTCTTGTGTCAGCATGTCTGTACGAATGGCTTCTTTGTCTATCGGGCAGAGGGTGAGAGGTTCAAATTTATAAAAGGCGCCGAATTCTGTTTCACGGGACGGTACTACAAGCATTGTGTTTTCTGTCCGGATGCCGTAACGCCCGGATTTGTAGATTCCCGGTTCGTTGGTAATGGTCATGCCGGGGGCACAAAGGGAGTCGGTACATGGTTCATTCGAATCTGATGAGGCCCTTCGTGAACATTCAGGAAATGTCCTACGCCATGCCCGGTACCGTGTCCGTAATTGATACCTGCTTTCCACATGAACTGTCGTGCCAGCACGTCGAGTTGTGTACCGCAGGTGCCTTGAGGAAACTCGGCTCTTGACAAGGCAATAAATCCTTTCAGAACCAGTGTGTAGTCGGTTTTTTGTTCTTCGGAAACTTTACCTAAGGCGATGGTTCTTGTAATGTCAGTTGTTCCGTCCAGATATTGTGCTCCACTGTCGAGCAGAAGGAATCCTTCGGGTTGCAATGTTACATCTGTTTCAGGTGTTGCTTCATAATGTACGATAGCTCCGTGTGCCTGATAGCCGGCAATCGTATCGAAACTGATGCCCTGAAAATGCTCCTGCTCAGCTCGCAACTCATATAATTTACGGTCGACGGAAAGTTCGGTTTCCTTACCTTCTTTGACAGCCGCTTTCAGCCATTTCAGGAAGCGCACCATTGCTACGCCATCTCGTTTCATGGCTTGATGAAATCCCGCTATTTCTGTTGGATTTTTGATTGCTTTCAATAAGCGGACGGGGGAGGGGAGAATATCGACATGTGCAGAAGAAGCTGCTGCGCAATAAAGCGTATAGTTCGTTTCCGGTGAGAGTTGTATGCATTTCCCTGAATAATGTAGCAGATCATTCTCTATTTCTGTGTAGTTCTTGGTACGCACTCCGTTTTGTTGGAGATAACAGCTGATTTCAGGGGTGAGCTTCTCGGGCAGGATATATAAGGTTGCGTCAGACCGAGTGATAAGCAGGTAGCTGATGAATACCGGATTGCAATGCACATCGTTGCCTCGCATGTTTAAAGTCCAGGCTAATTTCATCGAGGGCAGAAATCAAGATGCCGTCAGCTTGATTGTGCAAGATGTTTTCTCTGATTTGAGTCAGCTTGTCGGAACATGACACTCCGGCATATGTTTCTGGCAGGATAAACGGTACGTTGAGCGGCAGGGAGGGACGGTCTTCCCATAACGTTTCGAACGGATCCTCTACGGAAACAAGTTCCAGGCCTTGAGAAACGAGTGATGCACGGAGACTTTCGGTCTCGTCTGTCGCATTAACCCAACCATCTATGCCCACCTTTTCTCCTTTATGCAAGACATTTCCTAACCATTCTGCAATGGATGGTGTTTCGGGCAGCCTGTCTTTGAAGAGTTTGATTCCTGTTTCTTCTAACTGATCGGCTGCTTGCAAAAAATATCTTGAGTCTGTCCAGAGCCCTCCCTCTTGAGTCGTGATGACAACTGTTCCGGCCGAACCTGTAAATCCGGATATCCATTTACGTGATTCCCAGTGAGCCGGTACATATTCTCCGGAGTGCGGATCTGTGCTCGGCACAATAAAAGCCGATATTCCTTGTCGCACCATGAACGTGCGCAGTAAAGCGATTCTTTTTCTTATCTCTTCTTTCATATAAAAATACGTTTTGTCAAAGACTTACTATAAAAAGCAAAGGTACGATTTCTAAGGTATTTCGATAAATCTATTGGAAAGTTTTGTAAATAAAGAAATGTATGTGTAAATTTTGCGCCGCAATTCGACTATCGAATAATTTAATAACAACATACTTTAATTTTAAAAACATGATTGTAGTACCAGTAAAAGAAGGCGAAAACATTTGAAAAAAGCGCTGAAAAAATTCAAAAGAAAATTTTGAAAAACAGGTGTTGTAAAAGAACTGAGAAGCAGACAGCAAGTATGACAAACCGTCTGTTTTGAAAAGACTGAAAATGGAACGTGCTATTTACGTTCAGAAAATGCACCAGGTAGAAGAATAATAATTCTGCAAAAACTTTGAATTATTGAATTCTTTTTCATAAATTCGTTGCTGAATAATTAAGGCGATGCTTTTTTTATGCTGAAAGAATCTTTTTTTGAAATATCTTCGCTTTGAGAAAAACTATTCTGACGATACAATTGTTAGTTATGGTACGGATATCTCGAAATTTGAAGAGTATTTTAAGGCGGTGGATGAAAATTTGGATTTCGCGGCAGTTGATGCGGATATCGTTCGTGGGTGGGTTCTCTCATTGATGGAGGGTGGCTGTACGGCAACTACTGTAAATCGGAAATTAAGTTCACTTCGTTCTTTTTATCGTTATTTGCTGCGTCAAGGCGTTGTTTCGGTTGATCCGTTGATGAAAGTGACGGGCCCGAAGAAAAAGAAGCCTTTGCCTGTTTTTGTAAAAGATGCTGATATGGCTCGCTTGCTGGATGATACGGCATTTGATGCTGGGTTTGAAGGTGTTCGCGATCGCTTGATGTTGGAAATGTTTTATGAAACGGGTATTCGACGTTCGGAATTAATAAACTTAACGGATGCGGATGTTGATTTGTATGCTAAGCAGATAAAGGTAACGGGAAAAAGAAATAAGCAACGTTTGATTCCTTTCGGTGATGAGCTGAAGGAGGATATAGAAGCTTATCTTTCTGCTAAAAAAGATTTTTTGCCAGATGGTGGGGAGGCATTTTTCGTGCGGAAGAACGGAAAAGCGTTGTATCCCTATCTGGTATATCTCTTAGTGAAACGTAATCTTTCGAAGGTCGTTTCGTTGAAGAAAAGAAGTCCGCATGTCTTGCGACATACTTTTGCAACCTCGATGCTGAATAATCATGCAGAACTGGAGGCGGTGAAAGAGTTGCTGGGACATGAGAGCCTGACAACAACGGAGGTTTATACTCATACGACTTTTGAAGAGTTGAAAAAAGTTTATGAACAAGCTCATCCTAGAGCGTAAAGAAAAAGGAGGTATTTATGGAAGTAAGAATTCAATCAATTCATTTCGACGCATCTGAAAAATTGGAAGCTTTTATTCAGAAAAAAGCAGAGAAGCTCGAGAAGTTTTGCGATAATATAAAGAAAGTAGAGGTGTCTTTAAAAGTAGTAAAACCTGAAACAGCAATGAATAAGGAAGCTGGTGTACGCGTCTTGGCGTTGAATACAGAGTTTTACGCTGAAAAGGTAAGTGATACATTTGAAGAATCAATAGATGTGTGCATGGATGCACTATCTAAACAGCTGCTGAAATCGAAAGAAAAACAGCAGGGTAAATAAAAAAATCGCGAGAAATATTTTGTGATTAGAAAATTATATCTAACTTTGCAGCCGCTAAGTCGCGGAGATTGTGCGGCTGTAAAGTTAATTTGCCTCTTTAGCTCAGTTGGCCAGAGCACGTGATTTGTAATCTCGGGGTCGTTGGTTCGAATCCGACAAGAGGCTCAAAAGGAAGAAAAACACAGGTTAGAAAACTGGTGTTCTTTGAAGGGAAGTTGGCAAATACCAGAGTGGCCAAATGGGGCAGACTGTAAATCTGCTGGCTTACGCCTTCGGTGGTTCGAATCCATCTTTGCCCACAAAAAATGCGGAAGTAGCTCAGTCGAATAGAGCATTAGCCTTCCAAGCTGAGGGTCGCGGGTTTGAGTCCCGTCTTCCGCTCTTCTTTTTTGCTTCTTTGCTGTTATAGCTCTAGCGGTAGAGCACTTCCTTGGTAAGGAA
>ENA-OQHF01002212-OQHF01002212.1-human-gut-metagenome-genome-assembly--contig:-NODE-2212-length-9992-cov-4.316675_pt1 | contig 9992 bp, 8 predicted proteins | sample MGYA00242559_ERZ504709 | MGnify/ENA primary metagenome ERZ504709 (study PRJEB26092, sample SAMD00036203) | human gut metagenome | host: Homo sapiens | study: EMG produced TPA metagenomics assembly of the...
ATAAAAAGAAAGGAGAAAAGGCATGAAAGGAAGTTTGATTATTATCGGCTTTTTTATTTTGGGCACATTGTGTGGCTTTTTTCATCTGATTCCTTTTGATATAAGTAAAAGCAATATCAGTTTTTATGCCTTGTGTGCCCTGATGTTCAGTGTAGGATTGAGTGTGGGGCATGACCCGCAGACCTTGAAGAATTTTCGTTCGCTGAATCCACGCTTGATATTTCTTCCGGTAGCTACTATATTGGGGACTGTTTCTGCTGCAGCTTTGGTAAGCTTGATTCTTCCGCATCGTAGTGCTCCTGATTGTATGGCTGTAGGAGCAGGGTTCGGATATTATTCCCTTTCCAGTATTTTTATTACGCAGTATAGGGCCGGAACTGGGTACCATTGCTTTGCTTTCCAACATTATGCGTGAAATTATTACTTTGCTTTGTGCTCCTCTGTTGGTGCGCTGGTTTGGTAATCTGGCTCCTATATCGGCTGGAGGAGCGACTACTATGGATACTACGTTGCCCATCATTACCCGTTGCTCAGGACAGCAATTTGTGGTAGTTTCCATATTCCATGGTTTTGTGACGGATTTCAGTGTGCCGTTCTTGGTCACTTTCTTTGTTCTATTTGATGAGTCGTTTTTTTAAGAATAAAATACGGCCCTCGACGAAGAAATTAACCATCTTACGTCGAGGCCGTATTGTTATGAACGAGATAGAAGATTAATCTTGGTAGTAGACTCTCTTTACACGGTTTGATACGCTGGTCAGGATTTCATACGGAATTGTTTCCAGTATATCGGAGAGTACTGTTACCGGGAGATCATCGCCGAAGATAATGGCTTTGTCACCTTCCTTACAATCAATATCCGTTACATCAATCATACATACATCCATACAGATATTTCCTACGTAGGGGGCTTTCTGTCCGTTCACCTGACAGTAAGCATGTCCGTTACCCAGATGGCGATTTAATCCGTCGGCATATCCGATGGGGATGGCCGCAATGCGTGAATCCCGTGTCAGTACACCTTTACGGCTGTAGCCTACAGTTTCATTTGCTGGTACCTCGTGGATTTGCAGGATGGTTGTTTTCAGGGTAGTGACATTGTGCAGCATCTTGTTGGTAAACGGATCTATCCCATATAATCCGATTCCCAGGCGGACCATGTCGAATTGTGCACCCGGATAGCGCTCAATACCTGCCGTATTACAGATATGACGAATAATCTTGTGCTTGAAACCTTCCTGAAGCGTGGTCGAGGCAGCTTCGAACGTTTCTATCTGATGGCGTGTGAAGGCATCAAAACGTTCTGCATCACTGCCTACCAAGTGAGAGAATACAGAACGGGGGATGACTGCGCTCTGTTTCTGCAGGCGCTGTACGAGTTGCGGGATTTCGCTTGGAGCAAATCCTAACCGGTGCATACCTGTATCAATCTTGATATGAATCGGGAAATTGCTGACTCCTTCACGTTCCGCGGCTTTGATAAGTTCTTCCAGTAGGTGGAAACTGTATACTTCCGGTTCCAGGCGATAATCAAACATTGTTTTGAAAGCCGTGATTTCCGGGTTCATGATGATGATGGAACTGTTAATACCTGCTTTACGCAAGTCTGCTCCTTCATCGGCCACAGCTACTGCCAAATAATCTACTCGCTGGTCTTCCAGTGTCTTGGCAATTTCAAATGAGCCGGCCCCATAAGCTGAGGCTTTTACCATACAAACGATTTTAGTCTCCGGTTTCAGTTTGTTACGGTAGTAGTTCAGGTTGTCTACCAGTGCATTCAGGTTGATTTCCAAGATGGTTTCGTGTACCTTCAGTTCCAACGCATCCGTAATGTCATCGAAGTGGAATACACGTGCCCCTTTTATCAGAATATCTTCGTTATGCAGCTGGTTCAGCAAACCGGAATTCAAAAGTTCGGAAGTGTTGGTAAAGAAGTCTTTCTGTATTTCAAACCGGTTGGCTGCAGCAGAAATTTCTTCGCCTACTCCGATAATATGGTCTACTTTCCGGCTATGAACCAGGTCGGCTACTTGTCTGTATAATAGTTTGCTTGTTTGTCCGCTTTCCAGCATGTCCGACAGGATGAGTGTACGCTTCCGGTTCTTGTCTTCCGAGCGTCTCATCATAAAATCGAGTGCGATATCGAGCGAGGCAAAGTCTGAATTATAACTGTCATTAATTAATGTACAACCGTTTTTACCCTCTTTTACCTCCAGACGCATGGCTATGGGTTCCAGATGAAGCATGCGTTCAGCAATTGTTTCAGGGGGTACCATGAGGTAAAGTGCTACGGCCAGACAGTTGAGTGAGTTTTCAATGGACGCATCGTCAATGAATGGGATACGGTATTCCTTGAAGAATCCTAAGTAGCGGTATTTGATGGTGGTTCCCGTATCGTCTTTCAGGATTTTCTCAATGAAAAGCGGGCGTTCGGAATCTTTGGTCGACCAGGCAATTTCACGGGCTGTGAACAGTGATTTGGTCACACAGCTGGTGATAAGTTCGTTGTCACCGTTGTACACAATCACGTCGCAGTCCTTGAACAACTGCAGTTTCTCCATACACTTGTCTTGTACGGAAGAGAAGTTTTCTTGATGTGCTCCTCCGATGTTGGTCAGAATACCGATGGTGGGTTGGATAATAGGGCGTAATGCTTCCATCTCACCCATTTCGGAAATACCGGCTTCAAAGATTCCCAATTCCGTGTGTTCATTCATCAGCCATACGGAAAGAGGCACTCCAATTTGTGAGTTATAGCTTCTTGGAGAACGGGTAATGGTACGGTCCGGACTTAGTATCTGGTATAACCATTCTTTTACCACAGTCTTTCCATTACTTCCCGTGATACCAATGACCGGCACCTGAAATTGTTCTCTGTGTTTGGATGCCAGACGTTGTAAGCTTTTCAGCGGGTTGGGTACAATCAGGAAATTAGCATCAGTATATGATGAGGCCGCTTCGGGTATTTCGTTGACAACGAAATTACGTACCCCTTTCTGGTAAAGATCCGGGATATATTTATGTCCGTCATTGCGTTTTGTCTTTAAGGCAAAGAACAGTGTCTCTTCCGGAAAACACAATGACCGGCTGTCAGTTAGAATCCAGTCGATTGTAGAGGGGGTAGTTCCTATGCGTTGAGCTCCTAAAATGGAGGCTATTTCTTCAATTGTGCTTGACATAACTTTATTTCCTTTTGAACATCTAAGTACGGTAATTTTTCTTTTAAGTCCTCTATCTTTAACAGTATTTGACTTAAAAAGGTTTGGTAGGCTTCTGATTCAGGATTAAAAGGACGGTGGGCCAGTCCCTGACGTATTTTGTTCCATTCTTTCAGGAATGAGAGAGTAGAAGGTGTAAAATAGCAATCGTAGAAACATTCCCAGATATATTGAATGGCAAGCGGACTGGGATGCATCATATCGTCAGCATAGAAGCGATAATCACGTAGCTCATCTATCATAATCTCATAAGAAGGAAAATAGTGGCAGAAATCTATTTGACGACAAATCTGGTCAATTGCGATGAGCAAATTCGCCTTACTGAGTTGGTTGCCATGCAAGCCGTCTTTGAGGTGACGTATCGGGCTGACAGTAAAGAGACATTGCAGATTCGGACGTATCGCTTTCAGCTCCTGTAATAAAGGTAAATATATGGCAGTTATTTCATCGGCGCTGACCATCTTACGTTCAAATAACCGGGAAGAAAGCTTATGACAGTTGCCTACAATTTCCCCATTTTCTTTCCAGGTATAGACGAAAGATGAGCCCCATGTAAAAATAATCCAGTCGGCTTGATGCAGATTTTCATGCCCTTGTGTGATGCGTTGATTGATTTTCTGCAGACAATCTTCCGCTTCATGAGATGAAAAGGTACTGTGGTGCATCAAACTGTACCATTCTCCTTGCTCCTCACGTAAATCTTCTTTCCGATAGAGAGCCTTTTTCAACAAGCATTGTATGGAAGTCACTATTGACATGGGGTTATATAACACCCCGAAAGGGTTCACATCGCAATTGAATTTATGTTCGGCCAGTAAGTTCCCGATATGTTCGGAAAAACAGGAACCCCATATCATCAGCCGGTCGGTATGCTGAATTTTAGGGCCTTTGGCGGGTAGTTCAACTTTGGTTCTGAATTCCATGGCAAGAGAAAATTTACTGCAAATGTAAGTACATTATATATATTTATGCTATTTTTGTGCGATTAAAGTTAATGAGGAACAGGATGGAACAGACGACTTCATACGATTTGCTGAATAAGATAGATAGCCCAGAGGATTTACGGAAACTTTCTGTCGAAGCGTTGCCAGAGGTCTGTAATCAGCTTAGAAATAAGATTATAGATGAATTGTCTTGTAATCCGGGACATTTTGGTTCCAGTTTGGGGGTGATAGAGCTGACTGTGGCTCTTCATTATGTGTACCAGACTCCTTACGACCGTATCGTTTGGGATGTAGGACATCAGGCATACGGACATAAGATTCTGACTGGCCGTCGTGACCGTTTCTGTACCAATCGTAAGTTGAATGGTATTTGTCCTTTCCCTTCTCCTTCAGAAAGTGAATATGATACTTTTACGTGTGGACATGCGTCGAATTCTATTTCGGCTGCATTGGGTATGGCAGTGGCAGCCGCGCGGAAAGGAGAAGATAACCGTCATGTGGTGGCCGTTATTGGCGACGGTTCCATGAGTGGCGGTCTGGCTTTTGAAGGATTGAACAACGCTTCTTCTACTCCTAATAATCTGCTGATTATCCTGAACGATAACAATATGGCCATCGATCGCAGTGTGGGTGGAATGAAGCAGTATTTATTGAATCTGCATACCTCCGAGGGATATAACCGTTTGAGAAATGCCTTGTCGAGAAAGCTTTATCGCTGGGGAATCTTGAACGATGAACGGCGTAAGAGCCTGATACGTTTCAACAACAGCCTGAAGTCCATGCTGATGCAGCAGCAGAACATCTTTGAGGGACTGAATATCCGTTATTTCGGTCCGGTGGATGGACACGATGTCACTGCCTTGACAAAGGTTCTGAAAGAAATAAAGGACATGAAGGGCCCTAAACTGCTGCACATACACACTCGTAAAGGAAAGGGCTTTAAACCAGCTGAAGAAGCAGCTACTTTGTGGCATGCACCCGGTATTTTTGATAAGGAAACGGGAGAACGTATCGTTTCGGATACAAGTGGCATGCCGCCGTTGTTCCAGGACGTATTTGGAAATACGCTGCTGGAATTAGCCCGCAAGAATGAGAAAATCGTGGGGGTAACTCCCGCCATGCCTTCCGGATGTTCCATGAATATTATGATGAAGGAAATGCCCGACCGTGTGTTTGACGTAGGAATTGCGGAAGGACATGCCGTCACTTTTTCTGGAGGAATGGCGAAAGACGGGCTTTTGCCTTTCTGTAATGTGTATTCTTCGTTCATGCAGCGTGCATACGATAATATAATTCATGATGTAGCTATTCAGAAGTTGAATGTGGTACTTTGTCTGGACCGTGCCGGATTGGTGGGTGAAGACGGACCTACGCATCATGGAGCCTTTGATATGGCTTATTTGCGGCCGATACCGAATTTGACAATTGCTTCTCCGTACGATGAACATGAGTTGCGAAAATTGATGTACACGGCCCAGTTGCCGGATAAAGGACCTTTTGCCATTCGTTATCCTCGTGGACGAGGCGTACTAACGGATTGGGAGTGTCCGCTGGAGGCTGTAGAAGTAGGGAAGGGGCGTAAGCTGAAAGATGGTAATGACTTGGCAGTGATTACGATTGGCCCGATAGGGAATAAAGCCGCAGCAGCCATTGCTTCTGCAGAAAAAAAGCTGGGATGTAGTATCGCACATTACGACCTGCGTTTCTTGAAACCGTTGGATGAAGATTTGCTGCATGAAGTAGGACAGAAATTTACGCGGGTGCTGACCATCGAAGACGGAGTGCGCAATGGCGGTATGGGAAGTGCCGTACTTGAATTTTTGTGTGACCATGGTTATAAGCCGTGTGTCACGCGGTTGGGACTTCCCGATGCTTTTGTGCAACACGGATCAGTCAATGATTTGTATGCCATTTGCGGTCTGGATGAAAAGGGGATATTTAGTTCAATTACACAGATAATGAATTTATGAAAATTATTATAGCTGGTGCAGGTGCCGTAGGAACTCACTTGGCCAAACTGTTGTCGGGCGAAAAGCAGGATATTATCCTGATGGATGAGGACGAGAGCAAGTTGAGTGCCATGGGAAACAACCTGGACCTTATGACTGTCAATCTTTCGCCCACTTCGATTAATGGATTAAAAGAAGCCGGAGTCGCAGGGGCCGATTTGTTTATCGGGGTTATGCCTGATGAAAGCCGTAATATGACGGCCTGTATGTTGGCTACAAGTTTAGGAGCCAAGAAAACCGTGGCTCGTATTGACAACTATGAATACCTGCTGCCCAAGCATAAGGAATTTTTTGCTAAGCTGGGAGTTCATTCATTGATTTATCCGGAGATGCTGGCGGCCCGCGACATTGTGGATGCCGTAAAAATGAGCTGGATTCGTCAGTGGTGGGAATTTGCAGGAGGAGCATTGGTCCTGTTAGGAACCAAAATGCGCGAAAAGGCAGAAATCCTGAACGTGCCTTTGCATGAACTGGGAGGAAGAAATATTCCTTTCCACATTGTAGCCATTAAGAGAGGCAACGAAACAATCATTCCACGTGGAGATGATGTGATAAAGTTGAATGACATTGTCTATTTTACCACGACGAAAAAGTATATCCCTTATATTCGTAAGATTTCCGGAAAAGAAAATGAGGCTGATGTCCGTAATGTGATGATTATGGGAGGAAGCCGCATTGCCGTACGTACCGTGCAATACATGCCCGATTACATGAAAGCCAAAATCATTGAGAGCAATATCGCCCGTTGCAATCGTCTAACAGAGCTGGTAGACGATGGAGTGATGGTCATCAACGGCGACGGTCGTGACATGCAGTTGCTGATGGAAGAAGGAATAAAAAATACCGAAGCTTTTGTTGCTTTAACCGGTAATTCCGAAACCAATATTCTGGCTTGCTTGGCAGCTAAGCGAATGGGCGTAACCAAGACAGTGGCCGAAGTGGAGAATGTGGATTACATCAGTATGGCCGAAAGTCTGGATATTGGTACGGTAATCAATAAGAAGTTTATTGCTGCCAGTCATATTTACCAGATGATGCTGGATGCCGATGTCTCGAATGTGAAATGTCTGACTTTTGCCAATGCCGATGTGGCAGAATTTACAGTCAAACCAGGAGCAAAGATTACCAAGCAGGCAGTAAAAGATTTGGGATTGCCTAAAGGTGCGACAATCGGAGGATTGATTCGTAACGGTGAAGGTATTCTGGTAACCGGTAATACGATGATACAGGAGAATGACCATGTCGTTGTTTTCTGTTTAGGAATGATGATTAAAAAACTGGAAAAATATTTTTAGCCGTAAATAATTGAACACTGAGGGTAGACGATTGAGTCTGATAGCGTTATTTAAGAGAAAAAGACTATGGAATTGCGCTATCAGACTCAATCGTTTTTTATGATGCTGGCCTGCATGTTCTTTTTTGTGGGATGCGGCTCTTATCAGGTAGAAGGAGAGGATGAACCGACTGACACGTCCGGTCCGTACGGAATTGATGTCACCTTATCCAATGCCCAGCTTTTTACTCCGTTGTATCCTCTTCATCTTTATTTCTTTGATGCACAAGGCACTGTTACTTGGAATGAGGAGGTGTTGACTCAATCAGAATGGCCCGTCCTTTCCATGTCGGAAGGAGAATATGTATTTTCTGTTTTATCAGGTCTGTCGTCTGGAGATTATCTCCCTCCGATGTCTTAAATTTCCAAACAGCTTTTTGACATTTTTCTGAGGGAAATCATGCAAAAACTCCTTTGGTAATAGGAAAGAATGTCATTAAATTACAGAAGGATATAAAAGTTTCCGTCTCTCTTTCTTATGCCGTGGCGGCTTTGTATCTTTCCTTTGGAGGTCTTCCTGCTGAAGCTGTTTCGGTAGAAGCTCGTATTTCTCCTGTCAGTTCTGGAATAACATTGGAAGGAACTCTGAGTAATGATGGCACATTTGCTTCTGTACCCTGTGAAAAAATAAAGGGAGTGTGGAAGGCCGGACCTATATATGTATTCCCTTCGGAAGGTTGAGACTCATCTTTCTTGAATATTCAAACTGCATCCGAGGAAACGGTATATGGCTATTTCTTTAATTATCCGTTGGAAGCCGGAAGGCCTTATCGTTTTATCAGTACGGGCGATGGGGGAAATACTTTGGAAGGAAACAACCAGATAGCCGGCTGGACACCGGAAGTGTCGGAAGAGTTTCCCTTTGAGAATATGACAGAAGAAGGAGAGTTGGAAGAGCCGGATGTCCCTGATGGAGGGGATAATACGGAAGGTAACGAGGAAGAAGATGACGGGCAAGATACAGAGGGGGATACCGACGTGATTGTTTCCGAGGTATTGCCCGAGTCAGAAACCATTTGGGGACCTTTTTTCGTGTGGAAAGTAGAATCTCTTTCGGAGAATGAGGTGATGGCTACACTCGTCTCTCCCCGTCAGTGGCTGTTGAAAAAAGCGGAAGCCATATCTGTTTGCGAGGCTTATGAAGAAGATGGAATATCAGGCTGGAGAACTTTTACCACAGAAGAAGCCAAAGAATTCCGCGACCAGTATGATGATACGATTGTCGCACTTAGCGATATGTTGGCGGAAAAATGGATTGGATCGTTTCAATAAGTATGATTGCCGCTATTTGTGCAATGACTTTAATTCCACCTTTTGCTTCTATAATACTCAAATTGTGAAATCCGGAGAAACCGTAGACTATGCCTTGCGCTTGGTGAAAAAAGTACGCGTAGAAAAAGCAAAATAAAAGATGAAAAATCCCGCCACAGAAATCTCATAGGAGAGTATCTTGTGGCGGGATTCTTATTGTTTTAAATCAGATGCTGTGCTTCCAGTTCCTTGGCTACATTTTCCAGCTCCTCATACCATTCAGCACCGAATTTGCGAATCAACGGCTCTTTCAGAAATTTATAAACCGGCAGGTTTTCTTTCTTTCCCAACAAAACTGCGGCCTTACATACATCCCATCGGTGGTAGTTGACTGCCTTATACGGACCGTAATCTCCTATGCGTATCGGATACAGGTGGCAGGAAATCGGTTTGTAGAAGTTGCATTTTCCTTCCCGGTATGCTTTTTCGATGGCACAATAACAATAGCCTTTCTCATCGTAGCAAGTAAATACGCAGTCCTTTCCGTTGACGATAGAAGTAACCAGATCACCTTCTTCGTCTGTGTAGACCACGCCCTGGCGGTTGATTACCTCCTGAGCTTCCGGAGCCAGATCGTCCCAGATTACGGGTAGCACTTCCTCCAGTTTCTCCACTTCTTCCAGTTCTACAGGTGCGCCTGCATCCCCTTCAATACAGCATTCTCCTTTGCAGGCGTGCAAGTCACATAGAAATTTTTCCCGGAATACATCCAGGCTTACTATTACGTCGTCAATCTGTACCATAAGTTTCTGTTTAGTGCGGCAAAGTTACTACAAAAAAGTGAAATGCGGAAAGATATAGTGATAGAATTGAGTTACAAGGGTTTTGGTTGAAGTGGCGATAATCCGTGAAGCCATTACAATCCCTGCCGAAGCCAAATCCTGACGCCGCTACGTTACTTGTTCGTAACCATGCCCGAAAATGCGACAAACGGGTACGAATAGCGAAACAAGGCTCTAAGGAATAGTGAGTTATCCATAACTCATGCGAAAAATCAGGTTACGGAAAAAGATTGCGCCGTTCCTCCCCGTTTTGCGTACCAACACCGGACTCTTCACCAACTAATTTTGAAACCCAAAAATTAAGGACAATGAAGAGTACATTTTCAGTAATCTACTACCTCAAGCGTCAGGTAGTGAAAAAGGACGGGACAGTTCCCGTCATGGGACGCATCACG
>ENA-OQHF01002213-OQHF01002213.1-human-gut-metagenome-genome-assembly--contig:-NODE-2213-length-9988-cov-2.375925_pt1 | contig 9988 bp, 8 predicted proteins | sample MGYA00242559_ERZ504709 | MGnify/ENA primary metagenome ERZ504709 (study PRJEB26092, sample SAMD00036203) | human gut metagenome | host: Homo sapiens | study: EMG produced TPA metagenomics assembly of the...
TGTTGATTACGCGCCTTCATGTGGCGGAAAAACACTGTCCCGGCGGAAAGGTCCAAATCTCCGATCTGCAGGTTGAGCAGCGTGGACGCACGGCAGCCGGTCCCAAGCAGGAAGTTGACAATGACCCAATTGCGGTATTCAGCAAAGGAGCAGGTCTTGCAGTCCGGTTCCTTCAGCAGCTTCTGCAGCTCGTCGGTGGTATAGGGTTCTTTGATCGGATCATCGGCACGCACCAGTCTGATCGGATACTTTTCCAGATAGCCTTTTTCCATGCACCAGTACAAAAACGCACGCACCATGCGGAGGTTCGTATTGATGGTCGTATCATGGAGCTGCTGGTCCTTCATATAAAAAATATAGTCCTCCACCGTTTCCTCTGTGATGGTAGTGATGGGCTGCTCTGTATTCCCCAAAAACCGAAAGAAGCTTCTGCCCTTTGCGGCGTAGAAGTCGAGTGAGCCTTGGGAGAGGTTCTTGAGCCGGTTGTACTTTTGGAACCTTTCAAAGGCCTGTTGGATGGTAGGGTTTGCCTTGGCAGCGGGTCTTAAATCACGGTTACGCACGAGAGAGACTCCTCCTTTTTTCGCGAAAAATCCCTCTCGCCCCTCTAGCGCTTCCAGAAAATGGAACAAAAAGAAAAACCCAGAATCATTCGAATCAACGAACAATTCTGAGCTTCTGCATGCCGCCGACGGGGTCGAACCCGTACTCTGTCTCCAGAAAGGGATTTTAAGTCCCTCGTGTCTGCCAATTTCACCACAGCGGCGCAACCCCGGCTTACAAAGTCCTGCTGCCCTCTGGCTTGAGAGGGAGCCGGGAATAACAGGTGTGAGGAAAAATTATTACAACCACACTGCTATTCGCAATCTGGTGGTATTAACATTTTTATTAAATCAGCGGCTTTTATGATACAATAGTTTCCCTGTTTTGTCAAGAAAAACCGCTTATTCGGTGCTGCTTACACCTTGCCGCCGTGCAGTTCGGCGTACATCCGGGAGCGGCACTCGGCCACTGCGGGGGTCATGTTGACGTAGTGTTTGTGGGGGCATTCCAGACGCAACTCGCTCTCCCAGGTCTCCTCGGTGAGCTGCTTTGCAATATAGGCCTTCTTTTCTGCAATAGAAGGCAGTTCAATGGCCAGCTCGCCGCCCAGAATATGCGGCACCAGCAGCGGGCGCACAGCGGTGGGGGTAAAGGTGATGGTACGCTCGATGGCGTCCGAGTCCAGATTGACCATAGTGACCGGCTTACCGGCCTCGATGACCTCGCCGTCCATGGCAATCAGGTCGCACTGTGCCTGACCGTTTTCATCGTACAGACGCCACGGCATCTTCTTGCCAGGGATGATGGCCTTGCTGGCGGAGTCCGAGCACTTCATCTTGGGGGTGTAGCTGCCGTCCGGCTTCTTCACCGCCACCAGCTTGTATACGCCGCCGAACACGGGGTCGGAGGCAGAGGTGATGAGGTTCTCGCCCACGCCGTAGGAGTCGAAGTGTGCGTGCTCGTACAGCTCCATGTTGGCGATCTTCTTCTCATCCAGACCGTTGGAGGCCACCAGCTTGATGTAGGGCTTACCGGCGGCATCCAGTGCCTTACGCAGCCGCTTGGAGCCGCGGGCAAGGTCGCCGGAATCGATGCGGGCGCTCTTGACACGGCGATTGGGGTCATTGGGGTATTTCTCAATGAGATAATCGTCCAGCTTGATCAGGTTGGGCAGGCCGCTTTCCATAATATTATAGGTATCCAGCAGCAGGCTGACCGAATCCGGGTAGGTATCGGCAAAGGCCTTGAAGGCATCGAACTCGGTGGGGAAAAACTCGATAAAGCTGTGTGCCACAGTGCCCACGGCCTTGACCTCTGCACCGAACTTCATCTCTGCCAGACAGTTGGCCGTACCGATGCAGCCACCCAGCACTGCGGCGTAAGCGCCATCGTTACCGGCGCTCTCGCCCTGTGCGCGGCGGGTGCCGAACTCCATGACGTTGCGGGGGGTGTGGGTGTTCAGGCCGGTGACGCGGGTGGCCTTGGTGGCGATCAGGCTATGGAAATTCATGGTCTGCAGCAGGTAGGTCTCGATGAGGATCGCGCCCACCAGATCGCACTCGATGCGCACCATCTGCACATGGGGGTAGCAAACCGTGCCCTCGGGCAGAGCGTACATATCACCCTTCCACTTATAGGTGCGCAGATACTCGCAGAATTCCTCGCTCATGCCCTTGGTGCGCAGCCAGTGGATATCCTGCTCATTGAAGTGATATTCCAGCAAAAAGCGGGTCAGCTTGCGCTGGCCTGCGCTGATGGAATAGCCCTGATTATCCGGGTTTTTGCGGAAGAACATATCAAACACCAGCGTGGTATTCTTAAAGCCATGCAGGAACAGGCAGTTTGCCATGGTGAATTCATAAAAATCCACCACCATCGCGGGGTTATCGTAGTCCTCATCGGGGATATAAGGCTCAACCTTGATCTCGTTCATGAATGTTTTCCTCTCTATTTATACCCGGCGTCAGCTCTTCCCTACTGCGCGCCGCCTGCCGCTTGCCCGGCAGGGGGATCCTCCGCCCTGTCATGACAGAGCGTTTCTATCATGATAGCACGATTCCCCTGCCGGTGCAAGTATTTTCGCGCAAAAAGACCGCTGCACAAACGCTGTGCAGCGGTCTCTGCGCTTAAATCAATAGATTCTTTTCAGAACAGGCTTAGCCGTTCATGATGCTGGGGGTGGCGTTCTTCAGCACAACGTCGTGGCTGCCGCCCTCCACGATGGAGGTGGAAGAAACAACGGTCAGCTTGGCCTTCTGCTGCAGCTCGGGGATGGACAGAGCGCCACAGTTGCACATGGTGCTCTTGACCTTGTACAGGGTGGTCTGCACGCCGTCTGCCAGAGGACCGGCGTAAGGAACATAGCTGTCCACGCCTTCCTCAAAGCTCAGCTTGGTGGAACCGCCCAGGTCGTAGCGCTGCCAGTTGCGGGCACGGTTGGAGCCTTCGCCCCAGTACTCCTTCATATACTGGCCGTTGATGCGTACCTTGTTCGTGGGGCTCTCGTCAAAGCGGGCAAAGTAGCGGCCCAGCATCACAAAGTCTGCGCCCATAGCCAGTGCGAGGGTGATGTGGTAGTCGTGAACAATGCCGCCATCGGAGCAGATGGGCACATAGATGCCGGTCTCCTTGTAGTACTCGTCACGAGCCTTGGCAACCTCGATGACAGCGGTAGCCTGACCGCGGCCGATGCCCTTGGTCTCACGGGTGATGCAGATGGAGCCGCCGCCGATGCCGATCTTCACGAAGTCTGCACCAGCCTCGGCCAGGAAGCGGAAGCCCTCGGCGTCCACCACGTTGCCGGCACCCACCTTGACGGTGTCGCCGTAGTGCTCACGGATCCAGGCGATGGTACGGCTCTGCCACTCGGAGTAGCCCTCGGAGGAGTCGATGCAGAGCACATCCACACCGGCCTCTACCAGTGCGGGCACGCGCTGGGCGTAGTCGCGGGTGTTGATGCCGGCGCCTACAACGTAGCTCTTGTTCTTATCCAGCAGCTCGTTGACGTTTGCCTTGTGGGAATCGTAGTCCTTGCGGAATACCATATACACCAGATTGCCCTCGGCATCCACCAGCGGCAGGGTGTTGATCTTGTTGTCCCAGATGATGTTGTTGCAGTCGTGCAGGGAGGTGTTGGCCGGAGCGGTGACCAGCTTTTCAACGGGGGTCATAAAGGTGGTAACGCAGGCATCGTCCGGGGTGTGGTTGACGCGGTAATCGCGGGAAGCCACGATGCCCAGCAGCTTGCCGTTAGGAGTGCCGTCGGCAGTGATGGCGATGGTGGAGTGGCCGGTGCGTGCCTTCAGCTCCAGCACATCATGCAGGGTGGCAGTGGGAGCCAGATTGGAATCGGACACCACATAACCGGCCTTGAAGCTCTTGACGCGGCGCACCATGGCAGCCTCGTTCTCGATGCTCTGAGAGCCATAGATAAAGGAAACGCCGCCCTGACGAGCCAGTGCAATGGCCAGCTTATCGCCGGAGACCGACTGCATGATGGCGCTGATCATGGGGATATTCATCTGCAGCGGGCACTCCTCCTGTCCCTTGCGGTACTTGACCAGCGGGGTCTTCAGGCTGACCGCCGTGGGCACATTCTCCGCAGAGGAATAGCCGGGGACCAGCAGGTACTCGCCAAAGGTGCGGGAGGGTTCTTCGTAGAAATAAGCCATAATCAAACTCCTTTTCTCTTAACGCATCCGATACAAATCAGCATCAAAATCATTCATGTTTGCTGCTTATAAATTGATTGTATATACTTTACCACAAAGCCCGCAAGAATACAAACCCCTGCCGCGCCAAACTTTATAATTGTCCTTTGCGGAAAAACAGACAAATTGCCAAGCGTTTTCGGGCATTGGTCATACTTTGATTTTTGAAGTATCACTTTTGCAGGCAAAACAGGGCTTGCAGAATGCAAAAAAGCTCGTCCGAAACACCGGACGAGCCCTTTTGCACACGAAGCGGGACACTGCCTGTGCGGCGCATGGGTCATAGCTGTGAAGGAGAACAGCCGGAGGAGGAGGACCCGCGCCCAGTATCCCAAAAAACAAGAAGAAAAAGATTTCACACACAGCCTTGGGGCTTTGCCCTTGCTGTAACCATATTGTAACTCTTTTGAAACCATTTTGCAATAGGGTTTTGTAATTTTTTTGTAATTTATTTTGTTAACTTTTTATGTCCTGCCCCGCCGGGCTGCCGCAAACATTGTTTCCCTTTTTGTACCCGGTATGGTATACTGGTTATGAATATGCTGCCACAGGCAGAAAAAAGGAGTTTAGGATACGGTATGAAAACAAAATTGGGTATTGTGGGCTGCGGATTTCTGGGCAACATCGTGGCTGACGCGTGGAAGAAGGGTCTGCTGCCGGACTACGAGCTGGTGGGCGTGACCAGCCGCACCCGCGCTTCGGCTGAAAAGACCGCCGCCAACGTCGGCTGCGCCGTCTGCGAGGATATGGACGCGCTGCTGGCACTTGAGCCGGAGTACATCGTGGAGGCGGCCTCGGTGGAGGCGGTGCGCGCCATGGCCATCCCGGTGCTGAAGCGGGGCGTGAATCTGGTCATTCTGTCCATCGGTGCCTTTGCGGATCTGGATTTCTACGCACAGGTCAAGGCAGCTGCTGTGGATGGCGGTGCCAAGGTGCATCTGGCCAGCGGTGCTATCGGCGGCTTCGACGTGCTGCAGACCGTCACCCTGATGGCACAGGCGCAGGGCCTGCCGGAGACCGCCGGCATCGAGACCCATACCGGTGCAAAGGGCTTCCGCAACACCCCGGTGTGGGCAGAGCATCTGCTGACCGACACCGAAAAGACCACCGTGTTCACCGGCAATGCAAAGCAGGCCATTGCCACCTTCCCCCGCCGGGTGAACGTGGCTGTGGCTACCTCTCTGGCCACCACCGGCCCCGAGATCACCGGTGTGACCATGCACTCTGTGCCCGGCTGGGTGGGCGACGACCACTGCATCACTGCCGAGATCGAGGGCGTGAAGGCTGTGGTAGATATCTGCTCTTCCACCAGCGCCATTGCGGGCTGGAGCGCCGTCTCCCTGCTGCGCAATCTGGCCTCGCCCGTCTGCTTCTACTAATATAAGGAGGAGTCCGTCATGTTTGAAAAGCTTGTTGCCATTGAGCCTGTCAGCCTGATCCCCTCTGCCGAGGAGGAGCTGCACCGCTACGCCAAAGAGGTGGCGCTGTACCGGGACGTGCCTGCCAGCGACGACGAGATGGTGCGCCGCATCGGGGACGCCGACGCCGTGCTGCTGACGCTACACCTCCCGCATGGGCAAGGAGGTCATTGCGCAGTGCCCCAACATCCGCTATATCGGCATGTGCTGCAGCCTGTACTCTGAGGAAAGCGCCAACGTAGATATCGCCTACGCACGCACCCGGGGCATCAAGGTGCTGGGCATCCGGGATTACGGTGACCGCGGCGTTGTGGAGTACGTTCTGCACGAGCTGACCGGCCTGCTGCACGGTTTTGGGATGCCCATGCTGCGGGACGAGCCGGTGGAGATCACCGGCCTGAAGGTGGGCATCGTGGGGCTGGGCATTTCCGGCCGGATGATCGCCGATGCGCTGCAATTTATGGGCGCAGAGATCAGCTACTTTGCCCGCAGCGCAAAGCCGGACGCCGAGGCTGCCGGTATGACCTTCAAGCCCCTGCCCCAGCTGCTGGCTGAGAGCGAGGTGGTGTTCACCTGCCTGAACAAGAACGTACTGCTGCTGGGCGAAAACGAGTTTGCCCAGCTGGGTGCAAGCAAGGTGCTGTTCAACACTTCCATCGGCCCCGGCTTCGATTCCGCTGCGCTGGAAAAGTGGCTCGATCTGCCCGGCACCCATTTCTTCTGCGACACCCGCGCCGCCGCAGGCCCCGTGGCCGAGGACTTCTTTGCCCGGGAAAACGTGCGCTGCGCCAATGTGTCCGCAGGCCGCACCAAGCAGGCCTTTGTGCTGCTGAGCAAAAAGGTGCTGGACAACATCCGCACCGCACTGGGCGAATAAGCGGTGCGTTTGCGCAGCCTGTTTTTCTTGCATCTTTTCCCCAATTGTGGTATGCTTTCTAGTATAAAAAGGGAGCCCGTGCAAGCGGGCTGAGAGTGGGCTGTATTGCCCTGACCTGTGACCTGATTTGGATCATGCCAACGTAGGGAGATAGCGCTTTTATCTGCGGATATGTCTTTGCGGGCATATCCGCATCTTTGCTGTAAAGGAGCATTTTACCCATGAAACTTGCATTGACCATTGCCGGCAGTGATTCCAGCGGCGGCGTCCGGATTCAGGCCGATTACTCAAGACCATGACCGCCAACGGCGTGTTTGCCATGAGCGCCATTACCGCCCTGACCGCACAGAACACCACCGGTGTGACTGCCATTTTTGACACCACGCCGCAGTTTCTGGCACAGCAGCTCGATGCCGTGTTCACCGACATCTACCCGGATGCGGTGAAGATCGGCATGGTATCCTCTGCCCCGCTCATCGACACCATTGCCGAGCGGCTGCACTTCTACGGCGCAAAGCACATTGTGGTGGACCCTGTGATGGTGGCCACCTCCGGCGCAAAGCTGCTGCAGGACGATGCTGTGCAGGCACTGACCGAAAAGCTGCTGCCACTGGCTGAGGTGCTTACCCCCAACATCCCGGAGGCTGAGATCCTGTCCGGCATGAGCATTGCAAACGCCGCCGACATGGAGGCCGCTGCCCGCACCATCAGCGAGCGCTACGGCTGTGCCGTACTGTGCAAAGGTGGCCACCAGATGCAACGATGCCGACGACCTGCTGTGGCAGGGCGGCACCGGCAAGTGGTTCAAGGGCAAGCGCATTGCAAACCCCAACACCCACGGCACCGGCTGCACCCTGTCCAGCGCCATTGCCTCCAATCTGGCCAAGGGGTATGACCTTGACACCGCCGTAGAGCGCGCCAAGGCCTACATTTCCGGCTGTCTGTCTGCCATGCTGGACTTAGGGCACGGCTCCGGGCCCATGGATCATACCTTCAACCTGAAGGGAGATTTTGTCCGTGACTGACCTGCCCTTTGTTTCGGCGCTGGTGCAGGCCGACCTGCCTGTGTGGGAGCAGTGTTTGCAGACCGAGTTTTTGCAAAAGATGGAAAACGGCATCCTGAGCGAGGACTGCTTTAAAAGCTACCTTGTGGAGGACAGCCTGTATCTGCGGGAGTACGCTAAGATCTTTGCTTGGGGCATGACCAAGGCCACCACCATGGCGGCTATGCGCACCTACTATTCCCTGCTGTCCTTCGTGCAGGAGAACGAGGACCTGACCCGGCTGCGGTATCTGGAACAGTACGGTCTGCGGGAAGCTGATATCCAGTCCCTGCCCCTGCGCCCGGAAAGCCGCGCCTATCTGGACTGCATGATCGACGCTGCCCGCACCGGCGAGGGCGAGGCTGAGTGCCTGATGGCCTGCCTGCCCTGTATGCTGAGTTACGGGTGGCTATTCCAGAAGCTTTTGCAGCGCTCCCCCGCCGTAAAGGACACCTACTACGGCGCACTGGTGCTGGACTACGCCGGTCCCGGCTACGATGCCGCCTGCCGTGCATGGGCAGAGCGCGCCGAGGCGGCCTGCACCGGCCTTTCGCCGGAGCGTGCCGCCCGTTGCCGCGCGATCTTCCGCGCCTGCTCGGAGCACGAGCTGCACTTCTGGGAGATGTGTGCAACCCCCCGGACGGATATTTAAGAATAAATATAGAGAACCCGGAAGGTCCACAGACCTTCCGGGTTCTCTTCTTGTAAAATCTTTATCGCAGCACCGAGAGTTCCTCGATGCCGTAGCGCTGCATCAGGACGATGGCCGCCGGGGTGATCTCCTCGCCGCTGACCGCCACAGGGATGGCGGGCGGGCAGGACACCGTAGGCATGGCGCACACCCGCCCCAGTGCCTTGTGCACCGGGATGCGTACCTGTGCGCCCAGCACCGCCTGCCGGATGGTACAGCGCTGCACCGCCTGCTGCTGCAAGGCGGCAAACTCTCCTGCCCGGTTCTCGGGGCGGGGCAGCCCGGCAGGCACAGCAGCCAAAAGCTGTTCCAGCGTAGCTTGCAGGCGCGTGTAGTCCTGCGGCGGGTTTTCCGGGGTGAACATCAGCACCACATAGCGGGGGTCGGCATACTCGCACTCCAGCTGTGCGCGGCGCAAAGCATCTGCCAGCGCTGTGCCGGTGCAGCCAAGGGCGGCGGCGTCCAGCGTAAGCTTCATCGGCTCCTGCTGTGCCCCGGCAACTGCCAGCGGCACCGGACACTGCCGCGCCGCTGCGGCCTTGTTCAGTCTGCGGCGCAGACCTTCCAGCGCCACGCAGCACTGCACCAGCCGCCGGGGATAGTCCCCTGCCAGCACCGCGTTGCAGGCATCCAGCGACTGCAAAATGAGGTAAGAGGGGCTGGTAGAGCCGAACAGTGCCAGCGCGCCCCGCACAGCCGCTTCGTCCTGCACAGGGGCATCGTGCGCCAGATGCAGATACGCACCGCCGGTGACCACCGGCAGGGTCTTGTGGGCAGAGTCGCAGCACATGGCCGCACCCTGCGCGATGGGGTGACAGTTCTGCGGCAAAAAGCGCAGATAGGCGCCGTGGGCGTTATCCACCAGCAAAGGCACGCCCTGCGCCCGGCAGACCGCCGCCAGCGCCGGGAGTTCCTGCACCCCGCCCAGATAATCCGGGCTGGTGACGTATACGCCAAAGGGGCTTATCCCCTGCTGTGCCAGCGCGTGCAAAGCCCCTGTCAGCGCTTCGGCTGTGACGGGGCAGCTGCACAGTGCACCCTCTGCCTGCGCAGACGGCCAAAGCCATCGGATGTCAAAATCCAGCAGCGCCGCCGCGTACAGCAGCGCCTTGTGGGCATTGCGGGCGGCCAGCAGCACCGGGCGCTTACCGCTTTGCGGTGCGCCTTGCAGCGCCAGAAACAGCATGGCACGGATGCACTGAGATGAGCCCTCAGTGCTGTAATAGCTGTGCGCCGTGCCAAACAGCCGGGTGGCGTTGGCTTCGCTTTCGGCAATAATGCCCTCCGGCGCGTAAAGCTCGTCCGCACCGCAGATCTCGGTGATATCCAGCGGCTCAAAGCCTAAAAGGCTCTGCCCCTTGTGGCCGGGCATATGCAGCCGGGCGGTGCCGGACTGTGCATAGCTGCGCACAAAATCCACGATGGGGGTGGTCATGCTCATTCGCAGGCTTCGCCATCGGCGCAGGCGTTGCAGGTAGAGCCCAGCTCAATAGGCACCTCGATGCCCTTGGCTGCCAGTTCCTGATTCTCGGCTACCTTGATCATGATAGCGCACTCCATGCGCTTTTTGAACAGCTCGCAGCCGTACTCGTACACGCCGGTAATGCTGCCGGTTGCGTGGTAGGAGTTGGCTGCACAGCCGCCGGAGCAGTAGAGCTTTGCCCAGCAGTCCTGGCACTCCTTGCGGGCGTAGGCGTTGCAGTGCT
>ENA-OQHF01002214-OQHF01002214.1-human-gut-metagenome-genome-assembly--contig:-NODE-2214-length-9978-cov-2.126992_pt1 | contig 9978 bp, 18 predicted proteins | sample MGYA00242559_ERZ504709 | MGnify/ENA primary metagenome ERZ504709 (study PRJEB26092, sample SAMD00036203) | human gut metagenome | host: Homo sapiens | study: EMG produced TPA metagenomics assembly of...
ACATGTGAATCTTCAACAACTTTAACAGGGTCAACACATATCTCATCTACAACCGGTTCTTCACCGTTGTTCTGCAAATATAATAAATATTCAATATTGCCCTCCGGTCCCTTAACAGGTGAATAGTCAAGATTTAAAATCTTAAATCCTATGGACATTGCATATTCTATTACTTTTTCAATGACCTGAACGTGAACCTTCTTATCTCTTACAACACCTTTTTTACCTACATTTTCTCTTCCTGCTTCAAACTGTGGCTTAATAAGACATACTATCTGACCATTTTCTTTTAAAAGATTCTTAACAGGTAATAAAACCTTAGTTAATGATATAAATGAAACATCAATTGAAGCAAAATCAAGTACATCATCAATTTGGTCAGGTGTTACATATCTAATATTAGTTCTATCCATACAGATTACTCTGTCATCCTGTACAAGTTTCCAAGCAAGCTGACCATGACCCACATCAACAGAATAAACTTTTACCGCACCATTCTGTAACATACAGTCAGTAAAACCACCTGTTGAAGCTCCAACATCCATGCATGTTTTTCCTTCTATCTTCACTCCAAAAACATCCATGGCTTTCTCTAATTTTAAGCCACCACGGCTAACGTATTTCAGTGTCTTTCCTCTAACTTCAATATTTACTTTTTCGTCGAAAGTTGTTCCCGCCTTATCCTCGCGTTCATTATCAACGAAAACTATACCACTCATTATTATGGCCTTGGCTTTCTCTCTTGAAGGAGCCAAACCTCTTTTTACTAATAAAACATCTAATCTTTCTTTCATCTTGTCAGTTCCATTACCTTTTCGTATATATTTTTATAGCTTATTCCTATTTCTTCCCTAAGCAAAGCCACGTTACCCTGTTCCACAAACCTGTCATCAATTGCCATAACCTGAACATCTGCATCAATTCCACTTTCCAATATGAAAGTTTCAACGCTTTCTCCAAAACCGCCTTTTTTTAATTCCTTCTTCCACAACAATTATATGTTTGTGATTTTCAGCAACCCTTTTAATAAGTTCAGTATCCATAGGTTTAATAAAAACAGGATTGACAAATGCAGGATGTACATTTTCTTTCTCAAGCATGTCTATTGCCTTATAGGTTTCCTCAACCATTGAGCCTACAGCTATAATTGCCACATTACCACCTGCATTGTTGCCATCTTTACTGCCTTCTTTTAATATCTGACCTTTTCCATACTGCAAATTAATGTCTTCCTTAATTTCAGGAAAAGCAACACCTCTCGCAAATCTGATTGCTATTGGCCCGTCAAAATGTTCAGCAAACTTCATTGCCTCTTTTAATTCTTTAATTCCTGACGGTGCAATTATTGTCATATTAGGCATTGCTGACAGAAATGACATATCAAAAATGCCCTGATGGGTTTCGCCGTCACTACCAACCAGACCTGCCCTGTCAAAAATCAATGTTACCGGAAGTTTCTGTATACATACATCGTGTAAAATCTGATCATATGCTCTCTGATAGAACGATGAATATATTGACACCACAGGCTTGTATCCTGATACTGCAAGTCCTGCTGCAAAAGTTACTGCGTGTTCTTCTGCTATTCCCACATCGAAAAATCTGTCAGGTAATTCTTTTTGGAATCTTGATAATCCTGTTCCATCAGGCATTGCCGCTGTTATTGCAAGAATTCTGTCATTTGCCTTTGCCATTTTAACCAATGTTTTTTGAGAAAACATCTGTATATGACATCATTCCGTTAGTTACTGTTTCAAGGCCTGTACTTATGTCAAAAGGATTAACTCCGTGATACTTAGAAGGATCATTCTCTGCAGGTTCATAACCCTTGCCCTTCTTTGTTCTTACACAAATAATAATCGGTCTGTTAATCTTTAATACCTCTTTAAAAATATCTATCATTTCAGGAATATTATGGCCGTCAATAGGCCCAATAGATGTTATTCCCAAATCTTCAAACAATCCCTGACTAATAAACAGATTCTTTAATATGGTCCTTTGTTCTTTTTACACTTTTTACAAGGCTTGAACCAAATTTGGGGATTCTGCTAAGTGATGTTTCTACATCACTTTTAAAATCATTATACTGTTCGCTAGCCCTTAGCTTATTAAGATAATTAGACATTCCGCCAACGTTTTTTGATATTGACATTTTGTTGTCATTTATAATAATAAGCATATTTCTTTTTAGATTAGCAACATTGTTAATGGCCTCTAATGCCATTCCTCCACTAAGTGCGCCGTCGCCAATTACTGCAACTATCTTTTCATCTGTTTCATTTAGCTTAGCTGCTGTTGCCATACCAAGGGCAGCAGAAATGGATGTTGAACTATGACCTGTATCAAAGCTGTCACATAGACTTTCATGTCTTTTCGGAAAACCACTTAATCCGTTTAACTGTCGCAAAGATTCAAACTCGTCCTTACGACCTGTTAAAATCTTATGTGTATATGCCTGATGTCCAACATCCCATACAATCTTATCCTTAGGGAAATCAAGCACTGCATGCAAAGCTATTGTTAAATCAACAGTACCTAAGTTAGAAGCAAGATGTCCCCCTGTCTTACTTACTGAATCAATAAGAAACTCTCTTATTTCTTCTGCAAGTTTTGGATAATCTTTTTTATCTATATTTTTAATATCATTTGGTTTATTAATTTTTTCTAAAAGTTCACTCATTTATTTCACTCTGTTAATTAATTTTATAATTAAATTTTTAAGGAATTCACTATCTCCCCCAAGACTTTCAAGTAAATTAACCGCCTTCTCTGAGTAATCTTCAACTAGTCTTTTTGATTCATCTATTCCTTTTAAAGTAACATATGTAGTCTTATTGTTCTTTTCATCACTAAGAACCGGCTTTCCAAGTTCTTCCAATGTTCCTGTTACATCAAGAATATCATCCTGAATTTGGAATGCTATACCTACATTAGTTGCTATTTCTTCCACTGTTTCAACAGCCTGCTCATCTACTCCTGCCAGAATGGCTCCAACCATCATTGCCCCCTCGATTAATGCTGCTGTCTTAAGCTTGTGAATAAAATTAATTGTATCTATGTCTTTTTCTTTATTTTCGTTTATTACATCAACAGTCTGACCGCCAATCATTCCGTAGATTCCTGCCTTGTAAGCAAGAATATTCATAGCAAGTGCTGCTCTTTGAGGATATTTACTCTTTAGTATTGCCATACTCATAGTTTCGTATGCCATATTAAGAAGTCCATCCCCTGCAAGAATCCCCATATCTTCGCCATATACGGCGTGTGTAGTCTTCTTGCCTCTTCTATACATATCATTATCCATTGCCGGCAAATCATCATGTACTAATGAATATGTATGAATCATTTCCATTGCTGCCATAAACGGATATGCCTCTTTTTCATCTCCGCCAAACAATCTTAATGTTTCCAAAACAAGCATTGGTCTTAATCTTTTTCCACCTGCCTTAAGACTGTAATTCATTGCTTCAATTATAATCTTCTGCAGTCCTTCTTCCTTAGGACAATAATCGTATACAATCTTTTCAACGTATGCCGTTCTTTCCTTTAATTCTGTATCAAAATTATTCATTTATATTTCCCTCTTCAATAATTTTAATCTGCTTTTCTATTTTTTCAATCTGGTTGTTACAATCCTGTACCAAACTAAGCCCTTTATTATATAATTCAAATGACTGTTCTAATGTTATTCTGTCTGACTGCATTTTTGAAATTATATCTTCAAGCTGTTCAAAATTATCTTCTATGCCAACATTTTTTGTATTATTCATATTATTTCCCGTATTATTTTCTTCTATAATACTTGTAACATTATTTTCAGTATTATTCTCCATTATTTTCTCCCTGAACTTCCAATACACTTGCTTTTATTTTTCCGTCTGAAATTGTCAGATTAATATTATCTCCTTTTTTAAGTTGTTCCACTGTTTTAATTGATTCTCCTGAATCATTTGCAACATAGGCAAAGCCTTTTGAAATCTTATTAAGTGGAGATAATCCGTTAAGTCTTACTGCGTATATCTGAAGCATATGTTTTCTACTATCCAAAATAGTATGAAAACAATCTGTAAGATGCATCTGCAAGTCAGATATATATTGCTTTCTTGTAAGCAACATATTCTTAGGACTATACATCTGAATACTATTTTCCAGATTCTTAGTAAGTAATTTGTATTTTTCAATAAAATGTTCTTCGTAAGTTGTAAGCATCTTTCTATAATTCTGCAACTTATTTTCAAATTCCATATAATCAAACACTGCCAATTCTGCCGCTGCCGACGGAGTAGGTGCTCTTCTGTCCGAAACATAATCTGCTATTGTTGTATCTGTTTCATGTCCTACTGCAGATATAATAGGGGTATTGCAATTAAAAATAGCTTCTGCCACAATCTTTTCATTAAAAGCCCACAAATCCTCTATAGAGCCACCACCACGGCCTACAATAATGGTGTCAAGATTCATTGAGTCAAGACATCTTATTCCGTTAACAATGTCTTTTGCTGCATCAGCCCCCTGCACAAGGCATGGATACAAATAAAGTTGCACATACGGATTACGTCTGGTTGTTATATTAATAATATCTTGTATTGCCGCACCTGTCTGTGCTGTACATATTCCAATTCTTGTAGCATATCTTGGAATAGGTTTCTTATACATAAGGATCAAAAAGTCCCATTTCTTCAAGTTCAACTTTTAATTGCTCAAATCTTTGATAAAGTAACCCTGCACCTTCTAATATAATCTCCTTAGCATATATCTGGTACTTTCCATCTCTTTCATAAACACTTACGCTGCCAAGAACAACAACCTTCTGTCCTTTCTTCCATCTTAAATTTAAGTCCTGACCTGTTACCTGCAAACATAATTGCGGATATAACTCCGGTTCTATCCTTTTAAACGTAAAATAAATATGTCCCGATGTGTGATATTTGCAGTTACTTACCTCGCCTTTTATATAGATATTATTTAAGGCAAAGTCCTGATTAAACATTCTTTTTATATAATTGTTTACCTGTCCTACAGTATATATGGATGCCATATTAACTCCTAAAATAACTTTGCAAGTACACCGTTAACAAATGAAGGTGAATCATCTGTTCCATATTTCTTAGCAAGTTCAATGGCTTGATCAACAGCAACTTTTTCAGGAATATCTTCATCAATCTTCATTTCATAATAAGCAAGTCTTAATATCGTAAGATCTACTTTTGACATTCTATCTGTTGTCCACTTTACAGCAGCCTTATTGATTGCTTCATCTATTTCGTCTATCTTTTCTGCTATTGCATCAACTCTGTTAGAAATAAAATTTTCTGTCTTCTTCTGATACTTCAGGTGTTTCCTCCCAAAACAAATCATACTGTTTCGGCATTTCTGATCTATTGTGAAAAATCTTACAATATAATAACTTAAATGTATTCTCTCTTAATTTAACTCTGTTCATATTTCCTCCTAAAATTGCTAGTATTCCTATGATGTCAAAAAGGGTGTCTGTTACAGACACCCTAAAAAATAACTTGTTTAGTTAGTTGCTACGCTTGCAATGTTCACATTAACATTGGCAACTTCCATACCTGTCATGTTTTCTACTGTTGTTTTAACCTTGTCCTGAACCTTCTTTGATATTGTAACTATATTCTCATTAATTCTAAGAATAATTGATAAATCTACCATTACTGTATTATCTACAACGTCAACTCTAACGCCTTTAGATAATTTCTTCATTCCAAGTTTTGAAACAAGCTCTGCTGTGATGTTTCCAGCCATAGCCACAACACCATCAACCTCCATTGCTGCCATTGCTGAAATAACAGCAAGTACATCGTTACTAATCTGAACTTCTCCTAAGTCAGAATTGTCATGTTCAATATAAGTAGTTCTCTGAGATTCCATATTGACCTCCTAATGCGTATTCTTGTGATTATTATACCATCATTGATGTCATTTTACAACTGACTAAATTATTGTATTTAGTTTATTGCCAGTCTATGTCAGGAACCTTTACCACTACCGTTTTAGTCTTAATGGCAGTGTCCGCCACACTTGCTGCAATCTCCACCGCACTGAAGTGACTTGCCGGCTTTTTTATCTTTAACCATGCTTCTAATTATTAAAGCTACTATAATTGCTAATACTATTAGTACAATGATTGTTCCCATATCATTCGCCTCCATTTTTCTTTTCAAACGCAAAGTTGATAGCAAGATTTTCTTGCCCATAAAATCTTGCTATCCTGCTTGGCTATATATTAACATTTAGAAGTTTTCCTTGCAGTAGTTAGTATACCCTAACCTCTGTTCTATGTCAATAACTTTTTTTCTTTATTTTGGTTATTTTATAATTTTTTATTTAATTTGAATATTTATATAATAAATGGTATAATATGGTTTACGTATATGTTAACGGCTTTAGGTTTCACAGCACCGGTTCTTTCCGGTTACTTAGTTGGAATTATTTTAAATTTAAAAGAATTAAGTTAGGATGGTAATAATATGACACATAGTAACGAATCAGCAGAAAATTATTTAGAGACAATCTTGATGTTAAGTCAGAAGCTTCCTGTTGTAAGATCAGTAGATATAGCAAACGAGTTAGGATATAAGAAATCAAGTATTAGTATTGCAATGAAGAATTTAAAAGCTAAGAATCAGATTACAGTAACCGATGCAGGCTTTATCTATCTTACAGATGAAGGCAAAAAAATTGCTGAAATGATTTATGAACGTCATCGTTTCATAACAGCTTTTTTAACAAGCCTTGGGGTTGATGAGAAAATTGCTGCGGAAGATGCATGTAGAATTGAGCATGTAATAAGCGAAGAAAGTTTTGCAGCTTTAAAGGAACATATTAAATTATAATTTTAATATTAACGCCGCACCAAATGGTTGCGGCTTTTCTTATTGGTTGTTTGTTTGGTGTAATTGTTATATTCTTTGCTGCTATTCCTGTTTTTCTTTTTACCACATTTTCAATTTGGGCTTTCTTTGTTTCATCCATCTCAGCATCATTTACAATAACATCCACCTGTTTGTCTGTAATTGTTACAAGCACATCCTCAAAACCTTTTGCCTTTTAATAACGTTTCCACTGTATTTTCCATATCTGTAGTTTTTGTAAGTTCAGTCATTGAGGTTACTGCTTTCTTTTTTTGATTTTCCTCCAAGTCCTTATTGTTAATCACTTCCAATAAAGTTTCCTTATTTTTTTGAACGTGTCTGTTCCCTGTTTAATCTTGCCTGAACCATATAGCTGCTTACTGATGTGCCGTTAGTTAATATTGCAGCTCCCGGCTCTTTGGTTTCTTCCTGATTAGTACCATCGTTTTTTTCATTTTCACCATTTACATCATTCCCCGAATTTTCAGCACTACTGTCCAAACCTTCACCGTCCAGACTTTTTATTTCACCGTTTTCATCTGAAATATTATCCTGTGAATAAACACTGTCATATGTATTATTGTTTGCCTCTTTCGTCTTTTCCTTCTTTGACAGATTATCCGTATAATTCAAATACCCTGCAACTGCAATCAGAACAGCCAGAGCCGTAACAATAATCTGATTCTTTTTTATATTTTTTCATTGGACATCCCTCCTAATCAACTTCTAATACTGATATTTTATGTATCGGAACATCAAATAATGCCGATAACATATTAATAATTTGTCCCTTCTTTTTTTCATCCGAAATACCTTTTGCCGTAATTGCTATACCCTCAACTTTTGGATAAAGTTCCTTAACTATATAAGGCTCTTCTCCGTTATTTCCTGAAAATATGACTGTTGACTTTTTAGATGAAGCATTTATGTTATCTCTATTTTCATTTTTTTCCTTTCCCGACGAATCTTCCACATCCTCCTGTAATATTTTTTCGCTGCCTGATTTAAAAGATATTACAACGGAAACTTTAGATATACCATTAATATTTTCTAAAAGTTTTTCAACTTTATTTTCCATATCAGTTTCGTAATTGTTTGACGTTGTTTTGGTTTTAACATTGCTATCCGGCACTTTTTATCTTTTATATTTTCAAAATATGATGCACCTACAAGCATTATTCCTGCCAATGCCAAAAGAAGTATTTTTTCTTTTCCGATTTTACTAATGTTCTTAATTTCCGGCATTTTCTTTATATCCATTGCTCACCCTTTCATAAACCTTATTTTCAAGACTCTCCCTGTTATTTTCAAAAGTATAATTTTCTTCTTTTAAACTGCCATGAGTGTAGTTTTTAATTATTTGCTCAATGTCACCACTGTTGTTTTTTATATTAATAATGGGATTAACGATTAGTGCAAGCAAAACTATACCTGCAAAAAGTTTTATATATTTCTTACTGCTGCTTTCCGGAAATATATTTAAAACAAGGGAAATTACCAGTGAAAAAATACATATAATTTTTTATATATTGATACAAAAATTCCATTTACTATTCCTTTTTTATTATGATTAGAGCTTCAAAATGTTAAAATTTGATTCCATTATGTTTTTACGTTAGTTGTCATGCATATAATTGCAATGCTTATTACAAAAAGAAAACCACTGCTTATTACAACTCTTATAAGAAGCCTTATGCCCTTACAAAGGCAGTTAAGGCTTTCAATTATTCGTCTGTCTGCAACGGGCTGGATTATTGCCGTAAAAATCTGAATCGACGCTGAATATATTTGAAGTTTCATATATGGAACAAAGCAAATCAATATTATCATTATGATTCCAAATGTTCCGATGCAGTTTTTAATTAAATTAGCTGAACCTAAAAGCATTCCCGTAACCGCATCAGCCCCATCGCCTATAACCGGCAAGGTTCCGATAAACTTCTTTATTGTAGTGTTTTTTGCCATATCAACTGAGGGCAAAATTAATCCCTGAATAATATTTAGCCCGGTTACTATTCCCACCATTGTCTTATTTACAAAATTTATAAAATTCTCTATTACGTGGGTTGTTCCCGACAGAAAATCTTCCCTTGAAATATTATTAACCAGACTTATTGCCATGTATATTTTTATTGCAGGCAATGTTATTTTCAAAAAAAACGAACTGGCAAACCTCAATAATCACAAGTGTTAACTGATAAAAACCGGCCGCTGCCGCCTGTCCCACTATTGCCACCGACAAAAAATAGGCCGGAATCATTCCACCAACAAACTTTAATAATAGTTTCACTAATTGGGCAGCTATAATTGAAAACTCCTCAAACATAGTTACCATTATTGCAACTGTAACCATATAACATATATAAAAGCCTGTATCGCTAATGCCATTCTTTGAAAACACATTTGCAAAGTTTGTAAAAAAAGAAGCAATAATTGTAATCAAAAGCAGATTAACAAGAGTTTTTTCGATTAGACTTACATCCCCTATTGTCTTTTCATAGGCAGTTCTTCCTATCTCCTTTAAAACAAGAAGCACATCTCCGTCCCTTAACTTTTTTTAATATATATTTGTAATCAATGTTATCATACCCCTGAGTTTTAAGAATTTTTCCGCTGTCTTCCAAGTCAAAATCATCAATTGTTATAATCTCTTCCGAAATCACTCCTGCTTTAACAGGTTTAGACGTTAAAAATAACAAAATAAAAAATAGCAAAACAAGCTTAAATATGAATTTTGTATTAATAATTCTCATAATATTTTCCTTACGATAATTGATTGGGAATATTTCTTTTCTAAAAGTTTCTCGGAATAATCATTTCCTCACAGCAATAATTTTCTCACGATAATAACTTTCCAATAGAAGAAATCAGTTCCGTAAAAACAGGAAAACTTATAACCAATACAGATAATTTTCCAAAAATCTGAACCTGATTTGCCACAGCCTGATACCCACAATCCTTTGCTATATCCGAAGCAATTTCCGATATAAAAGTCACCCCTGTTATTTTTAAAATAATTTTTATATATTCCCTGCTAACAGAAGTTATGCCGGCAAGCCTTTCTACCATTTCCACAATCTCCTTCACTCTTACAAGTGAATAT
>ENA-OQHF01002215-OQHF01002215.1-human-gut-metagenome-genome-assembly--contig:-NODE-2215-length-9968-cov-5.044000_pt1 | contig 9968 bp, 7 predicted proteins | sample MGYA00242559_ERZ504709 | MGnify/ENA primary metagenome ERZ504709 (study PRJEB26092, sample SAMD00036203) | human gut metagenome | host: Homo sapiens | study: EMG produced TPA metagenomics assembly of the...
AATTTCTGTCCTTCTGATAAATCTCTTCTGCGGGAATCTTTATATACAAGTGGTTTGGCTTAGAAAACCCACCAGATCTTCTTACCAGTAGTCCGGCTTCGTCCAATTCCTTTAATGCAGACTTTATAGATGACCTACATTTCCCTATATGTTTTATTAATTCCGTAATCGGATAGATCACATAGATCCGGCCATTTTCATCCAACCAGTTATTCATTTGTGAGAGTCGTGCCCGGTCATACAGCAGCATATACACCACCTTCCCGTTCTGTGAAATCGGATACTTCAACAGGAACTTAGGGAACTGAAAGTATGCAACCGAAATTTCTTCCTTGGTTATGTATTTATAATTCAATTCTTCACCTCATTTCGACTTTTTGATATTGACATATAGGTTTAAGGCCTCCATATGTAGAAACGTTTCAAGGGGCTTATACAACCATTTAACTCAACTTTTTTATTTTTACTAGAAAAATACTGCTTTTTACTATAAATAGCTGTTTCCCCAAAAAGGAACGCAGCTATTTGAGGATGATTTTAATAATTTTAGAAAAGTAATCTTTGGTTTTATTACTGGAATTTCCGAGATGAAAGGAAAATATATTGGATTACCGTAAAATCTTAAAAAATTATAAAATAACTAAAAAATTCGATAACTAATCAAAAAAAATTCTATTTCTTATAACCTATTTTGTGATTATAATGAATTTATCAGCTGGTTAGGACGAAAAACTAGCAATATTACCAAAAGGAAAAACAGGAGGAAAAAAAATTGAAAAGAAAAGCATTAGCAGCAATTGGAAAATATATGGACCAAAGATTTTTATCAGGAGACAGATCCGGTGAAACGGCAGCAGATTTTAAAAGAGCATACAGGAGAGGAGGAAGACTGGGCAGAAGAATATCGCAACCAGCTTTGGACAGCCCGTTACGGAAAACGCAGGCTACAGAAGGATGAATTTGTCAGATGCTTAATGGAATTGAAATACTTGGCGGAAGGAACAACTCTGAATCTGGGAGGCGACAGAAAAAAGATGGGTGCTCAAATACTTTCCACGTTATGTTTGACAGAAGCCATGCAGTTAGAGGAGGGCTACCGACAAATCCTTTTAGAAGAGCTGTACAATGTATTCTTAAAATTTATTCAGGTTAGCAGAGGGGGCAGAGGATTCACCTTCTTGGTATTTGGCATGGGACAGTTATCCGAAGAAGGAATTGCCAAAAAAAATCGCCGAACAGATCAGCGCGATTGCCTTCAAAGCACCACGCTTGCTCCGAATGGAAAAAGAATTCTCCCTGCTCCAGGAAGCTGCCCTCCGAGCGTATCGTCAGGAATATCCGAATAGGGAACACTTTTTAAACAAATAGTAAGAATGAGAGTGTAATACACAGAACGGAAAATCACTCGACTATTTATACTAGGTGTGTTAGTATATATAAAAATAAACTTATTAAAATGGGGAAAGAAAAAATGAGAAAAAGACATACTTTAAAGAAAGAGTTAACAGTATTTATGTCACTTGCATCAGTAGTTACATTAATGCTGGTTGTGCTGGCGGTGTGTTATGTCTTTTTCTCATTTTTTTTCGAAAATACGCAGGAAGATATAGAATATGTACTCAATAATACAACACAGCAGTACCAGTCACATATGCAATTTATAGAGGATGGGGCGATTGCTATAAGGCATAATAGTCTGCTGGATAGTTTTTTTCAATGTGATAATTATGATTCAGAAGAAGCTAAAAAACAATTAGTATATAGCATGGAACTATTTGCGCAAAGAAATAGAGTCAATCAGCAATATCCATTCGTTACGAGTATGTATCTGTTTAATAATCAGGATCAGTGTGTGAAAGAGCACTATTATGCTATAACGCTGAGCGCTGAGAAGGAACAGGAAGTATATTATCAAAATATGCAACAGTGGTTTAAATTAGAAAAAAATCGGTATGCATGTGTTGCGGATAGAGAGAATTTGAATATTCTTTTTCGTATTTATGATGACAATATGAAAGAGAAAGGAATCGGCATAGCACAAATTAGTTGTGATGCAATTCGAGAAATATTTAAGGAGATAGAAGACTGTCAGGATTCTTCTTGGATTGTATTATCTAATAATGATTTGCTGTTAGTATCCGGTGGAGATGAGAAACAAAATGAGCTGATGAAAGAAACATCCGTATCCTGGGTGGGAAATAAGAAAATCGAAGGAAAAAAAGTAATTGGGAGTGCAGATTCGAGTGGATTTGGAACAAGAACTGTCATTGCTGTAGGACAGAGCAATGTTTTAGAAATTTTACGACCAACGTTATTTATCTTTTGGGCAGGACTTGTTATTGTATTATTTTTTACATTTTGTGTTTCTTATGGACTTAGTAATCGATTTTCAAAGCCAGTAACGAGAATGATTTCCAATATTCGTGCATTTGGAAATCAGAACCTGGATGTGAGAATGGAGGATTCCACAATACAGGAATTTCATGATATGGGACAAGTGTTTAATGAGATGGCAGATCGAATCAAGTATTTGATCACAGAGGTATATGAAAAGCAGTTATTAGCCACTAAATCACAGGTGAAATATCTTCAATCGCAGCTTAACCCTCATTTTCAGTTTAACATACTTGCTATGCTCAGTCTCAAAGCGAAAATGTCAGGAAACGAGGAATTATATGAAAGTCTGAATGCTTTTTCAAAATTAATGCAAGGTAAAATTTTCCGTGATAAGGAAATAAAAATAAAAGTGAAGGAAGAATTGGAAATTGTTCAGTTCTATTTGTTTTTGCAAAAAGAACGTTATCAAGATAAATTAATGTATGAAATTAATTTATCTGACGAGCAGATAAAAGAGAACCTTATTCCTCGACTTTTAATCGAACCACTTGTGGAAAATGCTGTTTCACATGGGTTAGAACCTCAAAAAGAGAGCGGAATGATAAAAGTATGTTTGTATGAGGAAAATACGTCAGAGGAATCTGCAAAGGAAGAAAAAATCAATCATACAGAACAGATAAAGAGGCTCCATATTATTGTTGAGGACAATGGAGTTGGAATGGATTATAAAAAGCTGAATGAGGATCAAGAGAATGAAATCCCACAGAATGGGAAAATAGGACATACTCGCACCGGCTTAAAAAATACACAAAGAATGTTACAGATTTTGTATGGCGAAGATTATGAGCTTGACATTGAGAGCAAAAAGGGGAAAGGAACTAGAATCGAAATCATTCTTCCGTCAGAAAGGGGGACAATGCTATGTGGAAAGTAGTTGCGGCAGATGACGAAGGTTATATAAGAGAAGCATTAAAAAAACTGATTAATTGGGAGAAAATGGATTGTGATTTGATAGCAGTGTTAGAGGACGGACAAGAGCTTATCGAATGTATCGAAAAAGAATCACCGGATATTGTTATTACAGATATTCAGATGCCTGAAGTAAATGGACTTGATGTGTGCAAGTATTTATATGAAACCAGGCCTGAAACACAGGTGATAATATTAACAGCATACTCTAATTTTGATTATGCAAAATCTGCAATCAAATACAGTGCATGTGAATATGTTTTGAAGATTGCGATTATGGATGAACTTCCGGAAGCGTTAGGAAAAGCAACCGGAAAACTATTAAAATTGAAAAAAGAAGTTGAAAAAGAGGAAGTTATTGTACCAGAGCAAAAGACACTTCTTCAGCAGATTGAACAATATGTAAAACAAAACTATAAAAGCAAGATTTCTTTGGAAGAAATTGCAGACGAATTACATGTTAACAGAAGTTATTTAAGTAGGTTTTATAAGAATAAAACAGGCGTAAATCTTTTTGATGAGATATTAAAGCTTCGTATAGAGTCAGCAAAAGAATATCTTTTAAAAACAAATATGAAAACTTATGAAGTTTCGGAAGCCGTTGGATTTGAAGATGCAGGGTATTTTTCAAAGATGTTTAAAAAGATCACAGGGGTTTCACCGAAGGACTTTAGGAAGCAGGAAAAGGATGAAAAGAAGAATTAGACAAGTTATATTTTTATTGGGAATTTTAATAAGTTGTTGCTTATTGGGCGGTTGCGAAAGTGAGGATAATCATAATGTCTCAATTACTTTAATTCATGCCTGGGGCGGTACAGAAAAAGATCATGCTGAAATGAGAGATATTTACGCTGAGTTTCAAAAAGAGTATCCGGAGATTGACTTACAGATTATTTCGATGCCGATGAGTGAAGAGATGATGAGAAAGGTAGAAGATATGGTAATGGTTGGTAATGTTCCGGATATTATCTCTTTTAGTGGAGTTGGTGAAAATTGTCTGTATGATTTTTTAGTTGAAAATGATATGGCATTAGATATTCAGCCATATATAGAGCGAGATAATGATTTTTCCCAAAGCATATCAGATGTGAATAAGGAATATTGGAAAACCAAGAATGGAGAGTTGTATTCTGTGTCAGATGTTCTTATGTTAAGTGGTGGATATTGGTACAATGAGGATATTTTAAATGCAGCAGGAATTGAGCAAGTGCCGAAAAGTTGGGATGAATTTCAGATGATGTGTAACCAGATCAGTGATTGGGCATTGAAAGAAGGAACAGAGATAACAGCACTTCAACCAGCGGCAGAGGGATATTTATATTGTATAGATCATATGCTTTCAGGTAGTGAACAAGCCAGGACAAAGGGACAGCAGTTTGTATATCAAGAGGAAGAGTTCACTACTGCGATAAATCAGCTGAAACAATTGTATAGTTTATCTGTTTCAAAAACTCCAGAGTATAGTTATCGAGATGAAACGAATCTCTTCAATGAAGGAAAACTGGCAATTTACATCAATGGTGTATGGAGTGCTCCAATGATTTCAGATGATATTAATGCAAAGTATGCTTTACTTCCATCATGTACAGAAAAAACTGTATCATGTGAATCTTCAGGTCTTGGATATGTATTAGGAAAGAGTGGAAATGAAGAAAGACAGGAAGCGGCAGTAAGCTTTTTAAAGTACATGCTTAGCAAAGACGTTCAGTTACAGATTCTTGAGAGGACGGAACAAATTCCGGCGAATCCGGATGTTTCGGTAGAGCTATATAAGGAAAATAAAGATAAATTATATCAAGCGGTATCATTGGTTCTTGAAGCTGATGAAAAAATAGAAGTTCCAAGTAACATCTGGTCACTAGAACAAAAAAATTATTTTACTGAATCAATTTTTGATTTATTGGCGGGAACAATCTCAGTACAAGAATTTGAAGAAAATATAAAAATGAAATAGTTGGAGAGAGTGCATATTGACTTAAAGTGAGTTGATACGCACTCTTTCTTTGTGCAAAACATGTAAAATATTGACACGAGGTAAAAATAATCCATACTTTGTTCGGCAATGTGTAAACAACATGCATGTTATTGTCAATACCACACATTCAAAATGCACAAAAAGTAAGGTAGAATTAATTCAACAAATAAGGAGAAACACAGGAGGAAAAAAGATGAGAAAGAAATTGGTAAGTGTACTTCTAGTAGCAGCAATGGGTGTATCCGTATTAGCAGGATGTGGAAGCAGTTCAGGAAACGAAGGAGATAAGAAAGCTTCCGGTGATGAAAATGTTTTGGAGTTTTATCATGGATATTATCAGGATGAAAGTGAATGGCCGGCAGCACAGGTAATGAGAGATATCTATGATGAATTTGCACAGGAACATGCAGACGGAGATGTAACTTTTAAACCGATTGCTGTTGAGAACAGAGATGATATTGTTAGTGCACAGGTTGCTGGTGGATCATACCCGGATATGGTAGATGTTGGAGGAAATGGAGTACCACAGGCTGCAATTTCACAGGAGCTTGTTTATGATCTGAAGCCATATATTGATGAAAATAATCTTCAGGACGCAGTAGGACTTAACTATACACAGCATGATCTAGATGGTCATATTTATGCTGTACATGATCAGATCGAAAGTCGTGGTCTTTGGTATAATGCAGCGCTGTTTGAAAAAGCGGGTGTTTCTGCAGATGCATTTGCAGACTGGAATACATTCGGAGATGCAATGACAAAGATTGCAGGTTTAGGTGATGAATCCTATGGATATATTGCCGGACAGGGATCTGGATGTATTATAAATGCAATTATGGCATCTACAGACGCTGGAAAGAAGATGGTAGAGTCTGAGTTGACAGAAGATATTGTTAATTCTGATGAGTTTGCTAATGCATTCAAGACAACAGCAAAATTAGATCAGGCAAATGGTTCAGAGCATACAACAGATGATAATGGAAATCTGATGGCTGAGTTTAATACAAATGGAAAAGTAGGAGTACTTTTCAATGGTGTATGGAATGCAAGTGGAATTGATGAATCTCTGGTTGATGCAATTGAGCCAGCACTGTTCCCGGGAAATATCTCTATTTCATCAGCAGGTGGCGGACTTACAGTTGCAAACAGCATGAGTGAAGAGAAGACAGCACTTGCGCTTGAATTTGTTAAGTATATGACAAGTGCGGAAGTTCAGGAAAAAATTTTTACAGGTGCCCAGGCAAACCCATGTAACACAACAGTTGATCTGAATGCACTTGCAGAGCAGAGCGGAGATGCTGCTACAATGAAACTTGCTAAAGCATGTGCTCAGGTTAATGAAGCAGATACAATTGTAATCGACATGAAATATACATGGGGATCTGACGTTAACAAAGCGATTATAAACGCACTTATGGAGTGTGCTGTTTCCGGAACAGACATTGATGCAAGATTTGAGGCACTCCAGAAAGAATTACTTGCATTAATCGGTTAATTATAAATGATTTAGTTTCAATGAGGGAGGGGAATGTTGTCCCTTCCCGTTTTTATTGGAGGTATTAAATTGAAAGAAAGTATTAACAATAAGAAAAAAAGTAAATTGGGGATGAGACGTACAGGATTTATTATTGCCTTTTTAGCACCAACAATTCTGGCATTCTGTGTGTTCTACCTTTATCCAATCATTACGGTATTTGTGACATCTTTCTGTAAGTGGGATTACAGTAATATTACATCTCCGGAATTTTTTGGATTTCAGGATTTATGGAACAACTATGAGTATATATTTAAAAAATATCCATTCTTTTGGGAAGCACTTAAAAACTCTGCAACTTGGGCACTTCTTGGTGCAATAGTTCAGATTCCTGTTGCTACTTTGATAGCACTTGCATTATCAAGAAAAGTAAAGGGAATTAAGTTTGTACGAAATGTTTATATCATTCCGAATATGATTTCTACAGCGGCAATGGGAGTGATTTTTTTACAGTTATATAATCCATCCTATGGAATTATCAATCCTATCATTAGAATATTCAACAAAGACTTTACAGATAGTGTTCTGTTGTTAAAAGGACCGGCATTTATAGCTATGACATGTGCCTATATCTTTTTTACAGGAACAACAACATTAATGATACTTGGTAATATCATGGCGGTTCCAGAAGAAGTGAGAGAAGCGGCAATGTTAGATGGAGCCAGCGGATTAAAGCAGGATTGGTTCATTACAATTCCAATGATTAAAGGAACGCTGAAAACAGTATCTGTGCTTGCAGCAACCTCAGGATTCCTTCTTTACAACGAAGTTTATTTCCTGACAAAAGGAGCAGCGGGAACGTACAGTATCAGTTATGTGATTCGAGAGTTAGCAATCACAAGTCCGAGGACTCAGTTTGGACGAGCAAATGCGGTGGCTATGATACAGATTTTAGCAGGTATGGTCATTATTCTTGTAATTAATTTCGCATACAGTGTTTCATTCAAAAAAGAGAAACATTAGGGAGGAGCGTGATAAATAATGAAAAAATCTTTACATGGAAAAACAGTAAAAAATATGCCGACAGGGACTAAAATCGTTACATATATTTGTTTAGCATGGGCACTGATTATATCACTCGTACCATTAGTATGGTTGGGATTATCAAGTTTGAAAAAAGATCCTATGGCAAGACCAGGATTTCAACTTCCGGAGTCGATTTGCATTGATGGATATATTTCTACATTTAAAGACCTTCATGTACTTCGTTATTTCGGAAACAGTTTGTTTGTTGCAGGCGTATCTGTATTGATCAGTGTGGTTATGATCTCTATGTCAGCTTATGTAGTGGCAAGAATGGAATTTCGTGGTAAAGCACTGGTAAATATTCTTTTATATTCCACTATGTTTATTCCCGCAACAGCTTTAACATATCCGGTATATAACCTTATTAATAATCTGCATTTATATGATACTCGTGCAGCATTAATTTTAATTTATTCTTGCAGTGGTATCGCAGTCAGCTTCTTTGTTATAAAAAATTATTATGATAATATTCCAAGAGAATTAGAGGAGGCCGCAAGAATTGATGGGTGTGGCTATGTACAGACATGGGTAAAAGTTATTTTTCCGATTGCACGTCCGGGAATTATGACAGCAGCAGTTTTGGCTTTTTTTAAATAACTGGAATGAATATTATTGGGCTTCACTTGTATTAATCACGCGAGAAAAAATTGACAGTCCCGGCATTACTTTCAACATTTACAACGGCATTTAATACGAATTATAACGGATTGTTTTCTGCGATGGTTGTCATAATTCTTCCACCAGTAATATTGTATTGTGTTTTCAGTAAGTTCTTTATTGAAGCATTATCAGGTGGTGCAGTGAAAGGATAATAGTAGAAGAATCGTAGAAAAAGGAAGATTAACAATATGAATCGGAAATAAAGAACAGAACAAAATGGTTTATGATGCGAGATTTGGAATGTTTATACATTGGGGATTATATTCAATTCCTGCTTGTGGCGAATGGGTTATGTCTCGAAAAAGAAATGACAATAGAGGAATATAGGAAATATTTCGAACAATTTGATCCGGTGGATTATGATCCAAAAACATGGGTTCGATTAGCAAAAGAAGCGGGAATGAAATATGTAGTTTTAACGGCGAAACATCACGATGGTTTCTGTTTATTTGATTCAAAATTAACGGACTATAAAGCGACAAATACAAAGGCAGGACTAGATCTGGTAAGAGAATTCGTAGATGCATGTAGAGAAGAAGGATTAAAGGTAGGACTCTATTTTTCAATTATTGACTGGCATCATCCAGATTTTCCAAAGTATGGAGACCGCCAGCATCCAATGAGAAACAATGCAGCCTATAAAGATGAAAAAATTGATTTTGATCGATATTTAGATTACATGCATGGTCAGGTAAAAGAACTGGTGACAAATTATGGGAAATTGGATTTGCTTTGGTTTGACTTCTCTTATGATGATATGACAGGAGAAAAATGGAAAGCAACAGACTTAATTAAAATGGTACGTCATTATCAGCCGGATGTGATTATTGATAACCGTTTGGAAGGCGCAGGAGATAATCATGGAAGCATTGCAACAGAACATCCTTTAATTTATAGTGGGGACTTCGCAAGTCCTGAACAGATTATTCCTCCAAAAGGAGTTTGTGATGTTAATGGTGAACCTATTCCATGGGAATTATGTGCAACAATGAACAATCATTGGGGATATTGCAATTTTGATCATCAATATAAAACACCTGAGATGCTGGTAAGAAAGTTGGTAGAGTGTGTCAGCAAGGGTGGAAATATGATTTTGAATGTAGGACCTGATGCAAAGGGGAATATTCCACGAGAAAGTGTTGAAAATTTTAAGAGAAGTTGGAAAATGGATGAGTAAAAATAAAGAGAGTATCTATGGTTGTGGAATATCAAATTTTGAAAAACCAGATTGGGGAAGGTATACACAAAAAGATAATGTGATTTATGCACATGTTTACGAAACTCCTTTAGGAGCCCTTCCGCTTTATGGCATTAGTCCTGAACAGTTGGCTGAAATTACATATTTAGCGGATGGAAGTGAGGTAAAGAGAGGTGAAGCATGGAATACAGCTCTTTATAAGGATGTTGCATTCGTATCATTCGGAGAAGATCCTGTGTTTACATATCCATTGCCAGATGAGAGGGACA
>ENA-OQHF01002216-OQHF01002216.1-human-gut-metagenome-genome-assembly--contig:-NODE-2216-length-9967-cov-2.800508_pt1 | contig 9967 bp, 10 predicted proteins | sample MGYA00242559_ERZ504709 | MGnify/ENA primary metagenome ERZ504709 (study PRJEB26092, sample SAMD00036203) | human gut metagenome | host: Homo sapiens | study: EMG produced TPA metagenomics assembly of...
CTGCGGCAAGTTATGTTTCAGTTGCAACAAAACAGTTGGAAGCGAGAGTTTATGACGGATTTTATGTGGACTTTTACCGGGATGGAAAGAGCATTTGTGAAGATTACCGCAGCGGGCGTATTTTAAGACCGCTGTTAAGTGAAAAATCTCTCGAAGTGTTAAAGGCAGAGGGACATGATGTGTCCGCAGGTGCAAGCGGCAGCTATCCGGTGCAGACTGTCAAAAAATTAGACGGGGATGAGAAGTTTTACGGACTTGGGGACAAGACCGGATTTTTGAATAAGCGGGATTATGAGTACGAAAACTGGAACTCCGATATCCCACAGGCACACACAGATTCTTACCGCGCACTGTACAAGTCCATTCCGTTTCTGATCACTCTGAAAAAAGAAAGTGTTTACGGTATTTTCTTTGACAATACATACAGATCTTATGTAAACCTTGGAAAAGAAAATCAGGCATATTTTTACTATGGTGCAGACGACGGAAACCTTGATTACTATTTTATCGCAGGGGATACGATGCCGGACATTGTGGGCGGTTATACCTATCTGACCGGAAGGACTCCGCTTCCACAGCTGTGGACACTCGGTTATCATCAGTCCCGTTGGGGATATGATTCCGCAGACTGCATTAAAAAAGTAGCAGGGAAATACAGAGAACTTAATATCCCATGCGATACGATGCATTTTGATATTGACTATATGGATGGCTATCGTGTCTTTACATGGAATGAGAAAGATTACGGCGATCCGGCAGGAACCATTCAGGAGCTGGCAGATGAGGGATTCAAGGCAGTCTGCATTATTGATCCGGGTGTGAAATTAGATCCTGGTTATGAGAAATACGATGAGGGAATTGCCGGAGATTATTTTGCAAAGACACCGGAAGGGGAAGTCTATGTGAATGCTGTATGGCCGGGAGATTCTGTATACCCGGATTTCGGACAGCCAAAGGTGCGTAAATGGTGGGCAGAAAATCAGAAGTTCCTGACCGATATAGGCGTTGCCGGAGTCTGGAATGACATGAATGAACCGGCAAGTTTTCACGGAGAACTGCCATCAGATGTCGTGTTTACCGATGAAGATCAGAAATCTACCCACGCAGCCATGCACAATGTATACGGACATCTGATGTCCAAGGCAACCTATGAGGGACTTAAGGAACAGACCGGAAAAAGACCATTTGTGATCACCCGCGCATGCTATGCAGGAAGCCAGAAGTATACAACAGTCTGGACCGGAGATAACCAGAGTTTATGGTCACATCTTCAGATGGCAGTGCCACAGTTGTGCAATCTTGGATTGAGTGGATTGGCATTTGCAGGAACGGATGTCGGTGGATTTGGTGCGGACTGTACGGCAGAACTTTTATGCCGCTGGGTACAGGTCGGAGCATTTTCTCCATTGTTCCGGAATCATTCGTCCAATGGAAGCATTTATCAGGAGCCGTGGCAGTTCGGGGAAAAGACGGTCAATATATACCGCAAATTTGTGGAGCTGCGCTACCGCCTGCTTCCATACCTGTATGATCTGTTTGCGGAGTGTGAGAAAACAGGACTTCCGATCATGCGTCCACTGGTGCTTCACTATGAAAAGGATGAAAATACGTGGAACTTAAATGATGAATTTTTAGTTGGAGAACATCTTCTTGTGGCACCGGTATTAGAGCAGGGACAGACGAAAAAGATGGTCTATCTGCCGGAAGGGATCTGGTATGATTTCAATACCGGAAAACGTTATGAGGGAAAACAGTATTATCTTGTGGATGCACCGCTTGATACCTGTCCGATGTTTGCCAAAGCAGGAAGTATGATCCCGGCTTATGAAGTGGTGCAGTATGTAGGGGAAAAACCCGTATGATACGTTAAATATGCTTGTATTTTCCGGGCGAGGGCACCTATGTGCATTATCAGGACAACGGAAGTGATTTTGCTTATCAGGATGGCGCCTATAATGAGTACGCATTACACAGCAGAAAATGGGGAGTGACCATGAGATGGGGAAAAGAAGTTAATGAGAAACCTTACAAAAAGATCGATACATTTTTGTGGGCAAAAAGACAGAAGCAGGAACCCGGGAAAAAATGACTGCATATCTTATAGTGATGTGATGGAAATAAGGAGTATCGCGTGGACTATCGAGAGGAACAGTTTTTACGTATGCAGCAGTCTGACACTCCGAAAGTGCCTTTTTATATGAGCTATCCGATGCAGAATCTGTATCTCACAGAGATGGAATATGAAAAGGATATGGACCGGATGAAAGAGCTGTATCCAAGGGATGTTTCCCGTATTATGGACGTGATCGAGGATGAGTGCGATAAAATGGAGTATGAGGGAAGTCTCATGTTCGACGAATATCCGGACCGGCTTATGTTAGAGCAGGTGACAGAACGCATTTATCAGACTGTGAAAAATGGAACAGACAGCGTGATGGCAGAGGAATTCTGGGGAGGAAACAATCCACCGCCGCCACCACCGGGCAGACCGGGAAGCATGCCGCCACCACCGCCACGGCCGGATGATCCGTGGCGCAGCCTGATCGGTGTTATGTTAAACAACGAGATGTACCGCAGAAGATGCCGCCACCGCCGCTGCAGAAGATGGTGGTGATTTTCGTTATTCTTCACCATCAATTTTCTTAAGAATTTAAAAAGAAGCCAAAGAAAATATTGCGGAAAAGGCAAAAACTGCATACAATATAGCTATCGCCGTTCTGGCGGTAGCTATTTTTGTGTGCAGTTTGAGGCACACAGAAGAGGGAAAACAGTCGTATGGATGATTTTGGAGGCTTACAGTGCAGAAAGGTACAATAAAAGCAATTGTTCTGCCAGTCGTTTTTGTTCTGGCAGTGATTATATTCAGTTTTATGACAAATCAGACGAATGAAGACCTGACGACAGAGATGTCGGAGGCAACATTGCCGGTTCTTACCTTATATGATGGAAAGACAGCGATCAACGAATTATATGGTTACACAGAGAAAATGGATGCAGCCTATATGCGCGATACGATCACGCCAATCGGGGAAGACAGACTTCTTCCGGTGACGGTGAAGACTTATCAGACCGCAGTGGATAAGATCTCCTATGAGATCCGGAGCCTGGATGCAAAAAGGCTGATCGCAAATGCAGATGTCACTTCCTACACGGAGAATAAGGGAATGATCTCTATGGAACTTCCAATCCAGAATCTGCTGGAGGAAAATGAGGAATATCTGCTTGTGATCCAGCTGGAAAGCGGAGACCGCATGATCTACTACTACACACGAATCATAGAATCCCAGAACAGCTATGTGTCGGAGTGCATTGATTTTGTCAGACAGTTCAATGATACGACTTTTGACAGCGAGAAAGCGGCATCTCTCAGCACTTATATGGAAAAAACGACCGGCGATAACACGACTTTGCAGTATGTGACATTAAACAATTCACTGAATCAGGTGAGCTGGGCAGAGTTTCATGGCACAAGGCTGACAACACCGGTTCCATCTGTCAAGGAGATCACTCCCACCTACAACGTGATCGTTCTGGACTATGTTGTGACACGGGTAGGACAGAATGGACAGAGCGAATACTATAACGTTGAGGAATACTACAGAGTGCGGTATACCAATACAAGAATGTATCTGTTGAATTTTGAACGGACGATGGAATGAGGAATTTTTCCGGGGGGGAAAATGACAGCATCTCAGGAAACAGCTATCCTGCTTGGAATCCGCTCGAAGGATGTGGAGTATCAGACCAATGAATCCGGCAAAGTGGTCACTTTTGTGCAGGAGGGAGAACTCTGGAGTTACAATCAGGAGGCAAACACACTTGCAAAAGTGTTCAGTTTCCGGGGATATGAAGGGGTAGATGACCGGGAAAACTATGGTGAGCATGACATTAAGATCGTAAATATTGATGAGGCGGGAAGCATTGACTATATTGTGTATGGCTATATGAACCGCGGAATCCATGAGGGTACGGTGGGCATTGCGGTTTACCATTATGACAGTCTTGCAAATACGAATGAGGAGCAGGTGTTTATCCCATCCAGCCAGTCCTATGAGGTGATGAAATCGGAATTGGGACAGCTGATGTATGTGACCGAGAGCGGCGCATTTTATATTATGGTGGACGGAAATGTCTATGGCATCGATCTGAATTCACTGGATACGAAAGTGCTGGTAGAAGGACTTTCCGACGAAGCGGTCGCAATTTCTGAGTCAAACCGTTTCCTGGCATGGGTGGATCCTTCTGCGGTCCGTGGCAGTGATACGATCCACATGATAGACTTTGTCACGGAGAAAGTGACAGATGTGACCGGGAGTGCTTCTGATTATGTAAAACCATTGGGCTTTATGCAGGAGGATTTTGTGTATGGTGTGGCAAAATCAGCCGATGTCGTGGTAGATGCAGCAGGTAATACGCTGTTTCCTATGTATCAGGTAAAAATCATGGATACATCCTCAGAGGAACATGAGATCTTAAAGACTTATGAGAAACCGGGATATTATGTACAGAACATTACCATCAGTGGTTACACCATATACTTAAACCGTATTCAGAACAATGGAACTGCCTATGTGGATGCAGATCAGGACATGATCATGAACCGTGAGGGTGACAGCCTGAAAGTGGTAGATATTGCAACAAAAAATACGGATGAAAAAGAGACACAGGTTCTGATCACACTGCAGGATGAGGCGAAGAAAAAGACACCGAAGATTCTGACACCGAAAGAGACGATCTTAGAGCAGAAACGTGAAGTCTCCCTGAAAGAAGAAAAGGACAATAACCGTTATTATGTTTATGTAAAGGGAGAAGTCGTGCTGACAACAGACAGTGTCTCTGACGCGATTATTGCGGCAAACAGCCAGATGGGTGTCGTGATCGGTGAAAATCAGCAGTATGTATGGAAACGTTCCAGAAAGACGGCTCAGGCGGCCTTTAATGATATTGTAGTTGGCGAGGAGGACAGTGGAGCAGGAAGCATTGCCCAGTGTGTGAATGCAATCCTGGAAAAAGAGGAAATCAACATCAGCGTCAGTGCGCTGATCTCCCAGGGCGAGACACCGAAGCAGATTCTTCTTAACACCTTAAAGGATGCAACTGTTTTAGATCTTACCGGTTGTACGGTAGATGAAATCCTGTACTATGTGAGCAACGGGTATCCGGTATTTGCAATGACAGGAAGTAATGATGCGGTTCTTGTGGTGGGATATGATGCAAATAATGTTGTGCTTTATGACCCGGCAGTGGGACAGACTTATAAGCGGACGACTGCGGACGCAGATGAAATGTTTTTTAATGCAGGAAATATATTCTTTACTTACCAAAAGTAAAAAGAATACATAAAAATGCATAAAATTTCAGGCGGTTCCGCAGTTCCTTCGTTGAACTTTAACAGTTTTCTGTGGGATGCCTTGCAAATTTAATGGTAATGGTATATATTTTGAAAGGTATGGAAAAAGTTGATGTATCTGTGAAGGGAAAAACAGATATCGAAGTACTGTGAAAGAGGAAGTGAATGGCATGAGCAAAAAAGAGATTATTGTATCCAATGTTTCAGAAGAACATAATAACCCAATTGCTGAATTAGTTCAGGTTGCGTGTCGTTTTGATAGCGAGATTATTTTAGAAAGTGATAATCGCAGGATCAACGCCAAGAGTATCATGGGAATTATGGCATTCAACCCATCAAAAGGAATGACAGTTAATATCGAGGCAAACGGTGAAGATGAGCAGGAAGCATTAGTAGCAATGGAGAAGTTTTAGTTTGTGAGTAGTTTTGTCTGAAGGAGGAACCAATTATGGAAAAGAAGACAACAGCAAGCAAAACCAGTAGATAAAACAACAGCGAAAGAGGCATCTAAGGATACTGTAAAAGAAGCAGCAGTAAAATCTGCACCGGCAAAAGAATCTGTGAAAGAGACAGCAGCTGAGACAAAGGCAGCAGCAGTTGCCAAAGAAGTTGAGAAAAAGGTCGCTGAGACCAAAGAAACAGTAAAAGATACTGCAAAGAAAGCAACAGAAAAAGTGGAAGCAGCAACAAAAACGGTAGTGAAAAAAGCCGCAGCAAAGAAAGCAGCTCCTAAGAAAGAAGAACTGAAACCGGAAGTATTTATCCAGTTCCAGGGACAGGAAGCAGTTGTTGCTGACGTGATCGAGAAAGCAAAGAAACAGTTCGAAGCAGAAGGTCACAGAGCATCTTCCATTAAGAGCATTCAGGTATACTTAAAACCGGAAGAGTATGCAGCATATTATGTGATCAACCAGAAACATTGCTGGAAGAGTAGACTTATTTAATACATAAGATCAGAAGATAACAGAGTGTTAATAAACACAAAAAGAATTGCATCTTGCAATCCTTTTTTTGTGTGTTTCGGAGAACTGTACGGAACAGTTCCTCTGGAAACGATATTATTTATGTTCTTTTTTGTATTTGGATACCAGTTTCTGGATTCTGTCATATGGGTTTAACAGATCGCTGATGGATGATCATGATTTAAAGTATCAATGATGTAAGCGATGTATTTACTCATATCACAGTTAATGTAGTATGGTCTGGAAAGAAGTTCCGGTGTCTGGTAAGTGAGGTTTGTGGTAACTACTTTGTAAATAGTACCATCTTCCACTGCCTTGTCGAAACGTTCAAGACCGTTGGTGAAGAGACCAAATGTCGAAACAACGAAGATACGGTTTGCCTTTCTCTTCTTTAACTCTGTTGCAACGTCGATCATACTCTCACCGGAGGAGATCATATCATCGATAATGATAACATCTTTTCCCTCTACAGAAGTTCCTAAGAACTCATGGGCAACGATCGGGTTACGGCCGTCTACGATCTTGCTGTAATCACGACGTTTGTAGAACATACCCATATCGACACCAAGTACGTTTGCAAGGTAAACAGCACGGTTTGTACCACCTTCGTCCGGGGAGATGATCATTAAATGGTCATTGTCGAGTTTTAAGTCATCACAGTTCTTTAAGATACCTTTGATGAACTGGTAAGCCGGCTGAACAGTCTCAAATCCTTTGAGAGGGATCGCGTTCTGGACACGAGGATCATGAGCATCAAAAGTGATGATATTGTCAACACCCATAGCAGTCAGTTCCTGTAATGCAAGTGCACAGTCTAAGGACTCACGTGCAGTACGTTTGTGCTGACGGCTTTCATATAAGAAAGGAATGATTGCTGTGATACGTCTTGCTTTACCGCCGACAGCAGCAATAATACGTTTGAGATCAGCGTAATGGTCATCTGGGGACATGTGGTTTTCGTGACCGGATACAGAGTAAGTGAGGCTGTAGTTGGTTACGTCTACCATCAGATAAAGATCATATCCACGGACAGATTCTTTGATCACACCTTTGGCTTCACCTGTTCCAAAACGAGGTACAGATGTGGAGATGATGTAAGAGTCACGGTGGTATCCTTTGAATGCAGCTTCATTCTTATGTGCATGTTCTCTTTTCTCTCTCCAGCCTACTAAGTACTGGTCAACTTTGGCACCTAATTCTTCACAGCTCTTTAAGGGAATTAAGCCGAGGGCGCCGTCTGGCATGGTTTCTAGAATTCTTTCATCGTTTGGCATGAGTGGTTTTCCTCCATAAAAATTAAACATTAACAATTTATTTCAATAGATGCTGAATAAGGGGATATTCAAGGCATCTAGTGAATACGTTTTTTACTACGAATATCTTCACCAAATAATTTAATAATAGTATAATAGGTCATTATACGTGAAAGCACACGTTCTGAATAAATATCAGCAACCTGGTTCATATTCAGGTTGGTGGAAATGATCGTGGACTTCTGTCTTAGGATACGTTCGTTTAAACACAGGAATAATTGCGATGTGGTAAACGAATTCGAAAGTTCGGTACCGAGATCATCAATGATGAGCAGATCGCAGTCAAAAATATTCTGGTGTGTGGCGATGGCATCTGCATCTTTTTCAAACACACCTTTGCTTAATATATCAAATAATTGGAACGCCGTAAAGTAGATTACGGAATGTCCGGAATCTAATAATTCTTTTGCAATGCAGTTTGAGAGAAATGTCTTTCCGATTCCGGTATCTCCAAAAAAGTAAAGATTAGCGAAAGTGTTATCAAACTGATCTACAAATTCGTGGCATCTGGCAACTGCAGCTTTGGCAGTGGCAAGGGATGTAAGTCCTGTTGCGGGATTGACGTTGGAATCGGAATAATAATCCAGAGACAACGTACTGAAATTCTCTTTCGTAAGAATGTCTTTAATATTAGACTGGGTATAGATCAGATCGATCGCCTGCTGTTTGAAGCAGTGGCATGGTTTCCCACCAATATAACCTGTATCTTTACAGTCCGGACACTCATAGACCGGCTCAAAATAGTTTTCCGGGAGAGAGAGCTCCTTCATGAGAACTTCCTTTCTTGCGCGGAGATTTTTCAGTTCCGCTTTTAATTCGGTGAGAGCAGAACTGTCCCCATCTAAGAGACGTCTTGCGGATGCCACGGAAATCTCAGCGATAGAGGCATCTAATGCCTTCAGTTCCGGGGAACGTTCATAGGCAGCTTTTGTGCGCTCTTCTAACTGATGCTGTGCTTTTAACTGTTTTGCGTCGTAAGAACGAAAAATTTCGTCATACTGCGAATTGTTTAATGGCATTGAATTTTCTCCAAATACTTTATGCGTAAATATTCAATGAATATTGTACTTGATGCTAAAGTAATATAATCTATGTTCTAGGTATTGGTTGTGCAGAAGTTGTGAGCAGCATTTTTTCCAGCTGATCGTAATCGTAGGAACGCTGTTCAAAATTATTAAAACGGTTTTTCGGTTGGGATGTCTGTGCGGTGTTTGGAACCGCAGTTTTTTTTCTTCTTCTGGTGAGCTTCATCCAGTCTTGCAATATCTTCCAAAGTGCTTACGTGATTCTTCTTCCAGCTGGTCAGAATAGAGTCAATATATTCAAACTTTGGCTGATGTATCGCCTGTATGGTGCGTTCACAGGCAGTCGTGATGACCTCAGATGAAAATCCATAGTCAGACCGCCACTTATCAATATAGGCAGTCTCTGCCGGAACAAGGGAACGTCCATTGATTCCCAGTGCCTTCATAACGGAAAAATAAAGCTGGCTATGCAGGCCGGCAGTCAGCTTTGCCTGTTCTACAGTTGTAATGTGATTATCAGCCCAGGCAAGGGCAACCTTTTCTATGTAGCGGATACTGGTGTGTCCTTTGCTCACGCAGTACTCCACCAGATACTCAATGAGATCTGTGGAAAAACCAAGAACCGTCGTACCAGTATAAAATGCTGTTCATATCCGTTGGGGTTAAAATACGTCCCAGGTAACGTCTCAGCAATAAATAAAAGTTCTGCCACAGATTCCTGTTTGCGGAACATGGAGATATCCTCAGCAGAGTAGTTCTTCGGTTCCGGAACAGATGGCTTCAAAGAAGATTCTTCCGGGGATACGGCTGCGGAATATTCAGAAGAAGCAGTTTCCTGTGTGGATACTGTCACAGGGTCTTCGTTCTCAGCTGGTCTGCGCTTTGTGTCCAAAAAAGCAGACACCGGTCAGATTCTCACTGGAGTCATATTCCAGACGGAGCAGATGCATACGCTCCCAGTAACTTAAAGCACGTTTAATGTCCTTTTCGGTGTGCTCGAATTTATCTGCCATGGCAGAAATAGAAAACGCTGCATCCGGTGCGTTTAACTGCCGTAACAGATAAAGATATATTTTTACAAACTCTCCATTGGCATCAGACATATATTCATCAATGAAAATATTCGATACACTGGTGGCAGAGGTCTGACTGTCACTATGAAGTGTTATATTTGCCATTATGTTCCTTCCTTTCATACAAAGCTGGATGGAATATCCTATCCATCAGCTCGTCCCAAATTATAGCACAGGAATGTAAAAAAGAGAAGAAAAAAATTGCCAACAAACCCAGTAAAATCAAGGGTTTTCAAAAGTGTGG
>ENA-OQHF01002217-OQHF01002217.1-human-gut-metagenome-genome-assembly--contig:-NODE-2217-length-9962-cov-3.477580_pt1 | contig 9962 bp, 7 predicted proteins | sample MGYA00242559_ERZ504709 | MGnify/ENA primary metagenome ERZ504709 (study PRJEB26092, sample SAMD00036203) | human gut metagenome | host: Homo sapiens | study: EMG produced TPA metagenomics assembly of the...
TATTTGCACCGGTTTCTCAAGTAGCCGCCAGTAGGTATCATAGGAAAACTCCGGGAAGTAGGATACCGCGGACTGAACTTGCGTATAGTGGCTGCCCGGCGCATTGACCGTGAAGCTTGCATTCAGATTTTCTTTGATGCCGTACCCACTTTTCATGGTGTCGCCGCTTTTGTGGGGACAATATCATCGGGAGAAATATCTGAGGATGCAAAAAGAGCTACATGATAACCTGTGGAGGTAAAATCATACCAGCCATTATCGACCCACTCCCCATCATCCACCCATTCGCCATGGGCAGTAGTACAGCCTTTGGGGCAGCTTTTGCTATGTCCCTCCGATTCCCAGTGCCAGTCGGGTTCCCATTCCCATTTTGCGTGCCAGGATGCACTCCAGACAGACCAGGAGGCATTTGTCTTTACCGGTTCTGATGGGAGCGTGGATGTGGAAAATCCGGGATTGGTATCCGTAGCAAGAGGATCCGGTGGAATGTTTTCCTCCAGAGAAACAATTCTTGCAAGGAATGAAGTTTTTGCAGTTCCCGCACCACTGACAGAGACACTGATCTTGACAGTCCCCGGGTCTTTTGGTGTGTGCCATTTGACCCAGACAAGTTGCGAACCGTTCTTTGGGCGGTAGATCTTGAGCAGAAAACCCTGGAGAAGCTGGACGTGGTCATTGCAAGTCTTCATGTTCCATGCATCAGACCAGGCAGCAGACAGGAGAATACGGAGGCCTATCTTAATGCTATGAAGAATCCGTGTGTCAATATCATCGGACATCCGGATGACGGAAGATACAATATCGATTATGAGGCGCTTGTACAGGGAGCCAGAGAATACGGTAAAGTCCTGGAGCTGAACAATCACTCCATGGACCCTGACTGTAACCGTGAGAATGCAGTAGAGAATGATACCATCATGCTGGAATACTGCAAAAAATATCGGGTACCTGTGGTTATGGACAGTGATGCCCATTTTGATCTTCTGATCGGGGGGATTTGATCTTGCCAGAGACCTTCTGACCAAACTGGATTTTCCGGAAGAGCTGGTACTGAACCGTTCTGTGGATGCCGTGAAAAAGTATGTAAACCGGAAATTCTAGAAAGATAGACGACTGTTCTGTATTAATTGACGGTAATACGAAAAACTTTCTGAAAAAAAGTTGTCAAAATTGAATAAAATACTTGAAATTTGCATGGAAATTTAGTAAAATGTGAACATATTAAGTAAGACGAACAGGGAGGTATTACATATGGACGTTTTCAGAACAGACCGAATCAGAAATGTAGTCCTATTAGGTCATGGTGGCGCAGGCAAAACAACACTGGCTGAGGCAATGGCTTATCTGGCAGGTATGACCAGCAGACTCGGACGTGTTGAGGATGGCAATACTGTCAGCGATTATGACAAGGAAGAAATAAAGAGACATTTTTCCATCACAACTTCTCTGATCCCGGTACCATGGGACAAGATGAAGGTAAATGTACTGGATACTCCCGGATACTTCGATTTTGTGGGAGAAGTTGAAGAGGCAGTCAGCGCCGCAGATGCAGCGATCATCGTTGTTTCCGGTAAGGCCGGTGTCCAGGTAGGAACACAGAAAGCATGGAATCTCTGCGAGAAATATAAGCTTCCGCGAATGATCTTTGTTACAGATATGGACGTGGATGATGTCAGCTATCGTGAGGTCGTGGAAGAGCTGACAGAGCTGTACGGCAAGAGAATCGCTCCTCTTCATTTCCCAATCCGTGAGGATGGTAAGTTTGTAGGTTATGTCAATGTTGTGAAGCAGGCAGGAAGAAGATATATTGACAAGGCCGGCAAGGAAGAATGCCCGGTTCCGGATTATTTGACAGAATATCTTGAGAAATATCATGAAACTCTGATGGAGTCTGTTGCAGAGACAAGCGAAGAGTTTATGGATCGTTATTTCGAGGGAGATACCTTCTCCGTAGCAGAGATTTCTGCAGCTATTGCAACCAATGTACAGGATGGAAGTATTGTTCCGGTATGCATGGGATCACCGGTGAACCTTCGCGGTGTATCTAACCTTCTGGATGATATCTGCGGTTACTTCCCAAGCCCAAGCGGACGCTCCTGCAATGGTATCGCACAGAAGACTAACGAGATCTTTGAGGCCAATTATGACTTTGCCAAGGCAAAATCTGCCTATGTATTTAAGACCATCGCGGATCCGTTCCTTGGTAAATATTCTCTGATCAAGGTATGCTCCGGTGTGCTGAAATCCGATGATACACTTCTTAATGTAGAGAAAGGAACAGAGGAGCGTGTAAACAAGCTTTATGTCATGGAAGGTTCCAAACCGATCGAAGTTCCGGAGCTTTTTGCAGGGGATATCGGTGCCATCGCCAAACTTGGCAGTGTACAGACCGGTGACAGCCTTGCAACCAAGGCGAATCCGATCCTTTATCCAAAGGCTATACTTTCCACGCCATATACATACAAGAGATTTAAGGCAGTGAAGAAGGGTGACGAGGATAAGATCGCACAGTCCCTTGCCAAGATGATGACAGAGGACAGAACACTGAAGGTTGTCAATGACAGTGCAAACCGTCAGAGTCTGATCTACGGTATGGGTGATCAGCATCTGGATATCGTTGTGAGCAAGCTGAAGGAGCGCTATAAAGTGGATGTGGAGCTTTCCAAACCGAAGGTTCCGTTCCGTGAAACACTTCGTAAGAATTCAGATGTGGAAGGCAAACATAAGAAACAGTCCGGCGGACACGGACAGTATGGCCACGTTAAGATGCGCTTTGAGCCATCTGGTGATCTGGAGACACCTTATGTATTTGAGCAGGTAGTTGTAGGTGGTGCAGTTCCGAAGAACTACTTCCCGGCTGTTGAGAAGGGACTTCAGGAATGTGTTCTGAAGGGACCTCTGGCTGCATATCCGGTCGTTGGTGTGAAGGCAACCCTTTACGATGGATCTTATCATCCGGTAGATTCTTCTGAGATGGCATTTAAGATGGCAACTATCCTTGCCTTCAAGAAGGGCTTTATGGAAGCTTCTCCTGTGCTTCTTGAGCCGATCATCTCCATGAAGGTTACAGTTCCGGATAAATATACCGGTGATGTTATGGGAGATCTGAACAAGAGACGTGGTCGTGTTCTCGGAATGAATCCGGATCACGAAGGAAATACCATCATTGAGGCAGATGTTCCGCTTCTTGAGATTTATGGTTATTCCACAGTCCTTCGTTCCATGACCGGTGGAAGCGGAGATTTCTCCTATGAATTTGCACGCTATGAGCAGGCTCCTAATGATATCCAGGAGAAAGAGATCGCGGCACGCGCAAGCAAGATTGACAGTGCTGACGAATAAACAGAGAGATCCTTTAAGGCAGAATAAAGAGTTGACAGGCTGCAGCATTTGCTGTAGCCTGTTTTTAGGTGCATTTGAAAATAAGCAGTCAGAGAAACGAATTGTGCTCATACAGGTTATTGAAGCATGAGCAAAAAGAAAAGAGTGAGGACAAAAAAATGTTAGTATGTGATTATATCGTGGAACAGATTGACGGAGATTATGCACATCTGAAGCGTGTGGATCAGCCGGAGGAGGAACTGAAAGTGGTTGCCAGAGCATTACTTCCGGCAGAAATCTATGAGGGCTGTGAGCTTCATTATGAGCTGATGCAGTATTCAATGAAATGATAAGGCTGCAGGATATCGCGGATATGGCAGGTGTCAGTCGTACAACCGTATCTAATGTGATCAATGGAAATACAAAACGGGTTTCACAGAGCACCATTGACCGGATCACGGCGATCCTGAAGGAGCAGAATTATGTTCCCCACATGGGATCTGTGATGCTATCCGGACACGGCTCAAGGATCATTGGAGTGGTTCTTGGTTTTTCCTTCATTCATGGTATGCAGTCTCTGCAGGATTCTTTTGTGGGAGAGATCACCGGAACGCTGCAGGTCGAAGCAGAAAACAGAGGCTATTATATTATGCTCATTGGCGGTGAACGGATCGATAATGTGGTAGATATGGCATCCCGTTGGAATGTGGAAGGTCTTATCATTATAGGGTATAACGAAGAACAGTATCATCAGCTTTCCAGAAAGCTGAATAAAAAAATGGTATTGATCGATGCCTATCCGAAGGGCGGATATAGCTTTCAGAATGTAGGAGTGGATGATTATTCCGGCGGATATCAGATTGGGGAATATCTGTATTCCTGTGGATACCACCGGGCACTTTTTGTTGCGGAAACAGAGCAGGACAGTGATTATGCCAGATGGCTTGGATTCAAACAGGCTATGGAAAAAAATGGTGGCTTCTGCAGCCGCTCCCGCTATGTGGTGGTTCCCCAGGAACCCCGGCGCAGACTGAAAAAATATGAAGAGCTGCTGCCTCATTTTCTGGAGACAAAGGCACTGGCATTTTCTTCGGATTACACAGCTGTGGAAGCCATCAATTTTTTTACAGACAAAGGAATCCGGATTCCGGATCAGATTTCCATTACCGGCTTTGATGATAATTTTTATGCGCAGATCGTCAGGCCAAAGCTGACCACTATTCATCAGGATATTCATCAGAAAGCAGTTCTGGCCCTGCGGAAGCTGCTTCTTATGGCAGAGGGAAAGGAACCTGCCGAAAAAAATGTAAAAAGCCCTGTCTGGCTTGTAAAGAGAGATTCTGTAAAAGAGTAGCAGAATCTCTTTTTTTTTGATGTTGTGATGACTTTTCCTGGCGCCTTTCTGGAATGTGGTGGGAATTCTTTCGCCGGACAGCAGTGCTTTATTGTTAAAACTGCATAAAAAAAACCAGAAAAGTTTGGCAGTAATTTAAGTTTCACGAGAAACCTGTTGATTTTAAAGGGTGGATAGGATATGCTGATTTCAGAATCAACAGAAAAAGGAGGCCATTTATCATGAAAAAAAGCTGGTGGAAAGAAAGCGTGGTATATCAGATCTACCCGAGAAGTTTTAAGGATAGCAACGGAGACGGAATTGGTGATATTCCCGGGATTATAGAAAAACTGGACTATCTGAAAGAACTGGGAGTAAATGTTCTCTGGATCTCACCCATGCTGGAATCTCCGCAGGACGACAATGGCTATGATATTTCCGATTATCGTAGGATCTATAAAGAATATGGAACCATGGAGGATTATGAAAAGCTTCTTGAAGAAGCGCATAAACGGGGCATTAAGATCCTCATGGATCTGGTCGTAAACCATACTTCCGATGAACACAACTGGTTTATTGAAAGCAGGAAATCCAAAGATAATCCTTACAGGGATTACTATATCTGGAGAGAGCCGGTGAATGGAAAAGAACCGAATAACTGGGGAAGTGCGTTCGGAGGACCTGCATGGGAGTATGATCCTCAGACAGAGATGTATTATCTTCACCTGTTTTCAAGAAAACAGCCGGATCTGAACTGGGAAAATGAAAAGGTTCGTCAGGAAGTTTACGATATGATGAATTTCTGGTGTGAAAAAGGAATCGACGGTTTCCGAATGGACGTGATCAGCATGATCTCCAAGGATCAGTCATATCCGGATGGAGAAATGAATGGAGGATTATACGGTGATTTTGGTCCTTACTGCGTCCATGGCCCGAGGGTCCATGAGTTTCTTCAGGAAATGAACAGAGAGGTTTTATCCCGATACGATGTGATGACAGTTGGAGAAACCTCCGGTGTGACTATCGAAGAGGCACAGAAATATGCAGGTGAGGACAGAAATGAGCTGAACATGGTGTTCCAGTTTGAGCATGTAGATGGCCAGGGATCAGAACATGGTAAATGGACTACCGAGAAATACGATTTCCGGGAATTTAAAAAGGTTATGATCAAATGGCAGGAAGAGCTTGCTGGAAAAGCATGGAACAGTCTGTTTCTTGGAAATCATGACCAGCCAAGAAGTGTTTCCAGATTTGGAAATGATAATCCTGCATACAGGGAAACTTCAGCCAAGATGCTGGCAACCTGCCTTCATATGATGCAGGGAACTCCTTATGTTTATCAGGGAGAAGAGCTTGGAATGACCAATGCTTATTTTACAGAGCTTAAGGATTATCGTGATATCGAGAGTATTCAGTATTTCCATGAATATACAGAAGCAGGTATTTATACACCGGAATATATGATGAAGTGCCTGATGCTGAGAGGACGTGACAATGCCAGAACACCAATGCAGTGGGAGGATTCTCATCAGGCCGGCTTTACGGAGGGAACGCCATGGATCAGGGTAAACTCCAATTATAAGGAGATCAATGCGAAGCAGCAGCTTTTGGATCCGGATTCCATTTTCCACTATTATCAGAAGCTGATCCGTTTAAGAAAAGAAAAACCGGTGATCGTTTACGGCGCTTTTGAGGCACTTTACAGAGATCATGAACAGATTTTTGCGTATACCAGAACACTTGAAGGAGAGAAACTTCTTACAGTCTGCAATTTCAGCGAACATGTGGCAGAAATGGAAATTCCGGAAGAATTTCAGAAAAATGCCAAATGCCTGATCACCAATCTCGGAAGAGAGGATTTTGGGGAGAAAGTGCCCCTGAAACCTTATGAGGCATTTGTTCTTTACAGAAATCTGTAACAGGAGAGGGAAAAACTGATAAAAAATATGTATATGGAGAGCCCTTTGAGAACTGAGGCACTGACAGAAAACATTGAGACAGCAGAAGGAAAGCCAGGATATGGAGAAATCTGTGCAGAAGATGGATTTTCTTTACTTATATCATGGATGAAGAGAATATCGTCTACGGATTTGGGAGAATCCAACCGCGGTATTAATAAGAGAGGATTCATTTACACCAGTAACTGTACCGATGATCCGGAGCATACAGAGGATAAACATTCCCTGTACGGTGCACATAATCTTATCATTGTGTCCGGAAAAGAAACCTTTGGAATGTTTTTTGACTATCCGGCAGCGATCACCTTTGACATTGGCTATACCAGAATGGATACCATGAAGGTAACCTGCGAAAATGCAGACCTGAAGCTTTATGTGATCGAAGGGGAGAGTCCCTATGATATTGTAAAGCAGTTCCGTCATGTGATCGGAAGAAGCTATATCCCGCCGAAATTTGCCTTTGGATTTGGCCAGAGCAGATGGGGCTATACTACAAAAGAGGGATTTCCGGAAGGTTGCAGCTGGATATCGTGAAAATCATATTCCTATTGATATGATCTATATGGATATTGATTATATGCAGTCTTATAAGGACTTTACATTAAGTGAAGAGAATTTTCAGGATTTTCCGGAATTCGTAAAGGAACTGAAGGATCAGGATATCCGTCTGATCCCGATCATCGATGCCGGCGTCAAGGTAGAGCCGGGATACGATGTTTATGAGGAGGGTGTCAAAAACCGCTACTTCTGCCAGAGAGAGGACGGCAGTGATTTTGTAGCTGCTGTATGGCCGGGGGATACTCATTTTCCGGATGTATTGAACAAAGATGCCAGAAAATGGTTCGGTGACAAATACCGTTTCCTGATCGAGAAGGGAATCGACGGTTTCTGGAACGATATGAATGAGCCGGCGATCTTCTATTCAACAGAGGGAATGAAAGAGGTCAAAGAGCTTGCAGGAGAATTTGCAAAAGATACGGAAGGAAAGATCCATATCTGGAAGATGCAGAGTGCACTTCGCAATGTTGCAAACAATCCGGAAGATTATCGGAGATTTTACCATAATGTGGATGGCAGAAAGATCCGCCATGACAAAGTCCATAACCTGTTTGGCTACAATATGACCCGAGCAGCAGGGGAGGCTTTTGAACGGATCAATCCGGAAAAACGTTTTCTGATGTTCTCCAGATCATCCTATATTGGTATGCATCGTTATGGTGGAATCTGGACCGGCGATAATAAATCCTGGTGGGCTCATATCCTTTTGAACCTGAAGATGATGCCATCTCTGAATATGTGTGGTTTCCTGTATGCAGGAGCAGATCTGGGTGGATTTGGCGCTGATACAACAAGAGAACTGCTGCTTCGTTTCCTGGCACTTGGAGTATTCACACCGCTGATGCGTGATCATACAGCAATCGGTACCAGAGAGCAGGAATGCTACCAGTTTGAAAATGTGGAGGATTTCCGTCATGTGATCGGTGTAAGATATCGTCTTATTCCATATCTTTACAGTGAATATATGAAGGCGGCTCTGAACGATGATATGTATTTCCGGCCGTTGGGCTTTGTTTATCCGGAGGATAAGATTGCTGTACATGTGGAAGACCAGCTGCTTCTTGGAAATGAGATCATGATCGCTCCGGTTTATGAACAGAACGCAAGAGGCCGTTATGTATATCTTCCGGAGGAGATGAAGTTTGTGAAATTCCTTCCGGATGGAACCATTGCAGAGGAGATCCTTGAAAAGGGTGTTCATTATGTAGAGGTGGCACTGAATGAGATTCCATTGTTTATCCGGAAGGGAAAATGTATTCCGGTTGCAGAAGCAGCGGAATGTGTGGCAGCTCTGGATACAAAAAATATGCAGCTTCTCGGATATGAAGGTGCGGAGTATACCTTATATGAGGACGATGGGGTCCATAAGGATTACGACAGAGAAGAAAATTACCGTGTTCTGAAAAAATAAAGTCAGCAAAATGAAATATAAATTTCTGTGTTACATCATTTGCGTTAAACAGTATAAAGAATACAGGATGTGAACAGTTGATAAACAGAAAAGCCGTAAGTATATGTGAAAGTTTCTTAAACATATATCTTACGGCTTTTGCTATTGCTGCTTTACATAAAATATTTTATGTAAAGTAATTCGCATTCTGTTTAAATAACACTTCAGAAAGATTTGTTTATGCTTCTTCCTCAATCTGGAAAACATTTTTCAGTACAGAGCAGCATGCCATGTCACCGATAACATTGACACAGGTGGCGCCCATATCACAGAGGGTATTGATGCTGATATAAACACCAAGAACTCCGGCAGGAAGTCCGGCCATAGTTGCCAGTGCTGCGAAAGATGCGATAGCACCACCGGGAACACCTGGAGTACCAACGGAAAGCAGTACGTTTGCAAGAAGGATAATGATCATAAGAGGAATACTTACATGGATCCCGCAGGCGTTTGCAAAGAACATGATCATAAAGGACATCAGGATAGATACAGCATCCATATTAACGGTAGCACCAAGAGGAATGGCGATGCTGGTGATCTGGTTGGATACGCCCATTTCTTCTTCCATACACTGCTTGCTTAATGGAATGGTTGCGGAGCTTGAGCAGGTTCCGAAGGCGTTCAGTGCTGCTGGCAGGATCGCTTTCAGGAATTTCAGCGGACTCTGTTTGCCGATCAGCTTTACAGAGAGACCGTACACTACAATAGCGAAGCCAAAGAATGCCACATACAGAATGACAAGCTGTGTTGCAAGGGAAATGATCGTTTCAGTTCCGTTGGCTTCCACAACCGGTACGATGGTACAGAAAACACCGATGGGTGTAAAGTACATGATGGTTGTGATGATCTTCAGACATACTTCATTGATGGAATCAATCAGATTCAGGAATGGAGTTCCTTTTTCACCGACTGCGATCAGTGTGAAACCGATGATCAGGGCAAACACCAGAACCTGGAGCATGTTTCCGTCAGCAAATGCGGCGATTGGGTTGGAAGGGATCAGGTTTTTCAGGGTGTCAAGGATACTGCTCATTTCTGTAGCCTGGATATCGGCTGTTGCCATCTCAAATTTGACTCCCTTTCCGAGATGGATCAGTCTCGGGATGATCAGTCCGCACAGGCTGGCAAGTGCCGTTGTGCAGAGAAAATAGATCATGGATGCTGCAGTGATCTTGCCGGTAGTACGTGCGTTTCCGATGGAACAGATTCCAATGACAATGGAACAGAAGACCATGGGAAAGATCATCATGTTCAGGGCGTTCATGTAGATACTTCCGATCAGACTGGTCACAGTGAGGACAGGTTCAACGTCGGCAGAAAGTCTGTGAGGATACCAGTTCAG
>ENA-OQHF01002220-OQHF01002220.1-human-gut-metagenome-genome-assembly--contig:-NODE-2220-length-9959-cov-2.905919_pt1 | contig 9959 bp, 14 predicted proteins | sample MGYA00242559_ERZ504709 | MGnify/ENA primary metagenome ERZ504709 (study PRJEB26092, sample SAMD00036203) | human gut metagenome | host: Homo sapiens | study: EMG produced TPA metagenomics assembly of...
TCACATGCATACTACAAATGCAAGAAAAATTATTCGGATTTAATTTTTTCCAGAGATAGCTGTAAAGCGAAGATTGTGGATTCATCAAACTGCTTTGTACACGGTACAGATTAGTCCAGTGTTTCCTGTGGCGGGAAAATGGTGGTATCACTCAGAGTCTCATCGTCAAGTGCATCAATCACAGCAAGGTTTGGTTGTGGCATATGCAGACATAATCAAAATTTTTCATGGCAACGTCCTCACGGCATAGGAAATCGAGAAATTTTTCAGCATTTTCCTGATTTTTACAGCTCTTTGGAATGAACCAGGAATCGATCCAGAGGTTGGAACCTTCTTTTGGAACCGTATAGGAGAGGTCATCATTTAATTCCATCGCAGTGGCTGCTTCCCCGGAATAAACTAATGCCATTGCCGCATTTCCGGCAGCTATTTCATCGGAAGTCTCATCCACATAATAGGCGTACACAAGAGGTTTTTGTTTGATCAGAAGATCAACGGCATTATTCAGTTCGGTCTCGTTTTCTGTATTGATGTCATAATTTAACAGGCGAAGAGCCGGGACAAACGAATCACGGACAGAATTCTGCATAATGATGGAATCTTTGTAGTGTTCATCCCACAGGATATTCCAGGAGGACACCTCATCATCTGTGACCATCGTGGTATTGTAGAGGATGCCGAGCGTTCCGTAAAAATAGGGCATGGAGTAAGAGGCATCCGGGTCAAAGATCCTTGCCGCATCGATGATCGACGGATCAATATTTTGGTAATTCGAAAAACTGCTGAAGTCGATCTTATTTACTTCGCCCTCCGAGATCAGACGTTCTACCATATAGTCGGAAGTGCAGATTAAGTCATAACCGATCGAACCGGCTTTATATTTCGTATACATTTCCTCCGGGCTTTCATATTCTTCTAATTTAACATGGATGCCGGTTTCCTGTTCAAACAGTTTTAAAACAGAACTGTCCATATATTTTCCATAATTTAAAACGACCAGCGAATTATCGTCAGCGGTACTTTTTTGTTCCACAGCCTGCGGCGAAAAAAAACCGCCGAGAAGTAAAAGCGGAAAAACAATATATTTTTTCATGATATCCTCACGATCTGCCGGATAATACGGCGTATCTGTAATTACTAGCTGTTCTTAGACGATCTGCGGTTCATGACAAGCAGCAGCAGAAATGCGGCAAAAAACAGCAGTGTGGAAAGTGCATAAAGCTCCGGACGTACACCTTTTCGAAAGTTCTGTGTAGAGCATGGTCGAAAGTGTGTTCACACCGGCACCCTTGGTAAAAAAGGTGATGGAAAAATCATCCAGGGACATGGTGACAGCCATTAAGAATCCGGAAAACACACCGGATTTGATATCTGGCCAGGTCACTTTATAAAAGGCATAAAGCGGGGAGGCACCAAGATCTAAGGCCGCTTCATAGGTGTTCCGGTTTACCTGCTTTAATTTTGGAAGTACATTTAAAATCACATACGGGATATCAAATGTAATGTGTGCAATGAGCACCGTTACAAAGCCCAGATTTAAAAATTTTACAAAAAGCAGCATGAGTGATATTCCGGTCACGATATCCGCGTTTAACAGCGGGATGTTGGTTGCACCGAGCATCAGTGTGGTGCCACGTTTTTTCATCGCACTGATGCCGATGGCAGCGAGTGTGCCGATCAGCGTGGAGAGTACTGCGGCGCAAAGTGTGATCTGCAGCGTCATGATCAGTGCGTTCATGATCGTTTTGTCTGTAAAACAGGAGGCGTACCATTTTAAAGTAAATCCGCCCCATACGACTCTTGATTTGGAATTGTTAAAGGAAAGAACGACCAAAACAAGAATCGGAAGATATAAAAATAAAAAGATGACCGCAAGATAAATGCGGGATGCAGCCTTCTTTACCATACAGCAGTTCCTCCCTGATCTTTATCAAAAATATTCATGACCGCCATACTTGCGATGACGAAAATCATAAGTACAACGGAAAGTCCGGAGCCCAAATTCCAGTTGCTTCCCTGCATAAATTCCTGTTCAATGACATTTCCGATCAAAAGCACTTTACCACCGCCGAGCAGATCGGAGATCACGAAAGAGGTAAGAGCCGGAACGAAAACCATGACGATTCCGCTGATCACGCCGGAGAGTGTCAGCGGAAAGATAATGCGGATCAGTACGATCCTTGAATTTGCACCCAGGTCTTTTGCAGCTTCGATAACGTCCGGTTTGATGCGCGCTATGGAGTTATAGATCGGCAGGATCATAAATGGCAGAAAGTCATATACCATGCCGAATACAACGGCGGTCGGTGTATTTAACATTTTCACCGGGCCAAAGCCAAAGAGACCAAACAGTGCGTTTACGATACCGTTGTTGGAGAGTAAAAGCCGCCAGGCAAGGATACGCAGCATAAAATTCATCCACATCGGAAGTACAAATAAAAATACGACAAAACTCTGATGCTTAAAATGAAAACTGTTTAAGATCATCGCAAGCGGATAGGCAAGCAGCAGACAGACTACTGTACAGAAAAATCCGAGCTTTAAGGAAAGCAGAATGGATTTTACATGTACCGGGTCTGCAATCGCTGCGATATTGTCCCAGGTAAAAGCACCCGAAGTATTTGTAAACGCATAATATAAGATAATAACGATCGGCAGCAGGATAAATCCGATTGTCCATACCAGATAAGGTCCTGCTAAAAGCTGTCTGCCTAATTTACGCATCGATCTCCACGGCCTCCTCATCCTCAGATTCCGGTTTGTTCATGATCTGGATGTTAAACGGGATCACGTTGATGCCGACATGCGTGCCCACCGGATACATTTTTGTGGTGTGAACCAGCCATTCATAGCCGTTTGCCATAATGCTGATCTCATAGTGTACACCCTTAAAGATGATGGATACGATGTCACCATCCATAAAACCGGCACCAGGCTCTATGATCTCGACATCCTCCGGACGGATTACAACATCGACCGGCGTATTACAGCCGAATCCCTCGTCGACACATGGGATCTTCACACCTAAGATCTCCACAACTTTATCCTGGATCATGGTTCCGTTTATGATGTTGCTGTCACCGATAAAGTCGGCAACAAATGCATTGACAGGCTCATTGTAGATCATCTCAGGTGTACCGATCTGCTGGATGTACCCCTGGTTCATGACAACGATCGTATCGGATATGGTAAGTGCTTCTTCCTGATCATGGGTAACGAACACGAACGTGATGCCAAGCTCATTTTTCAGGCGGATCAGCTCGTACTGCATGTCCTGGCGGAGCTTTAAGTCGAGGGCACCGAGCGGTTCGTCTAAAAGGAGAACTTTCGGTTCATTTACAATGGCGCGCGCGATCGCGATACGCTGCTGCTGGCCGCCGCTCAAAGAATCAATAGAGCGGTTTTCAAAACCCTCAAGATTCACTAATTTCAGTGCATAACGGATTTTATCATTGATATATTCTTTGCTTTTTTTCTTGATCCGCAGACCAAATGCGATATTTTCCGCGATTGACATATGCGGGAAAAGGGCATATTTCTGGAAAACAGTATTTAAGTTACGCTCGTTTGGCGGCAGGGACGTGATATCTTTGCCGTCAAAGACAACGCTTCCTGCATCCGGAGCCTCAAAACCGCCGATGATGCGGAGGGTGGTTGTCTTTCCACAGCCGGAAGGGCCGAGGAGTGTGATAAATTCATTTTCGCGGATATATAAATTTAAGTCATCTAATACGACGTGATCGCCGTAGGATTTTGAAATACCTGTCAGATTGATTAATTTTTTGCTCATTTGTGTTCAAAACGCTTCTTAATATAGTAAAAAACGTTATCCCTTTCTAAATGGTATGTAAAATACAGATTAAAAACTTGGAGGTGTGGAAACCCAGATCAGGATGGCATCACGGTTGCCGTTATTTTCCAGTCGATGTTTTTTCCCCGCCTGGAAATAGAAAGATTCGCCTGCCCGGACAGTATAAGTTTTTCCACCGTAAAAAACACGCACGGTTACCTTTTAATACATAGCCGAATTCTTCGCCTGCATGTGGCAGATGCGTGTCGGAGGAACCACCGGGTTTTAAAGTAAGGCGCACCGGCTCCATGCTGTTCTTCTGGGCATTTGGTATGATCCATTCGATCATTTTATTTCCATCTTCGCTGATTTTTTCAAAATTAATCATCTTTTTCAAATACGATCTGTTCCGGTTCTTCGTCCGTAAAAAATTCGGCAGGAGTTGTGCCGAGACATTGTATGATGTCAAGCAGTGTGCCGATGGACGGAGAGTTCTGGTTGCGTTCCAGCTGGGAAATAAATCCCTTGGTCAGTTCAGAGCGGTCAGCAAGTTCCTGCTGTGTCAGACCGTACTGGATACGAAGCTCTTTCATACGCTTTCCGATATCCATGCGAACCTCCATTCTTGCGTGTGAAAAATGTTATTTTTCAGACTAATCTCAATTCTGCAATTTTTTGGTAACTGTAAAAATATATGTTTTGTTTACAATAAGTAAACAAGACTATTTTATGCATTTTATAGGAAAAGTCAATAGAAAATAAGCTTTAAAAAAATATTAAAAAGGTCTTGCTTTTTTTATATAAATTATATATAATAAATAAGTGTGGCGCGAGTCGAAAGACAACACACCTCAGATTGCCAATATGGCTCAGTTGGTAGAGCAACGCATTCGTAATGCGTAGGTCGTCGGTTCGAGTCCGACTATTGGCTTATGGATTCCGGAATGCCGGATGGATGAGAGAGCAAGTGGTTCCTGAAAAGTTCCGCTTGCTTTTTTCGTTCGCAGGAAATTGCGTTCTATAACAGGTTTTTTTCCTGTATCAGGATATGAAAGGATACGGTATTATGGCAGAAGCAAAAAATACAATTTTAATTGGAATTGCAGGGGGAACAGGAAGCGGAAAGACGACGTTGGCAGATAAAGTGGTTGACAGCTTCGGACGTGATGAAGTCAGTATTCTTCGCCATGATAATTATTACAAACGCCATGACGAGATGAACTATGAGGATCGCTCAAAGTTAAATTATGATCACCCGGATGCGTTTGATACAGAACTTTATGTGAACATATCAAAGAGCTTGAAAAAAAGGAAAAGGCGATTCAGATGCCGGTCTATGATTATACGATCCACAATCGTTCCGATAAGACGATCCTAGTGGAACCTGCACCGGTCATTGTATTAGAGGGTATTTTGATCTTTGCAGAGCCGAGTCTCTGTGAACTGATGGATATCCGTGTGTTTGTAGACACCGATGCGGATGTCCGTATTCTGCGCAGAATCGTAAGGGACGTAAAAGATCGTGGACGTTCGTTAGACAGCGTCATAAATCAGTATTTAACGACGGTAAAACCGATGCATGAGCAGTTTGTGGAGCCGAGCAAACGGCGTGCAGACATCATTATTCCGGAAGGCGGGGAAAATGCAGTTGCGTTGGAGATGCTGATCCAGAGAGTAAGAAAACATTTAGAGGAAGCATAGAGTTAAGAGGTACAAATGAGAGACTGACGGGCATATATAATGCTGTAAAAATCGCACCAGGACGGGATGAAAATCCGCTTTGGTGCGATTTTTTTGCCCCCGAATCTTCATAGGAAACTACGTCCTGTGATCAAAAAGTCCTCAGGGCAGACCGTCTTTTAATAGAGAAAGGATTTAGGTACAGCATCTGCCATGGCTTTGTAACCGGCACCACTCGGATGCAGATGATCGCCGCTGTTATAGCCGGCTTTGAATGCTGCAGGATGATCAGGATCCTGTACTGCGAGGTCGAAGTCGATACATCCCTCAAAACCGTCCGTCAGGCGGATCCATTCATTCACCTGATTTTTTAACTCTTCACGGAAAGGTGCATAGGTGCGCCAGCCTTCGATTGGAAGCAGTGTCCCGATATAAACAGATAATCCCAGGGCATGTGCCTGATCAACGTACCATTTGAGACCGTCTATGAGTTCTTCTGCAGTTGGAAGATCACTCATGGGGCGGAATGGATTGATGTCGCATCCGACCGGGTGAATGATGTCATTGATCCCCTGCTGGATAATGATGGTGTCTGCGCCGGAAGTTGGTATTTCATGTGAAAAACGGTTACTTCCCTTTAAACCGTACGAATCATAGGTAATACAGTCATACTGGCGGAGAATTCTGGTACCGCTCGCAGCACGGCGTATAACGGAAGTATGTTTTTTTCCCTTCCCGTAACAGCCGGAGCATCAGTTCGTCCGGCCATGCCTGCGCGGTGATGGAGTCGCCATAGCAGATCACGGCATGATTGTCCGGAGATGTCAAAATATCAATGTTACTCAGAAAATAAAACCAGTTTGTCGTTTTGCTTGTATCAAGGGGAAGCCTGCCGGCAGAAGTCTGATCTCCCAGTGAAAAAAATCCCTTTGAGAGAGGGCCTGTGATCAGAACTGCTGACTGCATCAGGGTAAAATCCGCAAAATAAAGGTTGACACAGAGAGTCTGGCCTGCCTGAACCTGAAAGAAAATGTCATCACTTATGATGCGCTCGTGTGCGGCGATCGTCACGGAAGAATTTCCGGAAAAAGTAATCTGTGCTGTTGCAGATTCCTGCATGGGACAGGAAAGATTTATTTTTCTTGTAATGTCATCGCAATTAAAATCACAGTCTGCGATGGAGACAGTTGCTTTCGTGATGGAAACAGGTTCACTGCCGCAGTAATTATCAAAGGTAAATCTTAAAGCAGTTCCATCAAACGGCGCATAGACCGGATAGCGGAGTGTGATATCTTTTGCATAGCTCTCAGGGCGGTGTTCTGCGATTGAAACTGCATTTCCCCACATGGAACACCATGTCTGGTTTTTATTTATTGTTGTATTCATCGGGTTCTCCATTTCTGCCAGAAATTTTTGGATTCATAGGAAAATGTGTCCTGTGAATTTTGTATCAGTATACATCCTTTTAGAGGGAGGGTAAAGTGAAACATGGATTTTCCTTGACTTCACCACTGTATCATGTTATTATCACAAACAGAGTGAACAAGCGTTCATGAAGGGGTACACCACCGCGGGTGTATTCTTTCGTGAACGCTTTTTTATTACACCGTAAAATTAAAAGGAGAAAAATCCTCCCCTCGTCCAAAGGGACTTGGATTTTACTCCGTAAAATTAAAGGAGGATGTATGGAAATCAACGGAAAGCACACAAAGTTGCCGGAGGGAACAACGATACTTGATTATTTAGAGCAGAATCACTATGTGTTAGCGCAGATTGCAGTCGAGCACAACTATGTAATTTTAGACAAAGAAGATTATGCAAAAGTTGTTTTGAAGGATGACGACATTTTAGAGATTGTCAGTTTCATGGGCGGCGGTTGTTAAATGCCGGCAAAAGAGAAATAAAAAAGCCAGAGAAAAGCAGAAAAAATCAGAGAAAAGTAAAAAAATGAGAAAAGGCAGAAAAGAGGAAAAAAAATGATGAGCGAAATAACAAAAGATACATGGAAATTAGGAGAGCATGAGTTTCTTCCAGATTATATTGGGTTCCGGAAAAGTATTCCTTAGAACTGATCGATGCAGCAGTGAAAGAGGCAAAGGCGGAGATCGTGACGATGGCGCTGCGCCGCGCAAATGAGGGTGGTGTGGCTAATATCTTAGATTACATCCCAAAAAATGTGACACTGCTTCCAAATACATCAGGGGCGCGCAATGCGGAGGAGGCAGTTCGTATAGCAAGATTGTCAAGACAGATCAGCGGAAGTGATTTTGTAAAAATTGAGGTCATTCATGATTCGAAATATCTGCTTCCGGACAATTATGAAACAGCAAAAGCGGTAGAAGTATTAGCAAAAGAAGGATTTGTCGTGATGCCGTATATGTACCCGGATCTCAATGCGGCGCGTGATATGCAGAATGCCGGTGCAGCATGTATTATGCCGCTTGCAGCACCGATCGGTTCTAACCGAGGTGTCTGTACAAAAGATTTTATCCAGATACTGATCGATGAGATCGACCTGCCGATCATCGTGGATGCCGGTATCGGAAAGCCGTCACAGGCATGTGAAGTCATGGAGATGGGAGCTGCTGCAGTCATGGCAAATACCGCAATCGCGACGGCTGGTGATATCCCGGCGATGGCAGCTGCTTTCCGTGAAGCGATCGAAGCCGGAAGAAAGGCATACCTCTCAGGCTGTGGACGTGTCAAAAATGGGAGGGGCAAGCGCATCCTCGCCGCTGACAGGATTCCTCTCTGAATAATTTAGAAGATCAGAGCGTTAAATATGAGAGCAGAATAAAAATCAGTTTTAGGAAATTTTGGAATCGGAAAATATAATAAATTTTTATGATCTGATTTGAATGGAAATTGAGTATAAAAAATTTCGGGTTCAGAATAAGCACAGGGGAAAAAATCATGGAACACATCAATGAAAGTATATTAAGCGAAGAAATAAAGGAACATCAGAAAGAGGCAAGGATCGACCATATGGTATATCTGCCAGGCATGGAGGCATTAAAATCGGATATCACAAAACAGGTGGTTGAAGCAATGGAGGCATACGATTACGACAGCTATACAGCGGAAGATGTAAGATGTGCCTTGGCAAAAAGAAACCGCACACCGGAAGATTTTGCGGCGCTGCTGTCGCCGGCGGCAGAACCGTTTATCGAAGAGATGGCACAGTGTGCAAAAGTGGAAAAAGAAAATCATTTTGGCAATTCAGTCTGTTTTTTTTACGCCGCTCTATATTGCCAATTATTGTGAAAATTATTGTATCTACTGCGGGTTTAACTGTCATAACCGTATCCGCAGGGCAAAATTAAATGCAGAGGAAATCGAAGCGGAAATGGCGGAGATCGCAAAATCCGGTCTACAGGAGATCTTGATCCTGACAGGCGAAAGCCGGAAAATGTCAGATGTGGAATATATAGGAGAAGCGTGTAAGATCGCGCGGAAATATTTTAAAGTAATTGGTCTTGAAGTTTATCCGATGAATTCGGAGGAATATGCGTATTTGCATGAATGCGGCGCGGATTATGTAACAGTTTTTCAGGAAACATACAATTCAGACAAATATGAGACACTTCATCTGGCAGGACATAAACGTATTTTTCCTTATCGTATGGAGGCACAGGAACGTGCGATCCGCGGCGGTATGAGAGGCGTTGGTTTTGCTGCTTTACTGGGACTTGATGATTTCAGAAAAGATGCATTTGCAACAGGAATGCATGCTTATCTGTTACAGAGAAAATATCCACATGCAGAGATTGCTTTTTCCTGTCCGAGGCTTCGCCCGATCATCAACAATGATAAGATCAATCCGATGGATGTGCATGAAAAACAACTTTTGCAGGTTGTGACGGCATACCGGTTGTTTATGCCATATGCAAGTATTACGGTTTCTACCAGAGAGTGTGCAAGGGTGAGAGACAGTCTGATGGAGATCGCAGCGACAAAGATTTCTGCGGGGGTCAGCACCGGTATCGGAAGCCATGCGAAAGGACTTGAGGATCAGGGCGACGAGCAGTTTGAAATTTCTGACGGAAGGACAGTAAAACAGGTGTATGATGCACTGCTTGAGGAAGGATTGCAGCCTGTTATGAGTGATTATATTTATGTGTAAAAAAGAAAATCCGATTCCGGGGAAAATAATTGCTGTCACAAACCGGAGCCTTTGTGAGAGGCCGTTTTTAGAACAGATCAAAAGAGTCTGTGAAACAAAGCCGGCAGCTCTGATCTTAAGGGAAAAAGATCTGCCGGAGACGGAATATGAAAAGATGGCAAGACAGGTTTTGGCAATTTGTGAAGAATATGGAGTGATCTGTATTTTACACAGTTATATAGAAACCGCAAAACGGTTAGCATATTCCCCTGCTTCAACTGGTCGATATCGGTAAATAATCTGGCTGCCGGAAGCCCTCTGTGAGCGGCAAGTACACTGTGGGTACTCTCTCCGCCGATGGGAAGGGATGTGCCGTTCATATGACCG
>ENA-OQHF01002221-OQHF01002221.1-human-gut-metagenome-genome-assembly--contig:-NODE-2221-length-9958-cov-3.669617_pt1 | contig 9958 bp, 10 predicted proteins | sample MGYA00242559_ERZ504709 | MGnify/ENA primary metagenome ERZ504709 (study PRJEB26092, sample SAMD00036203) | human gut metagenome | host: Homo sapiens | study: EMG produced TPA metagenomics assembly of...
AAACGGTGGCCTGCGTTACCTCAAAGCCTTCGTTCCGCAGGTGCTCCAGCAGCACCTCCTGTCGGCTGATGGGATGCTCCTGCACAAGACGTAGGATCGTCTGCAAACGTTCCGCTTTTGTTTTTGTATCTTCTTTGCGGCTGCGTGCCATCTTAAAAAATCGCCTCCCGTGTTATTGTCTTTTGCGCAGTTTCTGGTCAATGGGCCTGGAAACTGGTCTGCCCCGCCCCAAAAGGTAATAAGCTTGACGTTCTGATCGGACAGGCGGATCTCTGCGGTGGCACCCGCCTTGAGGGGGTAGCCCGTACCGCCGTCACAGCTGATAAATACTTCATCGTCTGCTACCTGCCCCACACAGACGTTCAGCTTGCGCTCCTGCGCAAATACCATGGCCGGACTGGCCAGACTGTGGGGACAGATGGGGGTCACCACGACGCCCTTGGTCTGAGAATCCAGTATCGGGCCGCCGGCTGCCAGCGAGTAGGCCGTAGAGCCGGTGGGGGTCGCCACGATAACGCCATCGCCCCGGTAGTGCTCTACCAGAATATCATCGCAGTAAATGCTGAAGTCGATGGCCTGTTGCAGGCGTCCCTTGGTCACGACCACATCATTGAGGGCGTGCCCCTCCCAGCCGTCCTGACCAAGCACCCGGGCGTATAAAAGCATCCGGTTGTCCAGCTGGAAATCGCCCCGCGCCACAGCGGCCAGCTTTGTTTCCATTTCGCCGATCTCGCAGGTAGCCAGAAAGCCGCAGCGTCCCAGATTGATGCCGAGGATGGGCTTTGCGTACCGGAGCGAAAGATTCGCTTCGTGCAAGATGGTACCGTCCCCGCCAATGGTCAGGATCACGTCAGCACGCTTCAGACACCGCTCCAGCGGCAGGTAAATGACCCCTGCCGTGTTGCAGCTTTCCCGCAGAGCATCGCTCATCAGTACAGCTGCGCCGTGGGTCAGCAGGATCTGCGCCGCACGCAGCGCGATCTCGCTGGCAGAGGTCTTGCCCGGATTGGGCGAAATGTAGACCGTCATACCGGTTTCTCCTTTGCTGACAGTTGAGTCTCAGCGATCCAGCGTGGTGTGACTTGCTGCCACCACCTGTGCGGCGGCTTCATCGTCCAGCACAGCGGGCTGGTCGCTCTTCTGCACAAACATCAGGTACTCAATATTGCCTTCCGGCCCTTTGACCGGGCTGTAATCCAACCCGCGCACTACAAAGCCGTTTTCCGCAGCATAAGACATGGCATTGTGCAACACCTCACGATGCACGGCAGGGTCACGCACCACGCCGTTTTTGCCTACCTTCTCGCGGCCTGCCTCGAACTGCGGCTTCACCAGACAGACGCCCATGGCGTCCGGGGTGGTGATGCGCTGTGCCACCGGGAAGATGTGATGCAGAGAAATAAAGGAAACATCCACACTGAAAAATTCAATGGGCTCTGCAAGATCCTCCGGCGTGACATAGCGGATGTTCGTGCGCTCCATATTCACCACGCGCGCATCCGTCCGCAGGCTCCATGCCAGCTGACCGTAGCCAACATCTACGGCATACACCTTCACGGCACCATTTTGCAGCATACAGTCGGTAAAGCCGCCGGTAGATGCACCGATGTCCATGCAGACCTTGCCGTTGGGGGTAAGCGGGAAGCACTTCATGGCCTTTTCCAGCTTTAAGCCGCCGCGGCTGACATAGCCGATATCATGGCCGCGAACCTCGACCACAGCGTCCTCCTTGATCATCTCGCCGGCCTTGTCCACCTTTTGTTGGTTGACAAAAACCACACCGGCCATGATCAGAGCCTTGGCGCGCTCCCGGCTCTGCACAAGGCCGTTCTGCACAAGATATTGATCCAACCGAATTTTCACAGCTCGTTTTCTCCTTTCGTGAGGGCAGACCGGACTGCCTGCACAAGATCCGCAGCGTCCAGACCGGTGCACTGCTTGATCTGCGGAACAGTCGCGTGCGGCAGGCAGGCCGTGTGGACAGCGCAGTGTAAAAAGCGGCCGTTCCAGCCCTTTTGCTGCAAGGCGCAGGCCAGATGCTCGCCAATACCACCAGCTGCAACACATTCTTCTGCAAACAGTACGATTTTATATTTCGACACAGTATCGATAAGTTTATCTGTAAAGGGGTATAGCTTTACAAGCCTCAGAACGTCTGCATTCTGCGATGCATCGTTCAATTGATCGGCGGCCTCCAATATATCCTCCAGTTCGTCCGCATAGCTGACCAGAAGAATCTCTGCCCCGGGCGTTTCATACAAAAAGTCGTATTCCCGCTTTGTGCAGGGATACTGCGCCAGTTTTGCACTCTCGCCGCCGCGGGGGTAGCGGATGGCTCGAGGGCCGGAGACCGTGTCCTGCAGCAAATAGTGCAGCCAGTATTGCAGTTCCTCGTAATTGGAGGGTGCATAGACCGGGATGCCGATCTGGCTGAGGAAGGCTGCATCATAGATGCCCTGATGGGTCTCGCCGTCTGCAGGGACAAAGCCGGCGCGGTCGATGGCAAAGACCACATTCTCCTTCAACAGGTTGACATCGTGGATGATCTGGTCATAGGAGCGCTGCAGGAAGGTGGAGTAGATGCACACCACCGGCAGCATTCCCTGACTGGCAAGACCGGCCGCAAAGGTGACAGCATGCTGCTCCGCCATGCCCACATCAAAAAAGCGCTGCGGGTGACGATGGGCAAAGAATTGCAGTCCGGTACCGTACTTCATGGCAGCGGTGATTGCGCAGAGCTTCGGGTTTTGTGTTCCCTCCTGCACCAGCAGTTTGCCGAAAACAGTGGAGAAGGATTCCTTCGGCGCAACCTCCGGGTCCGGCATTCCGTCCGGGTCAAAAGCAGATACACCGTGATAGTTTCCTGGGTTCATCTCTGCCGGCTGATAACCTTTACCCTTTTTGGTCACAATATGCAAAAAATGGGGACCCGGCCGCTGATAGATCGAGCGCAAGGTGCGTTCCAGCTCCTCCACGTTGTGGCCATCCACCGGGCCGATGTATTCAAAGCCCATATCCTCAAACATAGTGGAGTGGTACATAGCGCGGCGTACCAGCGTTTTTGCGCCGATCAGCGATTTTTTCATCGGCGTACCAATCAATGGCACACCGTCCAGAAAACTGCGTACATTATCCTTGGCATCATAATACGCCGTAGTTGTGCGCAGATGGGTCAGATATCGTGCCAGTGCACCGACATTTTTAGAGATGGACATCTTGTTATCGTTCAAGATCACGAGCAGGTTGTCCAGCCCGCCGATATTGTTCATCCCCTCATACACCATGCCGCCGGTAAAAGCGCCATCGCCGATCACCGCCACCACAAGCCCGGGCTCATGCTTGATCTTTTTGGCCCAAGCCATACCAATAGCGAGTGAAAGCGCCGTATTGCCATGTCCGGCAATAAAGGCATCGTGCACACTTTCGTGAGGATTTGGAAAGCCGGAAATGCCATCCAGCTGCCGCAAATGGTCAAACTGTTTCCGGCGTCCGGTAAGCAGTTTGTGGGTGTAGCACTGATGCCCCACATCAAAAACGATCTTATCCTTAGGCGTTTCCAGCACACGGTGCAGCGCCACGGTCAGCTCTACGGTGCCAAGATTAGAGGCCAGATGGCCACCTGTCTTGGAGATATTTTCCAGCAAAAAATGCCGTATCTCTGCGCAAAGTTTTTCCACCTGCTGCGCATTCAGCTTTTTAAGATCGCTGGGCTGATCGATCTTATCCAGCAACAACGATTCCATATTCACACATCCTTTATGTGTTTGTACTTTGGGCGTCTCTGCCGCCTTTTACACGACCGGGAACAGAAAGCCTACCAGGGAGCCGAGCAGTACGCCCGCCACGACTTGCAGCGGCGTGTGGCCGACCATTTCCTTCAGGTGCATATTCTGCAAAAAGGGAGCGTTTTTCTCGCTTACATCGATCCACTGGGCAATCATCTGGTTCAGCACCTTTGCCTGTTCACCGGTCTCGTGCCGGACGCCCATGGCATCGTGCATGGTGATGATAGCCACCACACAGGCCACCGCAAAAATCGGCGAGGAAACCCCGGCGCTGCGTCCGGTAACAATAGCCATGGCGCAGACGGTCGCGCTGTGTGCGCTGGGCATACCACCATCGCCCCACATCCGCTCTAACTGGAATTTACCCAGCAGAATAAAGTTGATGATGGTCTTTAGCACCTGTGCAATGAACCAGCTAAGAAGCGATGCGGTCAAGATCTGATTGGCTGATAAGATATTTTGAATAAACTGCATATCTGTATTCCTTTTTCTTTAGTTTTTGCGCACCAGAAGCTGCTGAGCCAGCTGCTGCAAAAAAGCTGCCTTTGCACCAAAATGCTGCTGCAGATCATTGCAGATCTGCTCGTTCAGCTTTTGCGCCAGCACCATTGCGCCGTCGGTTCCATACAGGGTAACAAAAGTGGTCTTGCCGTTTTCGCTGTCGCTGCCAATGGGTTTGCCCAGCTGTTCTGGGGTGCTGGTAACGTCCAGCACATCGTCCACGATCTGGAACACCAACCCCAGCCCGTATGCGTAGGAGGCCAGTATCTTGCACTGCTGCGGTGTTGCATCGGCTGCGGCAGCGCCCATCTGGACGGCGGCATTGATCAGTGCACCAGTCTTGTTACGGTGAATAAGGCGCAGCTGCTCCTCGGTGGCCGCTAGTGCTTCATATTTCAGATCCAGCTCCTGCCCGTAGACCATGCCGCGGCTGCCTGCACCCGCGCCCAGTGCACGGGCGGCTGCCACGCAGATCTGCGGCGTAGCGGAGGCGTTTGCAATCACCTCAAAAGCCTCGGTCAGCAGCACGTCACCGGCCAGCATTGCCGTGGACTCGCTGAAGGCCTTATGGCAAGAGGGACGTCCCCGGCGCAGATCATCGTTGTCCATGCAGGGCAGATCATCATGGATCAACGAGTAGCAATGCAGCATCTCCACAGCTGCCGCGAACTGTACGGCAACCTGCATCTCGCCGCCCAGCATATCGCAGACACTGAGCGTCAGAATCGCGCGGATGCGCTTTCCACCGCCCAGCAAGCTGTAACGGGCAGCCCTGCATACTTCTGATTCCTCGGGCAGAAAACGAGCGCTGGCAGCATCCAGCGCAGCCGTAGCCTGCCGCAGATATTCCTGATATTGCGCCTTATATTCCATTATTCTTCTTCCTGCTCCTGCGGGGCTTCTACGGTCTCGGCGATCTTTGCACTGATTTCCTCGATCTGCAGCGAGGTTTTTTCCAACGTTGCATGGCAGTACTGCATCAGGGAGGCAGCTTCCGCATACAACTTGACGGAATCTGCCAGCGAGGTGTCCTCCTGCTGCATCTGTACAAGAATCGCGTTCAGCCGATCCATTCCTTCTTCAAAGCTTTTGGGTGCTCTCATTGATCTCCTCCACCGTTTCCACACGGCATCGTGCCTGATATTGCCGACTGCGCACACAGATGGGCTGCTCCGGCTGCAGCTGCTCCACGGTGCAGACCTTCCCTTTTGTATCGGTCACAAGGGCATAGCCACGGGCCAGCACACGATATGGATCCAGCGATGCAGCCAGTGCAGCTGCGTGTTGAAGCTGCATATTTTTGTCATTCATACGCGTTTTTTGTTGTGCCTGAATGGCCTGCTGCACCTGTTGCAGGCGGCTTGAATACTGCTGTAAGATTTTGCTCGGCGCGCTCTGCTCCAACAAAAAGTTGTATTGCTCTAGACCATTATAGCACAACGCAAGCCGTTTTTGTATATTTTTGTGAATATTTTCTTCAATATTTTCAAAAATGCGCTGCTGTTCCTCCCGATCCGGCACCGCAAGCTCTGCGGCAGCGGACGGTGTGGGAGCACGCTGGTCGGCTACAAAGTCCAGAATGGTGTAGTCGATCTCGTGCCCGATGGCACTGATCAGTGGCGTTTTGCAGCGAAATGCCGCCCGGGCGATCTCCTCAGCGTTGAACACCCACAGGTCTTCCCTGCTGCCGCCGCCCCGGGCTACGATAATCTCGTCCACCTTCCCGCTCTGATCCAGCGTGCGGATGGCTGCGGCGATCTGCCGGGCAGCCTCAAAGCCCTGCACCGTTACCGGGCACAGCAGCAGCCGAACGGACGGCCAGCGGCGGCTGATCACGTTGCGGATATCCTGCAGCGCCGCTCCGGTTTTGCTGGTGACGACACCAATACATTCGGGGTATGCAGGCAGCGGCTTTTTGTATACCGGGTCAAACAGGCCTTCCTTTTCCAACCGGGCCTTCAGCTGCTCCAGCGCAAGCTGTGCCGCGCCCAGACCATCCGGAAACATCTCGTTTACATAGACCTGAAACGCACCGTCCCGCTCGTAGAGGGTAGCGCGGCAGCGTACCACGACCCGCATCCCCTCCTCCGGGCGAAACGCCAGACGGCGGGCATCGGTGCGGAACATCACCGCCTTTACGCTGCAGGCATCGTCCCGCAGAGAAAAGTAGCAGTGCCCGCTGCGGGCGTTCTGCACAAAATTTGCGATCTCACCCCGCAGGGCCAGATCGAACAACCCATCGTTGACATCCAGCAGCGTTTTGACATAATGATTCAGATCGGATACCGAGATCACATCAGCCATAGACCGGCCTCCCGCGCAGCAAGAATGGATACGCCGATGGCATTATCACTTGAATACTGCCCTGGCACAAAATAGACCTGCGGCAAACGCTGCTGCACCCATGTGCGGATGATATCGCTGCTCATCACACCACCGGCGCAGACCACCGGCAGACCGGGGTATTCCGTTCTGTGCAGCCTTTGTCATGCGGACAACGGTATCTGCCACGCAGAGCAAGCAGTACTTGCAAACGTATTCCGGTGCTTTTCCGGCCGCAAGCAGGGCGTTACACTGATTTTCCAGCCCAGAAAGGCTGCATTGCAGCCCCTTTACGCTGGACTTAGGCCGGATATCCTCGGCGCACTGCGCAGCAAGGCGGGAGACCTCTGCCCCTGCGGGGAAGCCAAAGCCCAGCCGCACGCCCACGCGGTCCACCGCCTGACCGGCGTACAGATCGGTACTGGTGCCAAGGGTGGTGATAGCACGCACCTGATCGCACAGTAAAAGATCCGTGGTGCCGCCGGAGATATGGAACAAAAGCACCTTCTGGGAGAACAGTGCCTCACCCTTTGCGGCATACAGCGCCGCAGCAGCGTGACCCTGCTGATGGGTAGTGTGGATCAGCGGAATGTCCCGTGCCGCCGCAAAGGCGGTCGCCGCACTGACACCAGCCAGAAAACAGGGCATATAGCTGCCCTCTACCGGGCGCGGCTTTTGCGAAACACCTACGGCATCTATTTTTGTCAGGTCGAATTCCTGCGCCAGCTCCTGCAGCATCTCCGGCAGAGCTGCTGTATGATGGAACAGTGCATCGCTTTGCCGGAGACCAAGCTGCCCGGCTTTTACCGGCAAAAAGCGCTTTTTTGCACAAACAACCTCCCCGGCTGTATCAAAAACTGCCAGAGAGGTTGCATAGTTGCTTGTATCGACCCCGAGCGTATAACGGCTCACTGTTCAGCCGACTCCGCGACGGCTTCATCACTCAGGCCGTGGTCGCGTGCCACAGCACCCAGCAGGCCATTCACAAATTGGTAGTCCTCGCCCGCGCCGTACTTCTTGGTCAGCTCCACAGCCTCATTGATGGCAACGCCGGGCTTGTTCTCGCCGCCGAACAGCATCTCGGCCACGGCCAGACGCAGCACAGTCAGGCTGACGCGGGGCAGACGCTCCATAGTCCAGTTGCGCAGGTGAGAGCGGATCTCATCATCCACCTCTGCGGAATGATCGTAGTAGGCGTTCAGCAACAGACGGCTGAACGCGTCCACAGGATGCTCCTCGTCATTCTCGGCGTGATTGGACAGTGCCTCGGCCAGAGGAATGTCACCAAAGGTCTGCGAAAATGCCAGCAAAAAGGCGTTTTCACGGGCTTCTCTACGGGGCAGAATATTTTCCATAATGTTCCTTTCGCAATACAAACCCTCCCCGCCGGGCGTACCGGGAGGAGGATCGTTTCTGATATGATTTTTTGCTAAATTTGTTACTGCGCTTCGGCAAGGCCTGCAATGACCAGATCCACGCGGCTAACCGTCACATTGGTCATGTTCTGTACGGCAGACTTGACGTTCTCCTGTACTTTTTCAGCCACAGAGGGAATCCGTGCGCCGAACTGCATCATCAGGTGCAGAGTGATGCTGGCCGTGCCGTCCCGCATCTCAACCACCACAGGCGGCTGGATACTGGCAGATTCCAGCAGGCTTTTCAGCTTTTTATTCTGCACGCCGCAGGACACCTCGGCAACGCCGTCTACTTCCAGTGCGGCGCAGCGGGCAATCTTACCCACGACCTCGGTCGAAATCTGAAGGCTGCCGCCCTGAAGATCCATGTTCTGTAAATCCATTGTGCTGTCCTCCATCCAAAGGCTGCTCCTGCAGCGGTTTCAAAACCCTGAAACCGGTCTGCCGTGCCTGCCTTTTGTGTTCAAACGCGCCCTTGTACAGTGCATAAAGGCGCGCAGCATTCATTTTTGATAGAGTTATTATACCATCAATGCGGGGGTAATTTCAATACTTGTTTGGAAAAGAAGATGGAAATCAGCATAGAATGGCATCCCGGCAGCGCATACGGCTTTCTGCCTGCAAGAAAAGCTGCGCCTGCGCCGCCGGGATATCCGCATAGATAAAGAGTGCTTACTTTACCTCCACCACCGTGATATTCTGGGCGGTCACGCTGCTTTTGTTCATCACCACATCCCGGATCTGTGCCACCTGCGCCGCCGTGAGCGGCTCACCCGCTGTCATCACGGTCAGGTCTGCCCGCCCTGCTTGCAAAAAGCACAGGCAATCCGCAAAGCCCTTGGCGCGCACCAGCGTTTCAATCTCGTTTTCTGCGTTCAGATCCTCCAGCCCTGCCGCCATTTGTGCGGTGTACTCCTTTTTCTCCTCCGCTGTCAGGGAGGAGGACTTCAGGCTCTTTTGCAGGGTATCCATCGCTTCGTCGTGTGCCTTTTCCCGCTTGAGCCGAGCCTGTTCAAAAAAGCGGGTGCCGCTGTCGTTTGCTACGCTGACAAGCTGTGCTTCGCCATAATTTTTATTGACACCGGAGGCGGCCTCCGCCTCTGTGGGCAGCGCATCCGTGATGGCAGTCTCCGCTTCTGCCTCCACTGGCTCTGCCGAGACCATGAGGGTGTCGTCCTCTGTCTGCGGAGTAATGTCTGCCCGGGCATACTGCCAGTTTAAGTAGACGGCAATGACCAGCGCCGCCGCCAGTGTCAGGGCGGTGACCCTGCGGGTGTTTCTGGAAAGTGCTCTCATAAAACGCTTCCTCCTTTGTTTTTGGGTAAATAGTTTTGGTACTCGATCAAAGCAGCAGCTCAGCACTTGCGTTGCTCCACGCAGATGCGGTTCGCGGGCAGATCCAACAGCGAATGCAGCAGCTCAGTAATGCGGGCTGCAACCCGGACATCTCCCCCGCCCTCACACAGCACGGCAACCCCGCAGACCTGCGGCAGATAGGTAGTCTCGGCCAGCGCAGACCCATCCTGTAAAAGAACGTGCTTCTCCTGCTGTTGCAGATCTCCGGTCTGGGTATCTACTGCATAGATAGTCTCCTCTCCGGTGGTCAGGGTGACCATGACCGTGGTGCGTCCTGCCCCCTGCAATTGGCTGATAAGCTCTTCCAGCTGCTGCTCCAGTTGGGTCTGGTACTGGCTGACGGCAGCAGTCCGGACAGTAGATGCCGCGGTTTTCTGCGTGTTGCCGCTGGGTAAAAGTTCCGACAGCAAAAGCAGCAACATTGCCATCACGCCGACCGTCACCGCCAGCGCGGTGCGGTTTTTGTTGTTTTGCAAAGAGCGTAAAGCGGAAAGCAATTCATTCTTCTTCACGGTGTGCTCCCCTCCGCTGCCGTGGGAGCGGTGCCCAGTGTCTGCTGCAAAAAGCTAAGCGCTGCCT
>ENA-OQHF01002222-OQHF01002222.1-human-gut-metagenome-genome-assembly--contig:-NODE-2222-length-9958-cov-2.559862_pt1 | contig 9958 bp, 10 predicted proteins | sample MGYA00242559_ERZ504709 | MGnify/ENA primary metagenome ERZ504709 (study PRJEB26092, sample SAMD00036203) | human gut metagenome | host: Homo sapiens | study: EMG produced TPA metagenomics assembly of...
TGACGGACGTCGAAGGCGTGCTGCGCGAGATCGACAAGCTCGACAAGATCCGGTGCCGATCGAGGTGGCCGACTGCTCACCGAGACCTCGCGGCGCCACCGAGGCACAGGCGCGCGCCTGCCTCGAATTGGCCGAGCTCACCGCCTCCGACGGTGCCGAGCTTGCCGCTAAGTTCGATGCGCTGTGCGAGGCTCACGGCATCGTCAAGGATTCCGAGGCCTACACGCTGGCTCGTCAGGGACTCGATACCCTGGCCATGATCGTCGACGAAGCCGCCGCCATCCGCCCCGGTTCCGTCATCGCCGACCTGAAGATCGCCCGCGGTCTCGACTACTACACCGGTTCCGTCTACGAGACCTTCCTCGACGGTGCCGCATCACTCGGCTCCATCTGCTCCGGTGGCCGTTACGACAATCTCGCCTCCCAGGGCAACCGCAAGTATCCGGGCGTGGGCCTGTCCATCGGCCTGAGCCGACTGGTCAGCTACATGCTGCACACCGCCGGCGCTCACGCCAACCGTGTCAGCCCGGCCGCCGTGCTGGTCGCTGTGTGGAATGAAGAGGATCGCCCGGCCGCCAATCGTATTGCGAACCAACTGCGTGCGCGCGGCATCGCTACTGACGTGGCACCCACCGCGGCCAAGCTCGGCAAGCAGATCAAGTACGCGGACAAACTCGGCATTCCGTACGTGTGGTTCCCGGCCACCGCTGCCGAAGGTGCGGAAGGCGCAGAGCCCGCTGGCGACGAGGTCAAGAACATCGTCACGGGCGAGCAGGTTGCCGCCGATTGCACGTCGTGGGAGCCGGATACTGTGGTTGCCCAGCAAACCGTCGAAATCTGACGTATTCGCGCGAAAAATCGAGGAGAAACAAGACAATGAGCCAGACGGCTTACAGAACACATCATGCCACTGAAGTGACCGAGGCCTTGGTCGGCCAGAAGGTCACCCTCGCCGGTTGGGTTGACCGACGCCGTGATCACGGTGGCGTGGCCTTCATCGACCTTCGTGATTCGACCGGCCTCGTGCAGGTCGTCATTTACGACGAGGATATGGCCCGCCCGCTGCGCAGCGAATTCGTGATTCAGATTACCGGCGAAGTGCGCCTGCGCCCGGATGGCAACGAGAACACCCATCTGGCCACCGGCAAGATCGAGGTTGTGGCCGAGACCATTGAGATCCTCGCCAAGTCCGACGCTCTGCCGTTCCAGGTTTCCACCGCTCTCGAGAATGAGTCCGAGAACAAGCTGCCTGGCGAGGACGTGCGTCTGAAGTACCGTTACCTCGACCTGCGCCGCCCGTCCATGCAGCGCAATCTGAAGCTGCGTTCCGACATGGCTAAGGCCGCCCGCCACGCGCTGGAAGACATGGACTTCACCGAGGTCGAGACCCCGACCTTCATTAAGTCCACCCCGGAAGGCGCCCGCGACTTCGTGGTGCCGGCCCGTCTGGTGCCCGGTTCCTGGTACGCCCTGCCGCAGTCCCCGCAGCTGCTCAAGCAGCTGCTCATGGTCTCCGGCGTCGAGCGTTACTACCAGCTGGCCCGCTGCTATCGTGACGAGGACTTCCGCGCCGACCGCCAGCCGGAATTCACCCAGCTCGACATGGAGATGGCCTTCGTGGACCAGGAGGACGTGATGGCCATGGCCGAAAAGGTCATCGCCGCCATCTGGAAGTCCGCCGGCTACGACATCAAGCTGCCGATCCAGCGCATCACCTGGCAGGACGCCATGGACAAGTACGGTTCCGACAAGCCGGATCTGCGTTTCGGCAATCCGCTGATCGAACTGACCGATTACTTCAAGAACACGCCGTTCCGCGTGTTCCAGGCCCCATACGTCGGCGCGGTGCTCTTCAAGGGTGGCGCGGCCACGCCTCGCCGTCAGTTCGACGCATGGCAGGATTGGGCCAAGCAGCGTGGCGCCAAGGGCCTCGCCTATGTGGTGTTCGCCGAGAACGGCGAACTCAAGGGCCCCGTCGCCAAGAACCTGTCCGAAGAGGAACGCAACGGTCTGAAGGAAGCCGTCGGCGCCGAAGACGGCGACGCCGTGTTCTTCGCAGCCGGTCGCCGCACCTCCTCCCAGGAACTGCTGGGCGCCGTGCGTGTCGAGCTTGCCCGCCGCGCGGGCCTGCTCAAGCCCGACGATTTCGCCTTCACTTGGGTTGTGGACTTCCCGCTGTTCAAGCCGACCGATGACCCGGACGACGACGATGTGGCAGTCGGCCACTCCAAGTGGACCTCCATGCATCACCCGTTCACCATGCCGTCCAAGGATTGGATCGACAAGTTCGACAAGGATCCGGAACACGCCATGTCCGATTCCTACGACATCGTGTGCAACGGCAACGAAATGGGCGGCGGCTCCGTGCGTATCCACCGCGACGACATTCAGGACCGTGTGCTTGACGTGCTTGGCATCACGCCGGAAGAGGCCGCAGACAAGTTCGGCTTCCTGCTTGAGGCATTCAAGTACGGCGCTCCGCCTCACGCCGGCATCGCTCTCGGCTGGGATCGTACCGCCGCAATTCTGGCTGGCGCCGACTCCATCCGCGACGTCATCGCCTTCCCGAAGGCTGGCGGCGGCCGCGATCCGCTGACCGGCGCTCCGGCTCCGATCTCCGCTGAGCAGCGCGCCGAGACCGGTGTCGATTACGATCCGGATGAGGACGAGGACTGATACGGTTTCGCCCATAGATGAATGAAAAATGTCCGAACATCAATGATGCTCGGACATTTTTTATTATTCGCGTTGTCTATTTTCCGTCGCTGTCATTATAGTGGAGCGTGTTTGATTATCCGGCAACCAGAAAGGGTTGAAGCGCGGTATGAAATCGAAAACACAGGACAAGAAGCGACTGAACGCGGTCGGCATGCGCATATGCGCGCTGTTCGCCGTGCTCGCCGTGGTCTTTGCGGCATTCATGACGACCGTTCCGCATGCGCTCGCCTCCGAAACTGGCAATCCGGCCTCGGTCAAGGGCAAGACATATAAAATCGGCACCGACACCACGTTCGCACCGTTCGAATACCGTGAGAACGGCAAGATGACCGGCATCGACATGGAGCTAATCCGAGGCATCGCCAAGGAAGAGGGCTTTAAGGTCGAGATACAGTCGCTGGGATTCAACGCCGCGTTGCAGGCCCTAAGCTCCAACCAGGTGGACGTCGTCATAGCCGGCATGTCCATCACTGACGAGCGTAAAGCCTCCTATGATTTCTCGAATCCGTATTTCCAATCCGGCATCCAGATGGCCGTCGCGGCCAACAACGACGACGTCACCGGCTATAAGGACCTCAAAGGCCGGACGGTTGTGGCGAAAACCGGCTCGGAGGGCGAATCGTACGCCAAACAGCATGCCGACAAGTACGGTTACAAGGTGACTTCCGTCGACCAATCCTCAACCATGTACGAGATGGTCAAATCCGGCAATGCCGTCGCGGTGTTCGACGATTATCCGGTACTGGCATATGGCGTATCGCAGAACAACGGTCTGAAAATCGTGACTCCGAAGGTGCCGCACGGCGAATACGGCATGGCCGTGAACAAAGGCATGAACGCAGATTTGCTGGCCGCCATCAACGATGGATTGAACAAGATGATTGCTTCGGGAGAATACGAGCGAATCGTCGCACAATATCTTGGCAAGCAAGGCGCGAAAGAGCAGGCCAAATCGATTTCCGGCATGATCACCGACAATGGCGACGACAGCGCCGAACAACAGAAGGTCGGTTTCCTCGGACTGGTCAAACAGTCGATGCCGGCATTGCTGACGGGCTTGAGGAACACGCTGCTGATCACGTTGCTTTCCTTCGCGATCGCATTGGTGCTCGGCGTCGCGTTCGGCCTGATGAAGGTTTCGGAAAGCAAAATCGCCGCAGGATTGGCCAATGTGTACATCGCGGTGTTCCGCGGCACCCCGATCCTGGTGTGGGCGTTCTTCTTCTACTTCGGCGTGCCCCAGCTCATCGGACATAGCGTGAACATCTGGGTCGCCGGCGCATTGACCTTGTCGCTCAACTCCGGCGCGTACCTGGCGGAAATCGTGCGTGGCGCAGTCCAATCGGTCGATTCCGGACAGATGGAGGGCGCACGCTCGCTGGGACTTAACCACAGGCAGGCCATGCGCCGAGTGATTCTGCCGCAGGCCAGCAAAATCGCCATGCCTTCGATCATCAACCAGCTGGTCATCATGATCAAGGACTCCTCGCTACTGCTCGCCATCGGCTTCGGTGAGCTGCTGTACCAGGCGCAGCAGCTGTACGCGGCGAACTTCCGCGTAACCGAAACGCTGCTGATCGTCGGCGTCATGTACTTCGTGGCCATCACCATCCTGACGTGGCTGGCCAACATCGTGGACAGGAAGGTGAACCGATGAACGAGAACGACGTGATCATCGACGTCAAGGATCTGCACAAAAGCTACGGGCAGACCGAGGTCATCAAAGGCGTCGACATGACCGTGCGCAAAGGCGAGGTGATCTGCATCATCGGACCGTCCGGCGCCGGCAAATCCACCATATTGCGTTGCCTGAACGGACTCGAACAGGCCACCGGCGGCAAGATCGTGGTCAACGGACACGATTTGACGGACAGCCATGTGAACATCGACCAGGTGCGCGAGCAGGTGGGCATGGTGTTCCAGCATTTCAACCTGTTCAACAACATGAGCGTGATCGACAACATCACCCTCGCACCGAAACTGGTGCATCATGAAACGGATGAGCAGGCCCGCGCGCACGCCATGGAACTGCTGAAAACCGTAGGATTGGCCGAAAAAGCCGACGCCATGCCGAAATCGCTGTCCGGCGGGCAGAAGCAGCGTGTGGCGATCGCGCGCTCGCTGGCGATGAATCCGAAGGTGATGCTGTTTCGACGAGGCGACATCCGCGCTCGACCCGGAAAATGGTGGGCGATGTGCTCGAAGTGATTCGCGACCTTGCCGCCAAAGGCATGACCATGGTGCTGGTGACCCATGAGATGGGCTTCGCACGCGAAGTGGCCACGAGGGTCATCTTCACCGATGCCGGCGTGATCGAGGAAGAGGGAACCCCTGACGAGATCTTCAACCATCCGAAGAGCGAACGATTGAAGACCTTCCTCTCCAAAGGTGCTGTGACATTGCTCCGGCGGCGATCCGTTTTGATGAATATGTTCGTCAAACGGTATGAAATGTCTCATATTCCGGACGAAATGATGTGAACGGGCAGTATAGGAAAACATGAATTTCGCATTGCTTTCTTATACTGCCCTTTATGTCTGAAATGAAAGAAACCGAAGCGAAGCGTCCCATCATGCCGGACGCGGGAGCGGATAACAGGCCGCTCGTCGAACTGACCCATGTCGAGAAGCATTATGGCGATCTGCATGTGCTCAAGGACATCAACCTCACCGTACGCAAAGGCGAGGTGCTCGTCATCGTCGGACCGTCCGGCTCCGGCAAATCCACGATGTGCCGCACCATCAACCGTCTGGAAACCATCGATTCCGGCGATATCCGCATCGACGGCAAACCGCTGCCGCAGGAAGGCAAGGAACTCGCCAAACTGCGTGCGGAAGTGGGCATGGTGTTCCAATCGTTCAACCTGTTCGCCAACAAAACCATTTTGGAAAACGTGACATTGGCGCCGATCAAGGTGCGCCACATGGACAAGAAGGAAGCCGAGGACCTGGCCATGGATCTGCTGGGCCGCGTCGGCGTGGCCTCGCAGGCCTCCAAAATGCCGTCGCAGCTGTCCGGCGGCCAGCAGCAGCGTGTCGCCATCGCCCGCGCCCTCGCCATGCAGCCGAAGGTCATGCTGTTCGACGAGCCAACGTCCGCGCTCGACCCGGAAATGGTCAACGAAGTGCTTGACGTCATGGTCGAACTCGCCCACGAAGGCATGACCATGCTGTGCGTGACCCACGAGATGGGTTTCGCGCGCAAGGTGGCCGACAAGGTCGTGTTCATGGCCGACGGACAGATTCTCGAACAGAGCACGCCGGACGACTTCTTCGAACATCCGAAGACCGATCGCGCCAAGGACTTCCTGTCGAAGATCCTCACCCACTGAAGTGACGGAACATAACGACAGAAGAAGGAACCTGATATGAAACCACTTTCGATCACGGCGAAACGCATGTTGCGCAGAGCCGTCGCGGCATTCTGCGCGTGCGCGTGCGTGTTCGCGGTATCCGCATGCGGCGCGGACGAAACCGGCAAGATCCGCATCGGCATCAAATTCGACCAGCCTGGCCTGGGCTTCAAGAAGAACGGCACCTACGTCGGCTTCGACGTGGACGTGGCCAAGTACGTGGCCAAGAAACTCGGCTATTCCGAAGACGAGATCGTATGGAAGGAATCGCCGTCCAAGCAGCGTGAGGCTATGCTGCAGAACGGCGATGTCGATTACATCGTCGCATCCTATTCCATCACCGACGAACGCAAGAAGGTCGTCGATTTCGCCGGCCCGTATTTCGTGGCCGGACAGGATCTGCTGGTACGCAAGGACGAAACCGGCATTGACGGACCTAAGGATCTGAACGGCAAGCGGCTGTGCTCCATGACCGGCACCACATCCGCCGTCAACGTCAAGGAGAAGTTCGCCAAGCAGACCCAGCTGATGGAACAGCCCGGCATGGCGGAATGCGCCACCGCGTTGCTTTCCGGCATTGTGGACGCCGCCACCACCGACGACATCATTCTCGCCGGCCTCGCATCCGCCTCACGTGGACGCCTGCGCGTGGTGGGCAAGCCGTTCACCCAGGAGTATTACGGCATCGGTGTCAAGAAGGGCAACACCGAGCTGAAGAACAAAATCAACAACGCCATCACCGATATGATTCAGGACGGTTCTTGGCAAAGGGCCATTTCCGACAACACCAGGGGAGTGGCCTACACGCCGAACGCCAAGTACAATCCGCCGGTGCCGAATGGAAAGGGGAATAAGTGATGGACGGATTCCTCGCGTTGTTCAGCCAATACAACATTCCCGGCGCGTTTCTGGTGAACATCGAGCTGACCCTGTGGTCGGCGTTGTTCTCCACGATTCTGGGCGTCATCCTCGTGATGATGCGCATTTCTCCGATCGCCTCGCTCCGTACCGTTTCCGGTGCCTACGTCGAACTGTTCAAGAACCTGCCGCTGACCATCATCATGGTGTTCATGGTGCTGGGTGCGTACGCGCAGCTGAAGTTCAGCTTCTCCGACACGTTCGCCACCAACTTCTTCTGGCTGGCCGTGACGGGCCTGAGCCTGTACACCGCGGCTTTCGTATGTGAATCGCTGCGCTCCGGCATCAACACCGTGCCGCTTGGTCAAGCCGAGGCCGCCCGCGCGTTGGGCCTGAACTTCATGCAGGCCGCCACTCAGATCATCCTGCCGCAGGCGTTCCGCGGTTCCGTGGCGCCGTTGGGCAACACGCTGATCGCGTTGCTGAAGAACTCCACCGTCGCGGCGGCGGCATCCGTGGCCACCGAAACCTCGACGATGATGAGCGAAATGATCGAATACCACGCCGACCAAATCGTACCGATCTTCCTGATCTTCGCCTTCGGCTATGTGGTTCTGATCATTCCAATCGGCATGCTGACCACGTATCTATCCAACAAGCTCGCGGTGAGGAGGTGACGCGACATGGCAAGCAATGAAAGCGCGGTGCTGTTCGACCAGCCTGGTCCGAAGGGCCGCAAAACCATCCGTATCGTCAATTGGATCGCAGGCATCATCTTCGCGGTGGTGGTCGTGCTGATCCTCATGCGTCTGCACAATCCGCCGGACGGCGAGAACCAGCTGAGCTGGGAACTGTGGAAGCCGGCGCTTGACGCCGAAGCATGGACCGACTTCTATCTGCCGGGACTGTGGGCCACGATCCGCGCGTCCGTACTGGCCGTGGTCGGAGCCGTGGTGTTCGGCCTGGTCTTTGGTGTGGGCCGACTGCTGCCGAGCCTGCTGATCCGTACCATTTCCGGCGCGATCGTGGAATTCGCACGAGCCGTCCCCGTTCTGCTGCTCATGATCTTCTTCTGGCGCTGGTTCGCCTTCGCAGGTCTGCCCAGCCCCGCGTATTGGGCGGTGGTGCTCGCGCTCGTGATCTACAACGGATCCGTGGTGGCCGAGCTGGTGCGTTCCGGCGTGGGCAACCTGCCGAACGGCCAGCGTGAGGCCTCGCTCGCCTTGGGATTGACCCGTACGCAGTCTCTGTTGCAGATCGAAGTGCCGCAGGCCATCTACGCCATGCTGCCGGCGGCCGTGACCCAGCTGGTCGTCGTGTTGAAGGACACCGCGCTCGGCTCGATCATCATGTACACCGACCTGCTGCAGGAATCACGTCGACTTGGATCGATGTACTTCAACATCCTACAGACGCTGGTGGTGGCCGCGGTCGTCTATTTCATCGTCTGCTGGCTGTTGAGCAGGCTGGCCGAATGGCTGCCGTCGCGCATGCAGCAGCATACGGCTGCACCGGCCGAACCGGAACCGGTCGCGCCAATCGCCATCATGGATCCGTCGAACGTGAACCAGATCGCCGTGGCCAAGGAAGGCGTGCCGCTGGGTGGCGCGCAGCGTGTCTACCATGTGCACCATCGCGGCACCAACGCGTCCATCCACCAGTGGCGTCAGACCAGGTATGCCCAAGGCTTCGATGAGACGCATCCGGAAAGCCAGGTCAAATTCGACAAGAATGGACATCCGATCAAGGACAATCCGTTCAAGACGAAGGGCGATGGCAAGGACAAGAACAAGTCCGAAGCCGACGAATAGCACCGGTATCGCATAACACGCGTAGGGGTCGTTTTCCCGCGAAATACGGGGAAGCGGCCCCTTTTGTGTCTACGATGGACTGCACGCATGTGGTCCGTACCAAGCAGGGAGGCTTGACATGGCGGATAAAACCAAGGATGCGAAAAAATGACGACGCCAGAATGTCGTCGATCGCGAAAAGCGCTGAACAAAGTGGAAGATCGGCTGGAAAAAACGCGAGAATTGCGATTCCGTCGCCGAAGGATTGGCGAATGCCGCCAAAGCGAGCGAACTACTGAGCTCGGTATGGACGTTGCCGCCGACCCAGCTATTGCGATTCCATCACGACACGAAGGTATCGGACATAGATGGCGATTCCACTCCTGGTTTTGACGGCAACAAGGATGATGCCGAACGATTCATATCCATCAGCTCGTCGGAGATCGCCCGTTACCAGCGGCTTATGTACGCCAATGGCGTGAAAGGCTCGCATCGGCGATTGCTGATCGTGCTGCAAGGCATGGACGCGTCAGGCAAAGGCGGCATCGTACGACATGTGTTCAGCCAAGGCGACCCGATGGGCATGCACTATCACGGTTTCGGCGCGCCGAAAGGCGAAGAACTGGACCATGACTATCTGTGGCGCATCAAACGCGAGCTGCCGAACAACGGATGGATCTCCATCTTCGACCGGTCCCATTACGAGGACATCGTCATGCCGCGCATCTACAAAACGCAGCCGGAAGAAGTGTGGCAGGCACGGTACGACGAAATCAACCGATTCGAATCGCAATTGACGGCCGACGGATGCGCCATCATCAAAATCTTCCTCGTGGTCAGCAAAGACGAGCAGAAACGCCACTTCCTGAGCCGTCTCGATGATCCGACCAAATGCTGGAAGTTCGATCCGAGCGACCTTGAGGCGCGCGCCGCTGGGACGACTACATGGCTGCATGGCAGGATGTGTTCCTGCGCACCAGCACCGAGCAGGCGCCCGTGGTATCTGGTGCCTGCCGACAATCGTTGGTATTCGAGGGCCGTCGTCTCCGAGCTGCTGCGCAACACGCTCAAGAACATGACAGATCTGGCCGCCGCTCGAAGTCGCGCCGACGAGATGCGCCGTCAGGTTGGACAACGCTGTAGTCGAAGAAGACAACCTCGCCGCTGGATTGTGTGGTGTCCAGGTCGACGGTTCCGGTGATGGCCCCAATCGTGGTCGCCATCGGAATCGTCGATGATC
>ENA-OQHF01002225-OQHF01002225.1-human-gut-metagenome-genome-assembly--contig:-NODE-2225-length-9954-cov-7.336522_pt1 | contig 9954 bp, 10 predicted proteins | sample MGYA00242559_ERZ504709 | MGnify/ENA primary metagenome ERZ504709 (study PRJEB26092, sample SAMD00036203) | human gut metagenome | host: Homo sapiens | study: EMG produced TPA metagenomics assembly of...
AAGTAATTTGATAAAAACGGTAAAGATAAATTTGTTAGTATGAGTCCGGTTACAATAATAATTAACGATATGCTCAAGCTAATAATTTTTCTCAGCATTGCATTTTCTCCTTTCTTTAAAATTTGCTTCATAGTAGTTCTTGTTACTACTATATCAATTATATAATACAGCTATAGTCGTCAAAATACAAGTAAATAACTTTTTTAAATATGACATTAATGAAAAAAACGTCTAAAAAAATTTGCAAAAAAACCGTTTTAAAGCGGTTTGCAATGCAACAGCCTTAAAACGGTTTATATATCATATTCAAATACAGCAGCTATCTAACCATTTGCCTGCTCTTTCTGCATCCAGATCTCTGATCAGCATAACCTCACTTTGCAGAATCTGCTTTGTACTATGCAGCAAGCGGCGCTCACCTACTGATATTTTTTTACTGCGCTCTAAAATAGTCAGGATTTTAAAGATTCTTGCAACCTCAGCAACACTGCCACTTTTTATTTTCTGCATATACAGCTGAAAGCGCCGATTCCAGGAAATTTGCTTTTACCGACTGCACATCAGGCACTTCTTGCAGTACATTAGCAATTGTAGTCAAGGTTTCCTCGCCACCGATGTAACGAAGCCCTAATTTTTCGGCATTTCCGACCGGTACTGCTACTGTCATATTTTCAAAAAGCATTTGTAAAATATAGTATTCTACCTTCTCGCCATCCTGCATATGTGCTTCTATATCTTTAACAATAGCACCGCCATGAATAGGATACACAACTCTGTCACCCGTTGCAAACATCTTCAACCCTCCTAAAATTTAATCCTTATGAATATATTGTAGCACGCCCCTTCTGCATTGTCAAAAATATTTTATTTTATCACTATATTGCTAACATGTCAACCTTTAACTATGATGCAACACTAACTTCAGAATTCTTTTAACATTTAGCGATTAAAAAAAGCACTGAAAAAAATATTATTTTACAAACTATTAACTAATTCTTGTTTCTGCTGTCATTGTAGCTCTTGCAAAAGACGTTTTTTTCTTGCATAATATAAGTGTCTAAAACAAAAAAGGAAGTACAAAATTATGGATAACAACGAAAAATATGAATTACTATTAACGCAGCTGCGTACCAAAAAAAGGTTTTATCTGCGATATGGATGGTGTTATCTATCACGGAAATAACCTGCTGCCGGGAGTAACAGAATTTGTCAACTGGCTGTACGAGGAAAAAAAGAGCATTTTTATTTTTGACTAACGCCAGCGAACGCAGTCCCAAGGAGCTGCAGCAAAAGCTTTTGCGTCTTGGACTTGATGTTGATGAAAGTCATTTTTACACAGTGCTCTTGCAACTGCCAAATTCATCCATTCACAGGCACCTGGTTGCAGCGCCTATGTTATCGGCGGCCCCGGCCTGGTAAATGCACTTTATGATGCCGGCATCACCATGAATGATGTTAATCCCGATTACGTTGTAGTCGGCGAAACAAATTCTTATAATTATAATATGATTCTCAAGGCAGTAAGCCTGATTAACCAAGGAGCACGCCTGATTGCCACCAACAGTGACCTTACAGGTCCGTCTGATTTCGGTATCATCCCGGCCTGCCGTGCATTGGTAGCACCAATCGAGCTCGCTACCGGCAAAAAGGCCTACTTTGTCGGCAAGCCTAATCCGCTGATGATGCGCACAGGACTGCGTCTGTTAGACGTACATTCGGAGGATGCTGCCATGATAGGCGACCGTATGGATACGGATATTGTTGCCGGCATGGAAAGTGGCTTGATGACTGCACTTGTCCTCAGTGGCGTAAGTACGTTGGAAAATATTAAGGAATTCTCCTACCGTCCGTCCATCATACCTAACGGCGTCGGTGATATTCCGAACAATAATGTTATACCTCACGGACTGCCGCACTCGGCAGTCCTTTTCTTTAGCGCAGTACTTGACTTAAAGTACACTCTAACATGTATAATGTATTCTTGAATTAATGCTATGTTGATAACTTTATCCACTTGTTTAACTGTTGTTTCCTGTTTAGTGATGGTATTTTTTAAAACATCAACAGCTAATTCATTAGTCACAGGATAATGTTTAAATGACGCATAAGCTACAACTCTAGTCAATGCGCCTTCTAATTCACGAACATTATTGTCGATATGGCTAGCGATATATGTCATGACATCAAGAGGTACATCTAAATTATCCATTAAAGTTTTTTTCTTTAAAATAGCAATTCTTGTTTCTAAATCTGGTGCTTGAACATCTGCAAGTAATCCACCTTCAAATCTAGAACAAAGACGGTCTTCTAAAGGTTTTATTTCTTTAGGGGGTCTATCGCTAGATAATATAATTTGTTTATTAGCATCTTTTAGAGCATTAAAGGTGTGGAAAAATTCTTCTTGAATTCGTTCTTTATTTGCCAAAAATTGAACATCATCCACAAGTAATACATCAATGTTGCGATATTTTTGACGGAAAGCAGCAGATGTGCCATCTTTAATAGAATTAATTAATTCATTTGTGAATTTTTCGCTAGTTGTGTATAACACTCTTTTTTGTGGATGTTTTTGCAAAATTTTATGACCTATTGCATGCATTAAATGTGTTTTTCCTAATCCTACACCACCATACATAAAAAATGGATTGTAATCTTTTGCAGGATTTTCAGCAATAGCAAGTGCTGCAGCATGAGCAAAACTATTAGAATTACCAATTACAAAACTTTCAAAAGTATATTTAGGATTAAGTGAAGATTTATCTCCAGGATTTATAGGAAGAGGTGTCTCTGTCATTTCACTAGGTGGTTGCATCGCTTCTGTTAGTGTTGGCTGAAATAAATCATTAGATTGTGCCAAACTGGTAGCTTTTTTCTTCGTTCTAACTCTAGTATTGCGTTTTTTTAATTGTTGTTGTTTTAATTCATCTGGATAAATAGTTTCTGTGTCTTTTGTACTTTCAAGATTAGTGATGGAAATTTCTAAATGTGCTTTAGTGATTTCATAGCAAGAATCTGTTAAAAATGGTAAATAATATTTTTCTACCCAATTTTTTGTGAAGACATTAGGTGCACCTAGTTCTAACATTTCTGTAGTGAGTTTTATCGGTTTTAATGGCTTTAACCAATTATTACAAACTCGCGTGGATAGTGAATTTTCAAGATTTTTTAATATTTCTTCCCAAGTTGCCTGTAATTGAATATCCGTCATGGAGATAATCCTTTCTTAAAATTTTTTATAAAACTTATCCACAGAATTTGTCAAAACCTGTGGATAAGTGCATAAATATATTATCAAAATGAGCATGATATATCAACAAGTATTTTGAAATCTGTTGACACAAAAACAGCAGTAGTCTATAATTCTAATAGCTATAATTTGAACTATTATGGTGTTTTTTAAGGAGGTGTGAAAATTGAAACAGACATTTCAGCCAAATACTCATTGGAAAAAGAAAACTCATGGTTTCCGTCAACGTATGAAAACTAAAGGTGGTCGCCTTGTTTTAAAAAGAAGACGTACTAGAGGAAGACATAAGTTATCCGCATAATAATAGGTCACTACGGTGGCCTCTTTTTCCTTTTGTCATAAGTAGAGATAGTGCTTTTCACTATCTCTACAACTGGGAATGATTTAGTTTTTGTATTTTGCTTAATATATATGAGCATAAACGCCAGATTAACTTCCCAAGTGAGGGTAACATGAAATATAGTTTGCAAAAGAAACTCATTGTTAAAGAAAATAGTGATTTTCAAAAAATTTATCGTTGTGGCCGTTCTTTAGCAAATAAGAACATGGTTATGTATTATTGCAAAGCATTTCACCCTTCTCACAAAGTGGCTTTTGCTGCTGGTAAGAAACTTGGAAATGCTGTTACTAGAAATCGCGTAAAGCGATTGCTTCGAGAAGTATATAGACTACATCGTCGTGAAATAAAAGATGATTATTGTCTTTTACTTGTAGGCAGAGCGGCAGCTGTAGATTTAAAATCTACAGCTTTAGAGAAATCATTTTATTCACTATGTAAGCGTGCTAACATTTTGAAAAAAGAGGTTGAAAAAAAGTGAAGCGGATTTTCATTGGTTTGATTTTATTTTATCGAAATTTTATATCTCCATTGAAACCGCCTTGCTGTCGCTATATTCCGACTTGTTCAGAATATGCCTTAATTGCGGTAGAAAAATATGGTGTCGTTCACGGTGGCTGGATGGCAATAAAACGTATATTGCGTTGTCATCCTTTTCATAAAGGTGGATACGACCCTGTAAAATAGATGTTTATTTATGGTTATTCGTTGGTAATTTGAAATTTACTTATAGGATGTGATGATTTGGATTTTATTTCTTCTATTTTTAATCCAATTGTGCAGTTATTAGAATTTATCTTGGGGATTTTCCATGATTTTCTAAGCACAGTAGGTTTGGAATCTTATGGTGTGGCAATTATAGTATTGACTATTATTATAAAAATGGCATTTTATCCGTTGACTGTAAAACAGGTAAAATCTATGAAGGCAATGCAAGAATTGCAACCAAAAATGAAAAAACTTCAAGATAAGTTTAAAAATGACCCAAAACGATTACAACAGGAAATGGGTATGCTTTATAAAAATGCTGGGGTAAATCCTTTAGCTGGTTGCTTGCCACTTTTAGCTCAGATGCCTATTTTGATGGCAATGTTTTATGCTCTTCAAAGCATTGATTATGGTGGAGATCCAACATTTTTATGGATTATGAATTTATCTAATCCAGACCCATACTACATTTTGCCTGTTTTATCAGCAATAAGTACTTATGTAGTACAAAAACAAACATCTTCAGCTTCTAGTTCTCCACAGATGCAAATGCAGATGAAGATTATGTCTGTAGTAATGCCTTTATTTATTGGTTGGATTAGTTGTAATTTTGCAGCTGGTTTAGTTATTTATTGGATTGTCAATAATATTATGCAGATATTGCAGCAGTGGTGGATGTATAGACATGAAGATACTTCTGCAAAAAAGGGGTCATAATATATGGCAAGAGTTATCGAAGTAACTGGTAAAGACATTGAAGAAGCAAAAAAATTGGCTTTAAGTCAATTGGATTTGCCTCAAGAACGTGTTATTTTTGAAGTATTAGAAGAACCTTCAAAGGGCTTTTTCGGTTTAATTGGTGCTAGAGTTGCTAAAATAAGAGCAACTGAAAAGGAATTAACACCATTGGAAAAAGGTCAAGAATTTTTAAAGAAGATTTTCAAATCCATGCACAAAGATATACAGATTGAATGTATTGAAGAAGATATAAATTATAAATTCAATCTCATTGGTGATGATTTAGGTGTATTGATTGGTAAACATGGTCAGACACTTGATTCATTGCAGTATCTAACAAATATGGCTGCTAATAAAAATGTTACAGGTGCGAGAGTTCGCATTGTTCTAGATGTGGAAAACTATCGTAAACGCCGTGAAGAAACACTTTGTCAATTAGCAGAAAGATTAGCTAATAAAGCTAGAAAATATCGCACAAAAGTAGTTTTAGAGCCAATGAATCGCCATGAACGTAAAATTATTCATATGGCACTTCAAGATTATGCTGATATCATAACTTACAGTGATGGTGTTGAACCTCATCGTAAAATAGTTGTGGATATTAAACATAATAAAAACGAAGATTTAGTAATTTAATAGTGAAAATAAAGCTGTGAAAGGGCTGTTTCCAATTGTTTATATTATTTGGGGCAGTCCTTTTGTGTCTAATTGGAGGATTTTTGATGAAAAACTTTGGGGAAAATGATACTATTGTAGCAATTTCTACACCACCTGGAGAAGGTGGCATAGGTATTATTCGCATCAGTGGTGAAAATTCTGGAATTGTTGCTAGTAAGTTATTTAAATGTGCCAAAAAGGATTTGACTGTAGAAAATTTTGAAAGTCATAAAGTTGTATATGGTAAGATTGTAGATGAAAAAGGCAATGTCATTGATGAAGCTTTATGTATAGCAATGTGGGCACCTAATTCTTATACAAAAGAAAATGTGGTGGAAATTCAAAGTCATGGTGGTGCATTAGTTGTTCGCCGTATTTTAGAATTGGCATTGCAAAATGGTGCTAGAATGGCAGAGCCAGGTGAATTTACAAAACGTGCTTTTTTAAATGGTAGATTGGATTTATCACAAGCTCAATCTGTAATGGACATCATAAAAGCGAGAACAGATGCTTCACTTCGCATGGCAGCAGGTCATCTTCAAGGTAAATTTTCTGATGAAATCAAAGCTATGCGCCATGATATTTTAGAAGTCATAGCTCATTTAGAAGCTTCCATAGATTTTCCAGAAGATGATATCGAAGATGTGGCAAAAGATGAAGCTAGTGCAAAGGTTAGAAGTATAAAAAATCGCATAGAAGAAATGTTATCTACGTTTAATACTGGTAGAATTTTGCGTGATGGTTTAGTAACAGCTATCATTGGTAAGCCAAATGTAGGTAAATCTAGCCTTTTAAATACACTTTTGCGTGAAGATAGAGCGATTGTAACAGATATTCCAGGGACTACAAGAGATAGTTTAGAAGAATATGCAAATATCGGTGGAGTTCCTTTAAAGATTATAGATACAGCTGGTATTCGTGAAACAGAAGATAAAGTAGAACAAATTGGTGTAGAAAAATCCATGTCTTATGTACAAAAGGCAGATTTGATTTTAGCTTTATTTGATACATCTTCTGATTTAACAAAAGAAGATGAAGAAATTATTAATTTATTGCAAGGTAAAGAAGGCATAGTTTTACTTACTAAAAATGATTTATCTTGTGTTTTAGATATAGAAGATTTACAAAAACGTTTGCAGGGCAATTTTAAATATATGCAGATATCTACATTCAACAATGATGGCATAAAAGAATTAGAGCAAGAGATTGTAAATCGCGTATATAGTGGTACAGTAAAACAAGCTGAAGGCGTTTTTGTAAATAATGTGCGTCAGGCTAATGCGTTAAAAGAAGCACAAAAATATTTAGAGGATTGTTTAAATACTATTGAAATGGATATGGCAGAAGACTTTATTGTCATAGATATTCGCTCTGCTTGGGAAAAATTGGGAGAAATAACAGGCGATACAGTAGATGAAGATATTATTGACCAGATATTTAGTCAATTTTGCATAGGTAAATAAAACGATATAGTTTGAAATAGGAGGAATTTTTTTGTTTATTGCAGGCAATTATGATGTAATTATTATTGGTGCAGGTCATGCTGGCGTAGAAGCAGCTCTTGCTAGTGCTCGTATGGGTTGTAATACTTTACTTACAACTTTGAATATGGATAATATAGCAATGATGCCATGTAATCCATCTGTAGGTGGCCCAGCTAAGGGTCATTTAGTCCGTGAAATTGATGCTTTAGGCGGAGAAATGGGCGTAAATGCTGATAAAACTTGTATTCAGTACCGTATGCTCAATACTGGTAAAGGCCCTGCTGTACAGGCTTTGAGAGCACAAGCAGATAAAAAACTATATCAAAATACAATGAAGCATACTTGTGAATTGCAAGAAAATCTCGATGTAAAACAATTATTGATAGATGAAATCTTGTTTGAAGATAATAAAGTAACAGGTGTTGTAGTAGAAACTGGTGAAGTTTATACTTGTAAGGCTGTAGTGCTTGCTTCTGGGACATATTTAAAAGGACGCATTATCATTGGTGAAAATACATATGATGGCGGTCCTAATGGTCAAAGAGCAGCTATAAAATTATCTTCATGTTTATTAAAAGCTGGTGTTGAACTCATGCGTTTTAAAACAGGTACACCAGCTCGTGTAGACCGTCGTTCTTTAGATTTTTCTAAAATGATAATTCAACCTGGTGATGATGAAGTTCATAATTTTTCTTTTATGAGCGATGTAAAAACTCGTGAACAAGTTCCTTGTTGGCTCACTTATACAAATGAACAGACTCATAAAATCATCAGAGATAATATCGAACGTGCACCGATGGCAAATGGTATTATCACTGGTGTAGGTCCTAGATATTGCCCATCTATTGAAACAAAAATTGTGCGTTTCCCAGATAAAGAACGTCATCAGTTATTTATCGAACCGGAAGGTTTAGATACTGAAGAAATGTATGTACAAGGTATGTCCACAAGTATGCCTATTGATGTACAAATGGAATTTTTACGCACTATTCCAGGCTTGGAAAATGTGAGAATTATGCGTCCTGGTTATGCTATCGAATATGATTGCATTAATCCATTACAATTAAAACCTTCTTTGGAATTTAAGAAAATAAGCGGTTTCTTCTCAGCTGGGCAGACAAATGGTACATCTGGATATGAAGAAGCAGCTTCACAAGGTCTTATTGCTGGTATCAATGCCGCATTGAAAATTCAAGGGAAAGAACCTTTGATTTTAAAACGTTCTGATGGATATATTGGTGTTTTGATTGATGATTTAGTAACTAAAGGTACTAACGAACCATATCGTGTAATGACTTCTCGTGCAGAATATCGTTTGCTTTTACGTCAAGACAATGCTGATTTACGTTTAACAGAAAAAGGTCGTCAAGTTGGCTTAGTATCTGATGAACGTTATGCTCGCTTTGTAAAACGTCGTGATAGCATTAAAAATACTATTGAATTATTGAGTGAAATTCGCATTCACCCAAATAAAGAAACGCTAGCAAAGATGCAGGAATTTGAATTAGGCTCTATTCACAATACTGTTACAGCAGCGGATTTATTAAAACGCAAAGAAATCAGCTATGATGATTTAAAACATATCGTAGAGCTTCCTGAAATCAGTGAAGATGTGAAAAAACAAGTAGAAATTACTTTGGTATATGAAGGTTATATCAAAAAACAATTAGAACAAGTTGAACGCATGGAAAAACTTGAAGAAAAATTATTGCCAGAAGATATAAATTATGATGAAGTATCTAGCCTTCGCGATGAAGCTAGAGAAAAATTAAATGCGATAAGACCAATTTCCATAGGTCAAGCAAGTCGTATTTCTGGCGTATCTCCAGCAGATATTTCTGTATTACTTGTTTATTTAGAACAATATCGTCGACAGGAGGAAAATGCATGAGCTTTGTAAATGACTTAAGTGAAGTAGCTAAAGAATATGGTTTAGAGCTTACTAGCAACCAAATAAGCGCTTTTAATAGATATTATGAGTTACTAGTCGAATGGAATGAAAAAATCAATTTAACAGCGATTACAGAGCCTAGAGAAGTAGCTATAAAACATATCGTAGACTCACTTAGTTGCTATCAAAAAGAATTATTTACAGGACAGACAGGACAGATAAGTCTTATTGATGTTGGGACAGGAGCAGGTTTTCCAGGACTTCCATTAAAGATATTTTATCCAGAATTAAAATTGACATTGCTTGATTCTTTAAATAAGCGTGTGAAATTTTTACAACTTGTAGTTGATGAATTGGGTTTAAAAGATGTAGAAGTAATCCATGCACGCAGTGAAGAAGCAGCAAGAAATAAAAAATATCGTGAAAAATTTGATTTAGCAACAGCAAGAGCAGTAGCTAGATTACCTATTATTTGTGAATATTGTTTGCCTTTTGTAAAACAAGGTGGTACTTTTATCGCTTTAAAAGGTCGTCAATATGAAGAAGAAATACAAGAAGCGCAAAAAGCATTTTCTGTATTAGGTGGAAAATTAGTTAAATCTATGCCTGTAAAACTCCCTGAATTGGAAGATAAAAGAGCTGTTGTCTATATCAAAAAAGAAAAAGCAACACCTAAAGTATATCCGCGTAAAGCAGGTACACCAGAGCGAAATCCAATTGTTTAAAATATAGATAAAGTAGAAAATAAAAAAAGATAGTACATTTTGAACTGCACCCAAAATATTGGACATATTAATTAGGCTACTAATTGAAACTTAATTCTGTATTCTACAGGACTAAGTCCTTTTAGTTTTATCTTTATCCGTTTTGTATTATAATATTTTATATAAGA
>ENA-OQHF01002226-OQHF01002226.1-human-gut-metagenome-genome-assembly--contig:-NODE-2226-length-9954-cov-6.520810_pt1 | contig 9954 bp, 7 predicted proteins | sample MGYA00242559_ERZ504709 | MGnify/ENA primary metagenome ERZ504709 (study PRJEB26092, sample SAMD00036203) | human gut metagenome | host: Homo sapiens | study: EMG produced TPA metagenomics assembly of the...
GCCGGTAATGCTGCCATCTGCCTTTGTTACGGAGAAATAATCCGCGAAAACATAGCCGGTTGCACCGTTATAGGAAATCTTAAACCAGTTATCAACCTTATCCAGAACAGTATATTCTGTACCCTTGTTAATTTTACCTAACACATTTGCACCGGTACTTGCCCCTGCGCGGACATTTACATTTGTACCGGAAGCCTGTCCCACGTTTGCCGCGAACGCAGTTACGGTACTCAGCACAACAAGTGCAGCTGTGACACAAAGCTGTTTCATTACTTTATTTAAACCCATTGGAATCTCCTCCAAACCATTATCCGTCGCAATTGTTACAAATCTATTACATTCAGTATAAAAAAAAGTAATAAATCTGTCAATAGTTTTCTGTCGACAGAACCTGTATTTTTTGATTTTTCCGAAGGAAAAGGCTACAGAAAATATTCATTTTCCGTAACCTTTCGGTATTTCCTCTTTCTTAGGATTTCTTTAAGATTTCTTCTTTGAATTTTCCGTTTTCATAGAAAAGCTCACCATCGGCATAGATTTTACCTTCCCTTGTCATGTCATTGATCATGTCCCAATGGATAGCAGATTCGTTTTTACCGCCTGCTTCCCGGAAGGCTTCGCCAATCGCCATGTGCATGGAACCGCCGATTTTTTCATCAAACAGGATATTTTTCGTGTGCCGCTGAATCCCGTAATTCGTGCCGATGGCAACCTCGCCGAAATAACGGGAGCCTACATCGGTGTCCACATAGGACAGCAGGGTGTCCAACATTTCTTCATTTTTGCAGGAAACATCCACGATGCGTCCCTTTTCTACCGTCAGGCGTACCTCGTAAAATTCATTCCCATTCATGATGGCGGGATAGGAAAAGGTAATATAGCCGTTAATCCCATCCTCCACAGGAGAGGTAAAAATTTCACCGTCAGGAAAATTGGCATCCCCGCAGCAGTTAATCCATTTTCTGCCTGCCACATTCACGAAAATATCCGTATCCTTAGAAAGAATATGCAGTTCCTTCTTCCATCCAGATGGTATATCCGGCTGAAATGCTGTTAATCGCTGTCAGTAAATCCATCGGCGCATTCTGTGTGCCGGCTGCTGTTGACTTTCCGGATGGAGATACGTATAAATCACACTTTGTCTGTTCCGGTTCTGACGGAGTTGTCGGTGTTTCCGGTTCAGACGGTGTTGTCGGCTGCTCTGGCTGTGTCGGTTCTGTCGGTGTCACAGGTGTTGTCGATGTTTCTGACTGCTGTGAAACAGACATATAATACAGATTACCTGTACTTTCCTTTGTAATTTCGTGGCTGCCTGCCTCAATTTCAAGACTTAAAATACCGTCTGTCAATGTGTAAACAGTTCCGTCTACCTTGATGTCACTGCTGTTCTTCTGATTGAAAACCAGTACCAGTTCTGCCTTGTCTGTCGTTGTAAATGTAATCTTTGTCTTGCTTTCAATCTTTAAGCAGGTATCTAACGAAAGTCCGTTATAACTTACTGTTCCCTTATTGGAAGAAAGTTTACCGGAAATCGTATAGAAATCACTGCTTGTTCCGTCCGTTGAGAAATTATGTACCTTTGCAGTTGTTTCTGCCGGTGCTGTTGTCGGAGCTTCTGTTGTACTTTCGGTTGCCTTTGTCGTGCTTTCGGTTGCTTTGGTTGTAGCTTCCGTAGCCTTTGTCGTGCTTTCAGTTGCCTTTGTTGTGCTTTCAGTTGCTTTTTCGGTTGTGGACGGTTCTACGTCTACACCTTTATAGCCGCCGATTGCAAGGACAGAGGATTTGTAATTAACAACCTTTGCCTTTAAGGCTGTATCAACGCTGTAATTGGTATCATCGGATTCCTGGAATGTCCAGTCAAAGTCACCGCCATTCATACGCCCTGCATATTTTGTAACGATTGACGGTACATCCTGCGGATCGTCAATATCTTCTTCTGCTACGCCTAAATCATAGGCACTGCTTGTATCAAAGTTATTGTACGTTGTTGCGCCCGCAACGGTCTTATAAGAAGATGGCACGGTTTCTTCTCTTGAAGAAGCAAGATAAGCATCAAAGCTTACTGCATCCGCCTTGGCTGTTCCGGCATCGGAATTGGCATAAATTAAGCTTGAAGCACCAACTGTAATATTGTTGTATGCCTTAATCATACCGCCGTTTTCACCTGAAAATGTACCCTGTCCTAATGCATCTGTACCCTGCATTGAACTCATCATCGGATTCTTGCAGTTTCTGTAGTAGTTTGCTTCTACAAATGCGGAGCTTCCCTTGGTTGTTCCGACACCGTACTTGGCATTGCCGTCAAAATAATTATTGTAAATATGGACTGAGGCAACTCTGATTCTCGGATGACGGGAATCAGAATGATCAAACCAGTTATGATGATACGTTACAAGGAATTCTGCGCTGTCACTCATACCGCATAAAGAGCATTTTCCGGAATCCCAGAAATGCACATACGATACGGTTACATTGGTAGATGCGCCCTTAATATCCACAGAACCATCACCCTTTGCCTGGTCTGAATCACCACCTGTTGAGCCATAGAAAATATCCATATTGTGAACCCAGATATTGCAATTCTTTGTATCTAAGGATATACCATCATCCATAAATGCCATTACTGCAAAATTTCTGAATTCCACATTTCCACTGTTTCTTACAAGAAAACCAAATCCCTGAACAGCTGCGTCTTCACCGACACCTTCGATTGTGATATTCATTTCGGTGTAAGCACTCTTACCCTTCAGCTGAATACCTTCTGCTGAACTTGAAAAATGGTCTACATCATCTGCCGTAACACAGCCTACGATACGAAAATCAAGCGGCGAAGTATCTTTTGTTCCTGCACTCTGCTTTGCATCTAAAATTGACTGGAAACCTGTTACTTCCTTGCCGTTTACTACAGCCGTACAGGTCTTTGCTGTTTCCGGTGTCACATAGATTACCTGTGCATCTTTCTTTAATGTACCGTCATCATTGTAAGCACCTGAAGCCGTCTGAAACTTTGAGTTTTCAGAAAATGCAAAGCCGCTTCTGTCGTACTTTTCAACCTCTAATGAAGAAGTTGATTCTGAAACAGTTTTTCCGTCCTTTAATACGGCTGTTACCTTCATCACATAGCTGCCCTCTTTTAATCCGAGTGCATCTGCTCTCCAGTAATCTGCGTACTGACGGATTAACGTATCGTCGAGCTTCTCATACGCATCATCTGATGCGGAAGCCTCCTTTACATATGCGACATAGCCTTCTGCATTTTTAACAGGCTGCCATTCCACATATGCACTTTCCAGCCAGCCGGACTGTTCTGTCAGTGTCAGACCTGCTGCCACCGCTTTTACTTTTCCTGCAAAAGCCGGTGTCACTGCTGTTATTACCATGGCTGCCGTCAGCACATAGGAAAACAGCTTTTTTACTTTGCGATTTGTTTTCATTTTCATAAACACCTTCCCTTCGTTTTAGTCATCGCAAGGGTAATAGTAACACACTCTTATTTTTATGAAAATGAGACTTTTGGCATATCTTTTGCCAATTTATTGTAAATCTTTTCCTATATTCCGTATCTTTCGACTATTTTTTCTGTATATTTTTCAAAAATCCTTGTATTATTATCCGTACATTTATTTACATTTACAGCCCGGACGGGTATTTACCATTTTTTTGACCTCATTCCAGCTTCTGCAAAAACGAAGCAGTTTTTTATTGACCTTTTTTCTGCAATACGCTTCTCTTGAAAGGCTGTTGAGCCATCTTGACTTACAGACACGCACTGTTTTCACGCTCCGGTTTCATGTTCTTTCTATATTATATGATATCAGGGTGCTATGTGCCAGTGGCACATGTTTAGCGTCAACCAAAGCGTAACGTAGACGTAGGAGTGCGTAGCACGGAATCATCCATAGATATCATAATTGAGGGCTTTTGCCCCCGATATCATTATATGCAGTATTACCGCTTGGCAATCAGTTTACAGATCGGATTGCCCGCCTTGGAAAAACGTTCCTCATATTCTGTCATGACGTTTCCTTCATTTAAAGCTGCATCGTGGTGTAAATCATATGTACAGGCTGTCAGTTTCCATTCCGCCTCTTTGACTTCTTCCACGGAAAAATCAAATAAATCCTTGTTGTCTGTTTTAAATTCGACCTGTCCGTCCTGTTTTAAAATGACGTTATACCTCGCAAAAAACTGGCGTGAAGTCAGACGTCGCTTTGCATGTCTGTCCTTTGGCCACGGGTCTGAGAAATTCAGATAAATGCGGTCAACTTCTCCAGCGCCGAATACTTCGCAGATATTTTCTGCATCCATTCTGATAAAACGCAGATTCGGCAGCTGCAATTCTTCCTGTTTTTCAACGGCACGAAGCAGCACGCTGGAATATTTTTCGATTCCTACATAATTAATATCGGGATTTTGTGCGGCAAGTGTTGAAATAAACCTTCCCTTGCCCATGCCGATTTCAATCCGCACCGGGTTGTCATTGCCAAACACTTCATGCCATGTGCCTTTCATGCCTTCCGGTTCTGTAAATACATATTCATTTTCTACCATCACTTCCCTTGCACCGGGAACATTTCTAAGTCGCATATTTATTTCTCCTAACTGAATGATTTCGTATATTGTGTGCCATGCGCGGATGATTTGTGCAAGCACAGTTCTGCTCTCTACACGCACTCGCGAATTCGCGCTGACGCGCTCTGCATTCTGCTTCGCAGAATATTCGTTCGTTAATAACGCAAGAAAAGGAAATGTCTGCTTCGCAGCCGCTATTGCTTCTCTCGGACGCTCGCCTCCGGCTTTGCTGGGTGTTGGCTCTATTCGCCGTGCTCGTCCGAGAAAGCTTTCAGCTTTCCCGGACTGTCGGGCATTCGCCCTATCGGCTAAAATCGTCTAAAAGTGCTTTGTGCAAGCACAGCACTTTTTTCCTCTTTCAGCCGGCACGGCTCATTGCTTACGCACATTATATAATATTCCCCTATATTTACACAACTACTACTTTACAGAAAGTTTTTCTTAGCGTAAACTAGTAGTTAAACGATTTTAATTGAATTTTTGTTATATGGAGGTTTTTATGCGCAGCAAATGGATTAACAGGGTGCTGTCTGTTGCTTTACTTTTTACAACATTGACCACTTCGGTTTCTTATACATTTACAACAGCTTATGCAGAGGAGGCAGGGGCTTCTACACAGCAGTCTGCACAGTCTGGGGTTTCATGGCCGGAGGCACCGGAAATTTCGGCGGGGAACGGGATTTTGATTGATGCCGATACAGGGGCAATTCTTTATGAAAAAAATGCCTATACCAAGTGTTATCCTGCAAGTACCACAAAAATTTTAACCGGTCTTTTAACCGTGGAAAACTGCAGTATGGACGAAACTGTTACTTTTTCACGTGCCGCAGCCAATTCGGTTACATGGGAAGATTCTAACCTTGCAACAAAGGTCGGCGAACAGTATACGGTTGAACAGGCTTTGTACGGACTTTTACTGTATTCCGCCAATGAAATTGCCTATGGTCTTGCAGAGCATGTCGGTGGTTCTTTGGAAAATTTTGTAGAAATGATGAATGCCCGTGCAAGAGAACTGGGTGCGGTAAATACCCACTTTGCCAACGCAAGCGGTCTTTATGACCCGAACCATTATACAACGGCTTACGATATGGCAATGATTGCCCGCGGCTGTTATAACAACTCTACTTTCGTCAATATTGATTCGACAGAAGATACGTACACCATCGGACCTACAAATCTGACCGGTGAAAGCCGTACTTTCCGTCACAGACACCAGATGTTAAAAGGTCGTCCGATGTATTATGAATACTGCAAAGGCGGCAAAACCGGTTTTACGGACCAGTCCGGTTTTACACTCGTAACCTTTGCGGAAAAAAATGATATGCGCCTGATCTGCGTTGTTTTTAACTGTTCCGATTCCAATATCCGTTTTACGGATACACGGACACTGTTTGACTGGGGATTTGATAACTTTAAAAAAATTACCGCTTCAAGCGATACCATTTCCTCTTATTTTTCGGGTTCAAATTATTATCAGTCAGCTGTATACAGCCGCTATCCTGAAAATTTCAGTCTGAGTGCTTCTACGCTGACCATTCCAAATCATGCGAATGTAAGCGATATTACGCTGGCGGTCAATGAAAATTACACGCCGGAAGAAATTGACAATGCCTATACAACAGGTATCCGCTTTAAATACGGCGATAACACGGTTGCCACTTCTTTACTGACATTCAGTAAAGGCACGGCACACACGGATAACCGCCTACCGTATCTTTCACAGGATGCTGATACTGAAACGGTTCAGCCGCGCTGGTGCTTTTCTATCAGCATCTGGGTAATTGTGGCAGTCTTTGCCGCCGTTGTCATTCTTATCTGCTTCATTAGGGATTATCAGATGTCCAGACGCCGCAGCCTGCACGCACGCAGACACCACAGACGCCGCCGGTAACAGCTGTAAAAAAATATTCAACCAGCTTTATTAAACCAAAAAACTCTTACTAGGGTGCGTTAGCCTTGTAAGGAGTTTTTTGGTTTTCCGTATTATACTTTTGCATTCCGCAAATATCTTATTGGATTTATCTTGTATTTGCCCTGTTGTATATTGTATACTGTATCCGCTATACGATATATCCTCTGTTTCCCGATGTGTTTTCAGCGATTTCGGTTGAAGTACCCATATTAGAATACGTCAGTCCCGCATAGACCTGTTCGGCATTGCGCATGACCGGACCGGTTGTATCCTGTCTGCTGACCTCATAAAATGACTTCCGAAGCTTTGAAAGCATGGAAAGCACTGTATCCAGTACCGTCACATCATGCCCTGCATCTGCCTTTACAAGAAAACGCATCATGGAAACATATATTTTAAACAATTCCTTTGAAATATCATATTGCATATCCAGACTGCTTTCCAGCTCATCTACGACACGCTTCGCCCGCTTTAAGGACGCATGATATTCATCATCGTTTTTCTCCCGGTATGCCGCCTGCGCATCTTGCACCGACTCCATTGCAATATCATATAAAATAACAATCAAATCCGACTTTGATGCCTGTGACACCCGGTAAGAATACGTTTTAATCGAATCACTTTTCATAATCTGAAACCTTCTTACTGAAGAATCTGAAGTACGGTTGACGGTCTTTCATTGGCCTGGGCCAGAATAGAAGTTGCCGCCTGTGTCATAACATTTAATGAAGTGTATTCTGTCATTTCTTCTGCCATATCTGTATCGGTCATGGTTGAAATGGCTGATGTCAGATTTTCAGACGCTGTTCCTAAGTTGTTGGTTGTATGCTCAAAACGGTTTTCGTAAGCCCCCATCTGGGAACGGACACGGTTTGCATAAGCAACAGCCGTATCAATGGTATCAATGGCTTCACTTGCCGTAACCGATGTCATGACATTTAAATTTTCTGTTCCGAGCGTATAACTTGTAACTGCCGGAATGTCTATCAGAATCACCTGATTTTCATTGGCACCGACATGAACGCTCATCGTTCCCACATCTGTTACTTCCTGTGTAACCTTTGCAGTCTGTGTGCTTGTTGCCGTAGACTTATCATCTGCTTTTGCTGTATCAGAAAACTGTGTACCTGCCACATTTGACGGTACATCCGTTACAAATGTTCTGTTGTTGACATCCTTTACCGTTACTCTTGTGCCGCTTGTTGAAATAACTGCGCTGTCTGCAAATCCCACACGCTTGCCGTCATTGTCCAGAGTAAATTCGGCCTGTACGTCACTGCCTTCTGCATACATGCCACTATTTGTTGCTGCTGTGGCAATTCCAAGCATATTTGCTAACTCTGCATTACTGCATGTGATATTCATGGTTTTTGAACTGCCGCTTTCTTTTGTCATAAATACAATATTATTACCGGCATAGCTTGTCTGCGGTTCATAGCCTGCATAATCTGTGCCGTTTACCTTTGTATCGTTTGTGGCACCTGCCGTAATTGCAAAAACACGTCCGCCAATCTTATCCGCACCGTCAACCAGCTTACCCATAATGCCTGCGAGTGTATCTCCCTCGGAAATTTCAATCCCATAGCCGTTCATGCTGATTGTTCCTGCCTGCTCCTTTGTAACCGTTGCAGTATCACTCATGGTAACCGCACCGTTACCAACCACAATTGCCTGTCTTGCATCCTGTGTAATGGTAATGCCATAATTTCCGGCCACAAAATTATCCGACACTTCAATCTGATTGACACCTTCATAATTAGAGTAAACACGTCTTGAAAGATTACCACTGATTAAAGTCTGTGAATTAAATTCTGTGTTGCTTGAAATTCTGTCGATTTCTGAATTTAAGCTGTCAATTTCGCTCTGGATTGCACTGCGTTCATCAACGGAGTTTGTTCCGTTGGCTGCCTGTACAGACAGCTCCTTCATTCTGGCAAGCATGCTCTGGATTTCTTCCATCGCACCTTCTGCCGTATGCAGTACGGATACACCGTCTGCCGCATTGTTATCCGCCTGATTTAAACCACGCAGCTGTAATCTCATTTTTTCGGAAATTGCATATCCTGCGGCATCATCTGATGAACTGTTAATTTTATATCCTGATGAAAGTCTTGCAATCGACTTTGTTAATCTGTCCTGTGACTTCTGCAAAGCATTGTTGGAAACAATCGCAGAAACATTTGTAGCTATTCTCATTGTCTATACGTCCTTTCTGTTGTCTGAATAAAACATCTGTTGATTATATCGGTTTATTTCTAAGAAACCATAAGCCTGTTCCATAAAATTTCACATTTGCCGGTTTACGCTTATGCGTTTTCTGTCTTTCCCGCCAAAGCATATACTATCGTCTTTGCCGCCTTGTACAGTTTATCGGATGCCACGCTTTCTGCCGCTTTATCATACATTACACGGCGTACGGTACGGATATCCTGACAGTGGACTTCCACCTCTTTGAATCCGTTGTTTTCCTTTAGTTCTTCTGCCGCCTGCTCCAGTTTTTCAGAAAGCTTATCGGCGCTCGTATCGGAAATGCCGTATAATTCGGCGCTGTCACTGCCGACCTTTGCTTCTACGGAAACGGTTCCAAGCTCCTGCGTATTTAAGTGAACTGAAATTCTTCCCTTTTCTTTGGCATCCTGTACCAGTGTCAGGTGAATCATGCCGACACCTTCCTCTGTCACCATTGGAATCCGGTAATCATGTCTTTGGCTTAAATTGCGGATTAACCCGATTTCCCTGTAACGCATTCTCAAATCGCGGATTGTTTCGTAATCCTGGTTGTCATCTGCGGCAACTGCCGTTTCAAGGTCTTTTGCGGCATCCTCTTCCAGATCATCATATGCTGCTTCGAGTGCCTGTCTGTCACCTGACTTTTCTAAAAATGTCTCTGCTTTTGCAGTGTCTTTTTTATCTTCACCAAATACACTGTTATAATAGCCTGACTGCATAATGTGTTCCATTGCAAGCACCTGATTGACCGTTACCGGCTGTTCATTGTCTGTCAGTTCTTTGATAACCGCCTCTTCCATGGCAGATGAACTACGCAGTGTATTTAAGTATTCATCATAATAAGCCGCTTCTGCATCTTCATCATAAGCTGCCTCAATATCCTCGCAGAAGGCTTCAACCGAATGTTCGTCAATCGGCTGTTCCTGCTGTACTGTCTTTAACGACAGCGGTGTCACATGCTCCCCTGTTGTTTCAAATAAATTACCGAAATAATTCACCTTTTCCTGAATCTGTGGAATTGCTGCCTCATCATCTATCGTATAATCCATGCCTGCGGCACGTCTGCTGTTATATGCCTTGCACAGATTTTCCATGGTGATTTCTTCATTCTGCTTGACCAGTGTTCCGATTGCCGCTCCGGCATCCTTTGTAAAAATGTTCATCATCTGTAAATGCCGATAAACTGGTTTCTCTCCTGCTCACTAATTCCGTCAGTCTGATCTAACTTATATAAAAAGCGG